>Ga0364922_10433_pt1 | contig 21199 bp, 10 predicted proteins | sample ExccelJu500001D4_2_FD_206955 | JGI IMG/M metagenome (GOLD analysis project Ga0364922, IMG submission 206955) | Enriched cells from Trout Bog Lake Hypolimnion, Wisconsin, USA - BchlTB.June20.5000.01.D4 | ecosystem: Environmental > Aquatic > Freshwater > Lake > Hypolimnion/Profundal zone | place...
TAGTTTATTCTCTCAGGAGACCGTTTATAAACTTAGCAGTCCGAATGGCAAAATCCAATTAAAGGTAAATCTCGTAGCTGATGGAAAACCTGTCTATTCCATAGATTTCAACGGAGCGCAGGTTATTGGCCAGTCCGGTCTTGGAATCCGGCTTTCAGATGCCGATTTTACCATTGGACTCAAAATCGAGTCTGTTTCAGCGATAAAATCTGTGAAGGATGATTACCAGTTGATTTCGGGGAAAAGGAAACATTGTACTTACCATGGAAATGAACAAACCATCCGTTTTACAAATTTCAGGCAGGAACCTATCGATATGATATTCAGAGTATCCGATGATGGAGTGGCATTTCGGTATTTTCTTCCGGAGAAATCCACTGAAACACGGAAAATTGTTGAGGAAAACTCATCCTTCCGGTTAACAACGGGGAGTAAAATTTACATGAGTCCCTGCCCCGATGTTTATATGGGATGGTGCAATTCGCAACCCTCCTATGAGGATTATTACTTTCAGGGAGAGGAGATCGGAAAGCCCTCACCCTACTCAGCGGGATGGGTATTCCCGGCGTTGTTTAAAAAGGATAATACCTGGATACTTTTGACTGAAACAGGTTTGGATGGGACCTACTGCGGAGCCCGTCTTCAGCAATTATCCGAAAATGGAAATTACAAAATCAGGTTTCCCCAGGAGGGGGAGAGGACATCACCGCTCGCTCCGCTTTTCCCGGAATCCAAAACTCCGTGGCTTACCCCGTGGCGGATTATTGTCATCAGCGACGGACTCAAAACATTAATGGAGTCAACACTTGAAACAGATCTTGCCATCCCTGCAAAAGAGGCTGACTATTCGTTTGTAAAACCGGGAAGGGCTTCGTGGAGCTGGATCATGAAAAAGGACGAGTCGATAACCTATCCCGTTCAAAAGGAATACATTGATTGGTCTGCTGCAATGAAGTGGGAATATTGCCTGATTGATGTTGATTGGGATACCACCATTGGTTACGAAAAAATCAAGGAACTGGCCGATTATGCCGCCGCAAAGGGAGTCGGCCTGCTTCTTTGGTATAATTCAGCAGGCAGCTGGAACAGTGTGGCTTATCATCCCAAGGACCGGTTACTATTTAAGCTGAACCGAGAAGCTGAATTTAAGCGGATCAGCGAAATGGGCATCAGGGGAATTAAGGTAGATTTTTTTGGCGGAGATGGTCAGTCGATGATGAAATATTACAATGACATCCTGCAGGATGCCCTGAAATATAAATTAATAGTGAACTTTCACGGGGCAACCTATCCCAAGGGCTGGCAAAGGAGTTATCCCAATTTAGTGACCATGGAAGCGGTGAGAGGATTTGAGAATGTAACTTTTGATCAAAAATGGGCTGATCTGGAGGCCAATCATTGCTGTATGCTCCCTTTTACACGGAATGTTTTCAGTCCAATGGATTTTACTCCGGTTAACCTTACCGAGGTTCCGGGTTTGCAGCGGAAAACATCCAGCGCTTTTGAACTTGCCCTTTCGGTTGTTTTCCAGTCTGGAATACAGCATTGGGCCGAAAGTCCCGAAGGGATGGCAAAAGTGCCCGAATATATCCGGGAATATATGAGTTCCGTTCCGACCCACTGGGACGACACCCGGTTTATTGACGGTTTCCCGGGAAAATATGTGGTCTTAGCCCGTAAATCGGGCAATACCTGGTATGTCGCAGGGATAAACGGCGAGAATTCCGAAAAGAATATCAGCTTCACCGTGCCCTTTATTTCAGGAAATTCGAATGTGACCCTTTATACCGATGGCGATACAAACCGTTCTTTTTCAAAATCGGATATAAAAATCAAAAAAGGGGGGAAGATAAATTTGAAGATTAAGCCGGCCGGAGGTTTTGTTTTGAAAATTGAATAGTCTATAGTGGGCGGGTGACTTTTCAAGTTCTTAAAAGTTACTCGCCCACGTTTTTAAAGAAGATCTGGAAACTGTTAAACTTTCGAGTTCGTTTTTATTCAGGAGTAATTCTTTTTCTTAAGATTGTGCCGTAGGCATTAAATATGGGTAGGAGGGTAATTTGTCACAAAATATCTCGTCCCGTACGGGACGAAACCTTCAATATTTAATTGTTTTCTACCCATATCTAATCCCTGACACGACTGAAAATTAAAATTAACAGTTTTTATTCTTGTTTTATTTTTATAACCGTAAACGAATAACCTGCAAGTACCTGATTGACTGTTTTCCCTTTCAATACCAATTCATTTTCAACAGGTGTGAGTAACATGGGATGTTCCAACGAATTGAAAGTAGAAAGGCTATCGCTTTGCATCGTAATCATTCTGGCTTTTTTAACCAGTTTCTTTGTTCCGTCAAGAACTACTTTTAACGACTGAGGTTCACTTTTTGAATTAACCAGTTTCAGTATGATTTCGCGAGAATTCTGATCGAAGGTGGCTGAGCCATATAGCCCTTCCTGACCATAGAGCGGTTTGTTGTCCATTAACATTGGCAAAACTTCTGTCCCCTTATTATTGGAAAACAATTTTTGAACATAATAGTTGACCGTTCCGAAGGATTGCAGGTTGTCGAACCAGATGAGGTCGGGAGTCCATTGCCACCCCTCGACATGGGCAAAGAGCGGGGCGTAGGAACAAAGCTGAACTACTGCAGCATTACGCTCCAGACCGGTCATAAATGCGGCTTCGGAAAGGGCGCATTTCCAGTGATTATGAGACTGGGGATTTCCGGTTTTGGCTCCATGAGCTGCATATTCCCCCGCGAAAACCTTGTAGCTGTTCCGGTCGTAATTATCGTAACGGGTGGCATTTTCCAGGAACCATTCTGGTTTGGCATAATAATGTTCATCAACAATCTGTGCATTTAGCTTTTTCAGTTCTGCGGAAGCATATTCGAAATTCTTCCCATTGGGGGCAGGACCTGCGCTGGATACAATTTTGACTAAAGGATATTTTTCGGTAATTGCCTTTGCAAAAACCGTATACCGCTCGATATACTGAGGTCCCCACTGTTCATTTCCAACTCCGATCATCTTCAGGTTAAATGGCATTGGATGCCCCATCTGAGCCCGGATTTTCCCCCATTTGGAATCGGCCGGTCCGTTGGCGAACTCTATCAGATCAAGCGCATCCTGAATATAGGGATCCAGCTGATCCAATGGCACTGCCTCCGCCGTGTTGTACTGACATGCTAGACCACAGCTTAAAATCGGGAGCGGTTCAGCTCCCATATCCTCAGCCAATTGAAAATATTCGAAGAATCCCATTCCAAAGGATTGAAAATAGTCAGGGGTGTCACGACGTTTAAATTCTGTATTCCAGCGGTTGATGATTAATTTGCGATCATCGATGTTTCCGATAGTTTTTTTCCACTGATAGCGTGTCTCCAGTTCCCTCCCTTCAACAATGCATCCTCCCGGAAAACGGATAAACCCCGGTTTTAAATCGGCAAGTAGTTGAACGAGATCGGCACGCAATCCACCCGGACGGTTTTTCCAGGTGTCACCGGGAAAGAGTGAAATCATATCGAGATCAAGATCCCCTTCACCTTCAAACCAGATATTTAATTTTGCTTTTTTTTCTGTTGCGGTCGCCTCAAAACTAACCTGACATCTCTTCCACGATTCTGAATCGGGTAACAGACTGGAAGAGCCGATTACTGCGCCCTGGGGATTTACCAGTTCAATGCGCATTTTCAGTTTGCTTTTCCCCTTTTGGCGGGCGAGAACAGAAAAGTGGTAGGTTATCCCTTGCCGGATACCCATACCGCGGAATCCCTCGTTCGACAATCCAAAGGATGGTTCACCGGGGGCAATAGAAATCCTTGCATAGCGCGGATTCAAAGGGTTCGTCTCACTTTGATTCAGGATTAAAACCCCGGTTGTCGTATCAGGTTTCATAATTTTCCACCCCATCAGCGGTTTGAGGAACTCAAATGAACGGTTTTTAACCAGTTCTGCGTATATGCCACCGTCGGCGGCAAAATTGATGTCCTCAAAAAATATTCCCCACATGGTTGGCTGAACGGGGGCAACAGGTTTGGTGACATCTACCGAAATAATCTGTTCCTGTGAAAATGCATTCAGGCTTAAGAACAGGCAGAATAGGCTTATGAACTTTACCGGTATCAGATTTCTCATTCTAATATAGCGACAGCTTTATAACTAACGTCTTGAATTAATTTGATGATCAAATGAATTTATTTCAACGGTATCCAGACTTTCATCTGGTTGATTCCCCGATTATTCCACGCAAAATAAGGAATTGCAGTAAACCCCTCTTTCTGATTACTTTCCCTGCATGAAATCGTTTCAATGCCACCCAGTAATTCAGGCTTGAAACCGGCAACCGTTTCACTATTGGCTGAAAGGTAAAAATCATTGATATTCTTATTGTCGGCTGCCTCAAGACAATAAACGATCGGTCCCCGTTCCAGGGCGACTTTTCCAAGATCATCTTTAACCTGCTTATTGGCAATAACCTGGCGAATACCCATTGGAAGTGATAAATTTACCACATCCCGCTTGTTCCATTCACGGTCCAGGAGAGCATAACCTTTTTCTGTCCGGAAGGAAATCTTCTTTCCATTAATTTTTATGGAAACTGAATCGTTCTGAGGTTTGGAATAGGCATATAAATCGCCTGGGACCGGTTGGTTTTCAGCCCATCCGGGGATCCGCAAACAAAGGGCAAATTTCCCGGTCTTTTCGGGAGAAACCGATATCTTCACATTTCCATCCCACGGATATTGGGTTTCCTGGGTGAGGGTAACCTGATTTCCGGTCAGCACAATTTTGGATGAGCTGGTTACAAACAGGTTTACATACAGCTTATTATCGCTTTGGGCATAAATATAGCCCGGAACCGAAGGGAGAAACCGGCACATGTTGGTTGGACAACAGGAGCAATCAAACCAGGGCTGACGATCAAGCGTGCCGTCACTGTTAAATTTATACGTAAGATCGCATTCCAGCGGATTGGGGTAGAAAAAAGTTTTTCCGTCAAGGCCGATTCCTGAAATCACACCATTGTAAAGACTCCTTTCGAGGACATCGATGTATTTGGAGTCGCCATGCAACAAAAACATACGATAATTCCAGTAAACATTGGCAATTGCGGCACAAGTTTCATTATAGGCAGTCAAATTGGGCAGTTCGTAATTGTCTCCAAAAGCTTCTCCGTCATGCCGGGCTCCGATACCTCCGGTGATGTAAAGCTTCTTAGAAACCATATTTCCCCAGATCTTGTCGATGGCAGAAATGTAGGCTGCATTACCCGTGAGGGCTGCAACATCGGCCACTCCCGAATAGAGGTAACCCGCACGAACGGCGTGTCCTACAGCTTCATCCTGCTGAATCAGCGGTTTATGGTTCTGGGAATAGGCATTCTTTGGATTATTCTCCTTACCGCGGCAATCGATAAAATATTTTGCCAGGGAAAGATATTTTTCCTCACCGGTAAGGCGATAGAGCTTTACAAGACCCATCTCCACAATTTCATGGCCGGGTGCATCATTCCGTTTCCCGGGTGTAAATACCTGACTCAGCAGATCGGCATTTTTTAGGGCGATATCAAGGAAATTCCGCTTGCCGGTAGACTGGAAATGGGCAGATGCAGCCTCAAACAGATGCCCTGAATTGTATAGTTCATGACTTAGTATGGATTCATTCACCCAGCGCTCATTTCCTGACCAGGCATGAGGATGCACAGGATCGATCGTTCTTGCCGTGTAGAGATAGCCATCGGCCTCCTGAGCCTTGCCGATGATGACAATCAGGCTATCCACGTAACGGTCAAGTTTGGGATCCGGGTGGACGCTCATTGAATAGGAAGCACCTTCAATAATTTTATAGATATCGGTATCGTCAAATGGGAAGGTGGTGCCAAACTTCCCTTTCTTTTCAGCGGCTTTTACAAAATTGGCAACCCGACCTGTCTCCTCACATTTGGCGAATGAGGCCGGAATAGTTACTTCCCGCGTAGTCTCTATCTTTGGCAACCAGAAATGGTCGCTGATTTTCACCTCGTTGAATGGAACGCTGTGGATTTGGTAGTCCGGTTTATCTGTCTGGCTTTTACAACTCGTAAACCAGGTAAGGAACAGAATCAGTGAAATGTAATTTAGTCTCATAACGCAATAGTTTATTATTGATGAAGATAGATAACTTCTCCGCCCCCTGCGGCAAGGCGGAGGTTTAGTTTATCGTTGGGGGTTACAGTTTTTATTTCTTTGATCAGCAGGTTCGGATTACTTTTACAGTCGGGGCTGTCGGTATAAATTTCAGCAAGGTAACTGCCTGCTTTAAGAAAGGCTAAAGATACTGTTACCACTCTTGGTTCATGGTTCGTTACGGTCCCAATGTACCAATCTGAATTCTTTCGCCGGGCGAAAGTAATATATTTTGAAACTTCGGCATTCAGGACTTTGGTTTCGTCCCAGATTGTGGGAATCCGCTTTAGAAATTCAAATCCAGGTTGATTCTCATAGGCATCCGGGGAATCGCAAACCATTCCTAAATAGCTTTCCAGTACGACATACATTGCCAGCATATGGCAACGGGTCCCAAGCATTACGGGTTTGATATTCCGTGCAATAAATTGATCATCAGGCACAGCCCTGAATCCGCCCAGATGGTAATCGGTGGCGCCGGCAAGTAAACGGGTGAAAATAACATTCAGGTCGTGGTCAGGAGTTATTTTTTTCTCCCATTTATTCACTTCATAATTCAGGGTGCCTTCACGGGTGAATTCATTGGGATAGGTCCGGTGTAAACCGGTAGGTTTGTAAGCCCCATGAAATTGTATGTGCAAATGGTGAACGGCTGCCCTTTGAAGTATCTCGGTTTGAATGTTGACCATTTGCTGGTCGTCACGGTCCATGAAATCGACCATTAGGCCCCTGATGCCCCATTTCTGAAATTGGGTGAATGCCTCTTCAAGTTTTGGGTATAATGCAGCCCAGTGTACCCATACGCGGATCATGACCCCTTTGGATTTTGCATAATCACAAACTTTCTGCATGTCAAGTCCTTCAACGGGACGGGTGACATCAAATTCGGTACCGGGCTGGTAGCCTGTGCCATTATTCATATACCATTCATGCCCTCCTTGTTCCACAACAGAGTGGTATTCCAACCCGTTCCGGGCACAAAAATCGATATAATGTTTATTTGTCTCAAAGTTGTTTCCCGGCACGATCGTCGTATCTGAAACAACGGTTCCATTCCACCAGGGGAAGGTTGTCTTGCCCGGTTTGATCCAGGATACCTCTTTAATTTTACAGGGTTCGTTAAGATTTGTCAGTGTATTTGATTCAAACAGATCACCTAACCTGTCGCTGATAAGCATCACCCTCCAGGGAGATTTATGAGGTAAATCTCCCGTTACTCTAACCCCATTTCCACCGGGTAACGGAGACAATTTGCTGCAGAGTACACCATTGTGCTTTATAAGGTACATTCCTGCAAAATCGGAAAGGGCTGCCTCTGTAATAGCCATATAGGTACCCTTAAAATCGAACAGAGCCGGAAGATCCATTAAGGTGTCTGGGTGGATCGCGTCATAGGGCAGACTGGTGTAAAGTCCTTCATGAGAAGTGGTAAAACCTGCGCGGAATAGTGTAAGGACCTCAGGGTTTCCGGTCAGATTAAAACTTGAATTCTCCTCCTTTAAACTAAAGGATTTCCAGTTTTGTTGTTTTGGAAAATCGTATCTGAAAGCAATCCCATCGTTAAAAGCCCTTACCACAAGATTGATATGGCGATAAGGGGCCATTTGTTCCGCCATTTGAACCGTCATTTCCGTGTATTGATTCCTGATCTTTTTATTTTTTCCTACGATCAGATTATAACTTTCATCCACTTTCCGAAAAACTGGCTTAGCGACATCAATATCCTTTCCAAATAAACCATTGTCCTGAAAATCAAGCATTAATCTCGACTTGCTGATGAGGTCCCTGCTTTTGTAACTGACTGAATAGGATAAACTTAAGGAATCCCGGACAATGCTGAATGTAATTTGACCGTTTGGAGAGATCAGTTCCCGGATTATCGATTCAGAACCACTAGTTGTGGCCTGAACACCGAATAACCGGTTGCTCGGCGAACAAACCTGCGGGTTTTCTGCTGAGAAATGGGCCAGGGCATGGGGCACCAGAAGAAAAACCGTTGAAATTGCAATGAATATCTTTCTTAAGACTTTTCGCATCCGGGATAATATTTACAGAATTCGATATCCTAAACCATGGGGCATCACTTTCTAATCCTGATTATCGTCAATGAATTTGGAGGAAGTTCGCAACCGAATTCTTGACCGACTTTGATTTCTGAAATTTGCGGTACTGCATTTAAATCGACAAGTAAACCGCTTAATATTGTTTTCGTTCCGTTAGTGTTCACCGACTTGATGCCTTTGATTTTAAAGCCGGATTTCAACGGAATATTCAGGTTGTTAACTGCTTTTATGATTAAATCGCCACTTCTGCTATCTATCGTCACAGATATTGGAAGCAGGTCAGTCCCATTACCCGGAACTTCCGAAAGAGAAACATCTGAAGCCAGATATTGATCACCTGAATTTTGACCAAACAGCTGTTGAACGTAGTAATTCACCGAAGGCATTACGCCGGTATTGTTAAAATAGATCATATCGGGTATCCATTGCGTATTTCCCGATTTTGCGAGAAGCGGGGCATAGGAGGCCATACCTACCACATCGCCGTTCCGTTCCAGGGAAGTCATGTATGCCGCTTCTGCGAGGGCGGAACGAAGGGTGTTTTTGCGGTCAATATCGTGTGCTGCATATTCTCCGACATAAATATGGGAAGCTTTCCGGTTGTAAGTGTCATAGCGATGGAGGTTTTTCAGAAACCAGGATGGCTCTTTGTAATAATGTTCATCTACCATGCTAACCTTGTTTTCACCGGCAAATTTCCAGCCCAGTTCAAAGTCTTCCCCGTCAGGTGCAGGACCGACTGTTCCGACAATGGTAATTTCCGGATGAACCGCTCTTACCGCATCATAAATCATTTTAAACCGTTCCCTGAATTCGGGCGTCTGTTTGTCTTCGTTCCCGATTCCAATATATTCCAGATGAAATGGTTGAGGATGTCCGGCCCCGGCCCTTTTGGCACCCCACGTTGAGGAGGGCGATCCATTGGCATATTCAATCAGGTCAAGGATTTCCTGGATAAACGATTTCATTTCTTCGGGTGGCAAACCTCTCTGACCCGTACCCCCGATCCGCCAGGTTCCGCCTGAGTTCTGGCAGCTGACTGCGGCTGGTACAACCGGAAGTGGTTTAGCGCCAATATCTTCGCAAAACTGGAAGTATTCAAAATATCCAAGGCCGACAGACTGGTGGTAATTCCAGATATCACGTTGTTCAACCCTTTGTTCTACCGGACCGATCGTGTTTTTCCAGCGATACATATTTCCGAGTCCATCACCGTGTACCAGGCACCCGCCCGGAAAACGCATAAATTTGGGTTTAAGATCGGCAATAGTCTGTGCCAGATCAGCGCGAAGACCATTCGTTCTGCCTTTAAAGGTTTTCTGAGGGAACAGCGAAACCTCATCCATAGCAAATTTCCCTTTTCCTTTTGCCAGAATCACAAAATGACAGCTGTCGTTGCTTTGGGTTGCACTGATTGTGGCCGTATATTTCTTCCACTCGTTTGAATCGGTTGCAAAGATTGCTTTCCCGCATATATCACCTTTTGAATTTTGCAATTTGATTTCAAAAGGAATTGATTGCCCGGAAAGCGGTCTGATGAATGCAGAAAAGTCGTATTTCTCTCCAGACCGGATTACGATCCCATCGAAACCCGAATTGGTCAGGCCAACCCCCTGCTGACCTTCATCTTCTACATTCAGAACCACATAATGCGGATTATTCCCGTTTAGCGGAGTGGTCGTTTCAATAGAGATGGTCCCGTAGCCGAATCCGTCGGTTGTATATTCCCATGCTGTGAGCGGATTCCACCCCTTCCGGTCTGCCGGAGCGTATTCAAAGGAGCGGTTCTGAATCAACTCGGCGTAGAGACCGCCATCGGCAGCATAATTAAGGTCCTCGAAAAAGATCCCGAAAAGATGGTCGCTGATTTTTTTACCCCTCGTGGCATCTATGGAAATGGTGGCTGTCGGTTCAGGTTTTGAGGTACTGTTTTGATTTACACTGGAGGGAGAGAACCTTTCTTTTCCAACAGCTGAAACCGATTCAACGAAGACCATTAAACTAAAAAAAACGGCAAAAATTAAATGATTCTTGTTCATTTTCAGGATATTAAAATAAAGTCATTTTATTTGGTTTGTGCTCATGATAGTCACGTAAAATCCCTTCAATCAGGTTAAGAATGGATTTGCGTTTAGAAAGCGAAGACAAAGATAGAAAACTGGTAAATATTTATCGCAATATTTTGAATATAAATAGTAAAAAATACTCTTTATATTTTTACACAGAGGTTAAACTTCGAAATATTGCAATTATTTCGGGAGGATTCATACTGTCAAATATCGCTTGAATGATTGAAATTAAGTTAGATGAGGCTTGTGTTGATGAAATTAAGGTGGTATATACTTTTAAAAGTAAAGAAGTAAGAATGAATCCAATCATTTGTTGATGATTCCGATTTGATCAATTTTTCCTCAATTTCAACATAAACCCTCCGCCCGGGGCCATGTGAATTGGCCGAACCGTCTGTTTATCGGCTTCGAATGAGGTGATTTCATAATCGGCAGCGAATTTGTCTGCATTGATGCCATCCTTACAAAAGGTTGCGGTAAATTTTCCTTCACCTATAAAATCGAGGGAGAGGGAAAAGTCCCGGGATGTCCAGTCGGTGAGCCCACCAATATACCAGTCATTATTCTTCTTTCTTGCGGTAATGATGTATTCGCCCACTTTGGCTTCCGGGACAAGCGTTTCATCCCACCCTGCAGGAATAGATCCTAACAGCTCCATGAATTCCGGTTCCTGGTACCCTTGTGACGGGTTGCCTGAAAATATCTGGATCGGATTGTCGTATACTACGAACATGGCAAGCTGGTGACACCTTGTTCCAAAACTCATCGGCATCCCCTCAATATTTCTGAATCCTGCTTTGGTGGCGTTGTTCAGGAAGCCCGGTTCGTAGTCGAAAGGTCCTGCCAGCATCCGGGTAAAGGGCAAAGTGAGATCGTGACGGGGTGAAACTTTGTCACTCCAGATATTATATTCGGAACCCAGCACGCCCTCGCGGGTTACCGCATTGGGGTAAGTCCGGTTAAATCCCTTAGGGGCATAGGCTCCATGATACATGATCATGATTTTATGGGCTGCGCACGACCTGGCCACCCGCTCGTAAAAGTTGACCGTCTTTTGATCATCCCGATCGATAAAATCGGTCATGATAAAATCGACACCCCATTTATTAAACTGAATCAGTGCACTATCCAGCTGCCTGTTGAGCGTTGAGGCCAAGGTCCACATGCTTAATTTGATATTTTGAGTTTTTGCATATGCAGCCAATGTATCCATATTGATTTCAGGAATGATTTTGAACAGGTCATTGTTGTCGCTCCACCCGGCATCCATCATAATCCGGTCAAAGCCAAAACGTTTTGCAAAGTCAATATAATACTTGTAAGATGCGGTGTTGACGCCTGCTTTAAACGGAACATGAAACAGGTTGGTGTTGATGATCCATTCGTCGGTACATTTTCCTGCGTGAACCCAGGAGACGTCGCTGATCGTTGATGGTTCCGCCAGTTTATAAACCATATCGTTTACCGGAAGATCTTTATCCTTTGGTGCAATCATCAGAATCCGCCAGGGGAGGTTTCTGGTTCCGGCGGTATGAGCGATGTAATTCGCACGTTTTGTAACTATCGCCTGAGAATAAAATTCGTGGGTCTCCTTTTCTTCGAGTGGATAGGGGGCGAAAATACCCTCCAGTGCCTCACTTTCGGTCCCTTTTAAAAACATTCCGGGGTAGTCTCGAAGGTCAGATTCGGTAATTGCAATTTTGGGATTTTGGGAAGGAGTCACCAGTACCGGTGAAAAGGCTATTGCGGAATCGGGTATGCTGCTCATCTTCAGAAGCGGGTAGAGCTCCTCGAAACTCGTGTGAAAAATATCGGCGTTTGATTTTTTATGGATTTGGGGGAAATAGACCGTTGGATTATTTAAGAAGGAGAACCTGGCAACTTCATTTTTGATAAAAATACTGTCCTTGAAAAGGGTTGAAATGCGGTAGGCAATCCCTTCGTTATATATTCTGAACTTTACCTCGTAAGGTTGTTTGAACTTGATCACTAATTCGTTATAATTGTCGGTGATCACTTTTCTTCTTTCCGGAACCGGAACAACGATTTGAGAAATTACCTGATTCAGTTTATGAGATACAATCCTGTTTTGTTCGGACAAGGCTTTTTGACCAGCAGGAATGAGGTCTATAACTGAATTCCCGGTTATGGAAATGTTCCGGAGTTGAACCGTATAATACAAATGGTCACTCTTCCAGACCTTAACCATGAGCTTCCCGTCAGGCGAGGAGACGTTTAAGGTATCTACAGAAGCTGATTTTACTGAAAGAGAACAGCAAATCAATACGAACAATAATAATTTTTTCATGGTGTTTAGTCTTTACTATTTTTTATTGGCTTGTATTGCGTTTTACTTTAACGAATAAGAGATCTTATTGTGGATTCCGGTCAGTTCAACTGAATGATTAACATTGATTAACTGCTTTTGGTTGATGTCGAATTCATTGGCGTTGACTTCAGTAAGGAAATGAATCTTCCATCCCGGTTCAGAAGAATTTATTTCACAGGTTATCCGGTTAGTTGTTTTTGTGTAATGAATGCATAATCTGTTGTTTCCGACAATCAGATTTTTTAATTCAGCGTTGTTCCAGGCTGTTGGCATCCGGAGCTGAAGGGTAATCTCCTGATTGTACGCATTGGGCTGGACTCCAAAAAAATACTGGATGAGCGGAATATTAATGCCCGTAGTATTCCAGGCCTGAACAAACATTCCGTAATCCGGAGAGACTTCGTAGGTAGTTCCGGGAGTCGCATAGCTGAATGTGTTTAAAATCCTGTGCATATACATTAGTGCGGTATCGGGCATTCCATATTTTGCAGCTGCCACAGCCAATCCTGCAGTAGCTGCCGGCATAACGGCCCGGTAATAGGTAAAAACGGAATCTTTGATGGATTTTTTTTCATCAATGGTCACATCATCAGGTCTTTCAATACCACAAACATATTCTCCAAATCTGTTTGTGAAAAACGAAGCACCTTTCAGCATCCGGAGTGCTCTTAACGTATCGGCTATTCCCGCTTCCATGGGCTGAAGACCGGAAGAATTACAATAGACCACATAACCCTTTTGGGAATAAGTATTGTTGATGATATCCTCCCTTAGCCGGCTGAGTTTAATTCCTGCCCACCCATTTCTACCGGGATGTACTCTTTTTGCCAACGCTTCATTGATTATTTTTAGCGCCTTCTCTTTGGAAGTGATAAAATCGGCATAACGGTTTTCACTTTCAATCCACCAGTCCCGGTTGATTTGATTTTTTAGAATTTCAGCCTTCCGGACATATTCCCGGGCATCGTTCGGTTCCTTGAAAATTGTGGCCATCTGACTCAGGATATTCAGAAACTCGAACGTGTTTACCTGAACGTCAAGCATTTCATCATTTAAACCTTCAATTTCAGTCCCGCCATACCCTTCGATATAACCATTATGGTTGGCATCATGTTGCTGTAGCCAGTTCCAGGTTTTTTTTGCAAATTCATAATTTTCCTTTAAAAACTGCAGATTACCCGTCCATTTGAAGATGTGCCAGGCTGAAATAATATGTAACTGTGACTCTTCCATCCTTCCTTTGTCAAAAACAACGCCATTGGTTGAGACTTCATGGATAATTCTTCCGCAGCTTTCGTTGGTTTTGTCTGAAATCCGCTTGAGCATGGAAAAAGAGTTGTAGAAAATCTGTGGCTGAATTGTCCCGGTAAGTCCCATAAAGGTGGTCGCCTGATCGTTACTGAAAAACCACGGATAATCGGGCAACCCTGCACTTAATCCCTGACCCAGTCCCGGAACATCGCGGACCAGCCAGTCGGTGGAGTATTTTCCCCAGTTATAGGCGGTTTCCAGGAGTTTATCCGGAATTGTAATTTGAGCTGTTTTCTCAATTGAGTCAAACCGGGCTTTTTTTATGGAGAATAGATTTGGTAGTTGCCACCGAACTGCGGAGATGTTTTGTTCTATTTCTGATTTACCTGTTAATGATCCGGATAGATAGAAACGGAATATAATTGAACTGGTTGCAGGAATAATGCATTGCAGTGAGGTGATACCGGTTATCCCATTGCCTTTATTTGATGGTTTTTTTGTCGTTTTATACCGGATGTGACTTTTTTCAAACCCAATACCGGTGTACCAGGGATTCCCCATATCGCGAAAATAGAGGATGGCGTGATTTTTGTCAAAGGAATCGAGAGTATCCCGATGATCGGTCATCCCGCTACTTTCTCCGAGCCAAACGGGCATCAAATCAACAGCTGTATTCAGTTCGATCTCGAAATTCCGCTCCTGATCCGAGGTATTTCCGATCTTATATTCTACCACCAATACAGGCAGTTTGTCCGGGACAAACTGGGTTTGGACAATGGTAATCTTTTCATTTGGAATATGATACCTGAATTTTGTTGTAAAAGAGCTGGTGATGAAGCTGTCACACATACTTTTGTACTGAATTCCTGTTTTGGTATCTCTTAACGAAAAACTGAAGCCGTCCAAAAGCTTAATTGGGTGTTGCCAGATTCCGCCCATCTTTCCGGGAAGGTGAAATCCAACTTCCGGGAATCCCCCTGACTGATCTCCAATGCAGTAAAGTCTGTTGCCTGCGGTCACATAAAGGTGTTCCGAATTTTGGGGCAACCCATAAATTTGAGGCAGATCTGAGGTGGCCTTATCCAGATTAAATTGGTCATTCTGGGCATGCAGGTTAATGCAAAATAGAAATATTGCAACGAATATTAGGAATGTATATTTCATAATTAGTTCATATCCAATGAAATGTATTGGCAGTGAATTGGGATTTAACCGACTGGATTCTAATGGGTGACAACGTAAGTTTTTTTCTCAATTCCGACACCAGTGATTTTTACCGATTTCCATTCAGACGGGATCGCACTTTTTACCTGACTGATTCCATTTGGAGTAATATCGAGTCCTCCAAATCCCATCAGCATACTTTGGATGATTCCGCCTGCTCCGGTGGCAAAATAGGGATTCGTGCCACTTTTCGTTTCAGCAATTACCCTGAATGGAGGATTCAAATTGGGAATATAGGCCTCTTTAAAAAATTGTCCGGCCTTATTGCCATCCCCTAACCTTGAATAGAGCAGGGCAAAAATAGCCTGTGTCATTGCGGGAGTACCTTCGTTGGGTATCCTCGTTTCGTAATAAGCCAGGTCTCTTTTTATCCGGTCAGTATCTGTTATCGTTTTCAACGGGTAGGCCAGAAGGTTTACATCAGCCTGTTTGATCCCTTCCCCATGATAATTGTTGTGTTCTTTGGTAACACCATTGGGCAATAACAGTATTGGAATATTTTCAGCAACATGGATCCAATCGGAATTGGGAACTATTCCAAGAACTAATGCTGCGGCAGATGCATTTCGAAGATTGGCTATTGCAGCTGCGTTGGTAAAAGCGTCATTGTCGATATTTTCGGCCCATTCGTCGGCGGCAACGACGTTTTTAAGGTCATATTGCCCGGGAGCATTACGTTCAACCCGGCTGCACCAGAAATCAGCCGTTGCCAGTAAGATTGGCCACCCTTTCTCCTTAAGCCACTTCCTGTCCTGGGTCACACAAAAGTAGTTCCAGGCTGCCAGTGCCACGCAGGCAGTGATATGATGTTCAAAAGGACCGGACAGAGCCCACACCGGGGTTTCTTCCAAACCCGATCCCGCACTTTCCCACGGGAACATCGCCCCTTTAAATCCATGTTCAAAGGCATTTTTTTTAGCAGATTCTAAACGTTCAACGCGGTATTCGATGAGTGATCTGGCAATTTCGGGATGTAATACCAGTAAGGCTGGGAACATCCAGAGATCTGCATCCCAGAAAACATGACCGTTATAGCCCAGGCCGGACAATCCCATCGGGGAAAGTGAGAATGAGGTCCCCTCACGTGAAAAGGAATACAAATGATAAAGCATGCTGTGCACATCCTGTTGTGACTGGTCGTCACCTTCTATTCGGATATCACTTTCCCACAGACTTTTCCAGGCCTTTTTGTGAAATTCGAGGAGCCGGTTATGCCCTTCAAGCTTTGCAAAGATGGTTAACCGCTCAGCTTCATTCAGCGGGTCGTCATTATGGGCTGAAGATATGGATGATCCGGCTATTGAAAATGAATAACTTTCTCCGGCCTTCACCATTTTTTCAAATTTCATCAGATGAAGGTTGTTGTCCCACATTTCATGAATAATCTGTGGTTCAAGCTGATGTGACTCGTTGAAAAGAAAGCACGTCGAGGCACATAGCTGCAGTTTTCCGGTTGGACTTTTTGCCGTTGAAGTCATTAGGTCAATTGTCACATGGGGCCTGACAATCTGGTTGTAATAGTTTTGGACATCATGCAACGCGTCTGGTGCCTCCATCACACTTGATGCGGTAAAGGAAAGATCTTTTTTTGCAATAATGGTAACTTCCATTAAAACTGTAAATGGAAGATGACGGAGCGAATAATAGCTGTATTTTATACTTGCTTTATCGCCGTAATCAAAGGAGCTGCCAAAGGACGCTTCATGCATATTCAGCTCCTGATTGAAATTTTTGATACTTCGGGAATCCACTCTCTTTCCGTCAATTTCCAGTCTCATATTTAGCAGATTAAAACTGTTTATGAAATTACTGACCCGTCCTCGGCCATACAAATCGTAGGTGCCGGCCAGCACAACATCTTTAACTTTGAAAGGTTCGGGTGAAGACACAATTCCGATCATCCCATTAGCCACGGTAACACCGTAGTAATCTGAAGGATAAATGTTTTTGGCGGTTATGATCCAAGGATCAGTCTGTGAATGAACGGATTTAATACACGAGGAAAAGAGTACGATACAGATAAGCAGAAATTTCATAATCCTGATATTAGGATGATTTTATCGGGAATGGTATTTTTTTGCAGCACGAACAACCTCACTCCCGTTTAAGGAGCGCCTGGAAATTCATTCAACATGGGGAGTAATGATTAAAAGGGTTAGGCAATCTGATTGCCTAACCCAAATTTAACCAATGCTTAAAATGAAAATTAATGAACAACTATGAACTAAAACTAATATCCGGGGTTTTGTTTGAGATTCGGATTTGACTGAATCTGAGTTGCGGGAATTGGTAAGATCGAACGGTCGGCTCCGTCTGCCGGTTTGTAATCCCAGGCAACCCCATACTTGCCAAAACGAATCAAATCGTTTCTTCTCCAGCCTTCCCAGGCAAATTCACGGCCCCGTTCAGCAAGGAGGTTTGCGTCATTCAATGAGGTAAACGGAGCAACAGGATTGCCGCCACGTAAGCGTACCTGGTTTACCAACGCCAATGCGTCAGTACTCGCCGGATTCTGCCTGTATTCTGCTTCTGCCTTCATCATTAATACATCTGCAAAACGGAGGATCGGCATATCGCTATTCAGCATACCACCCGACCCCATATTCCCAAAATTACCATAGCCATCCATCATATATTTGCCTCCACGCGCACCATCCCAGTGATCGGCATCGTTGACAGGATCCTTGGCTGTAAAGTCAACTGCATAAACTAACTGACGTGACCTGCCCTGGTCGTCAGTTTGAATGCTGGGTGTTACTCCGTCAGGAAAGAACTGAGGGCCGGCTATAAACTGGGCACGACGAATATCGGTTGATTCGAAGCTACGGTAGAAAGTCGGTAAAGTAGCAGCGCCATCCCAACCACTTGCCCAGGGACCATAAGTATCTCTTGAATCGTCAAGTGAAAACATAGCGCTCATATTCACACAAGCGGTCCCTTTGTTTTTACAAACCATGGTGAAAAGAGTTTCAACATTGTTTACACCGTTGGTAGCTCCAAAAACATGGTGGTAACTTGGATCCAGACTATAGCTGCTGTTACTGATAATATCGGAGGTGAGTGTAACTACATCAGGAAGATTTGCGTTCGCCTGACCGAGATATATGCCGGAATTAAGGTATAATTTTGCAAGCAGAGCTTCGGCAGCATATTTGTCTACCCGGCCGTAACTATTCGTTGCGGGAAGTGCACTGGTTGCCAGATCAGTCAGTTCTGTCTTTACAAAATTGTAGATTTCTGTGCGGGTAGCATATTTGGGAGGATTGCTTGGATCATAGGAGGCACTGGTCACCAGGGTTCCATTCCCAAAGTAATCTACCATTCCAAAATATGCAAATGCCCTGAGAAATCTGGCCTCACTCCGCATTACTTTTACATCATTATCTTCTTTAAAGCTGCTTGCGTCAATCACAGCTATATAAGTATTGGTAACGGCTATGATGTTAGAAAGTTGATTGTAAAAATTATTAAGCTCATTGTTGGTCGGTGTAACAGTGTGTAAAAATATGAGCTGATTATCCCCTTTCCAGTCAGTTCCACGTGCCGGGAAGAGCATTTCATCGGTTGATCCCCCGCCAAAATAATAGATCATTTCTCCTCCCCAGACACTAAGACTGGTGTAAACTCCGGCAAGCCCGTTTAAAAATTCGCTTTTAGACTTAAATGAGGTCTGGTCGGTTAACTGGCTGTTGGGGGCAATTTCAAGTTTAGTACAACTTACAAATGTTGCTGCCAAGATCAATATGGCTATTATCTTTTTCATTTTCATCACTGTTAAAAGTTAACATTAATTCCTAAAATATATGTCCTGGCGTGAGGATAGGAGCAGTAATCGATCCCTAATGAGTTGACTCCATAATTACCGGCTACGTTGTTTACTTCCGGGTCATAACCTGAGTATTTGGTGATTACAAACAAGTTCTGGGCAGCGAAATAAATGCGGGCTGATTTTATTACCGTAGGAAAAACCTTGATCTTGTAACCTAAGGAGAGGTTATCCAGACGAAGGAAGTCGGCATTTTCAACCCAGCGCGAAGAGCAATATACGATGCCACTGGTAAAGCCTGCCTTATGAAGTTCAGCTGCTGCAGGGGTTGTGTTTTGTCCGGGTAAACGGTTACCATTGCTTAATTCAGCCAGAGTGTTATTGTAAACACTGGCGCCAAGCTGGCTCCTTAACACGACCGATAAATCCCAGTTTTTATAGCTAAAATTATTGGTGAAGCCAATGACATAGTCGGGTAAAGCTTTTCCAAGAATTGACGGATTAGGTGAAGCAAAAGTTTCAGCATTATTGGATATGCCGGTGAAAACCTGTCCATAGAATGATCCAAGGGACTGACCAACACGCAGAATCTGTGGTAATCCACTTGCTCCTGCACCGCTAATGATGCCATAATTAATGTCCTTATTGTTATACAGTTCAGTGATCTTATTCTTGTTCCAGGCAATGTTGAAATTTGAATTCCATTTGAAGTCCTTTTTACTGACCACTGCAGCATCCAGGGTTAATTCCACTCCATTATTAGTCATGGCACCGACATTTTCCAGATAGGTGGAAGCTACGGCCGGTTGAATGGCTGAAATGGCAAGCAGAAGGTTAGTTGTTTTCTTGCTGTACACATCAATGGTACCTCTGAGCCTGCTTTTAAGTACGGCAAAATCAAACCCTGCATTAAACTGGGCAGTCTGTTCCCATTTCAGGTTGGGATTGGCAATTCCGGTAATATTATAAGGCGGATAGAATGTGCCTCCGAAATAGGTGCCCGCACTGCTATTGATCGCATAGGTTGAGCTGTATTTGAAGTTCCCTATGTTCTGATTACCAGTGACACCATAACCAATGCGAAGTTTGAGATCATCAATTCCCTTGGCATCTTTTAGAAAGCCTTCTTCTTTTAATTTCCATGCAAATGCAGCAGATGGGAAAGTTGCCCAGCGGTTGTTGGGACCAAATCGTGAAGATCCGTCCTGACGTACAGTGGCTGTCAGAAAATATTTGTTGTCGTAACTGTAATTAGCACGGCCATAAAAGGATATCAATCGGTTTATCTCTTCGTTGTTTGAGGAAACCGCATTCACGCCTCCTCCAATATTATCAGCTCCTAAATTGTCGGTCACAAAACCAGTGGCAACGGTCGATTGAATATAATTATCAAATTCCTGCCAGGAATATCCGCCAACCAAATTAACAATACACAACAGGAGAAATCAAAAACCCAGATTAAAAAGCTAATCACCTGGTACGCTAGGATAGCCGCAATTCTTTTGATTCCAATGATAGTCTACTCCGGTTTGGTAACCTACCATAACCAAAAGTCTGCTCCGGTTGAAGGTTACGCTGAAATAAGTGCCCCACTTGGGTCAAGGATTAAATTCAATCTGCCCGACGGATCATTTGGTTGGTTAAACAGCGGATCAACAATGAAATACGCTCTAAATTTCAATCAATTAAGGGAGGTACAACTCACCGGTGAAGGTTTTTTCGACGTAAAGCATGATGAAGGTCATAAGTTTCTGGTCAAAACAAAATTTCTGAACATTGAAGTTAAAGGGACTGCCTTCAATGTTGCAGCATATGCCGATGAAGATCAAATAAATGTCACCCTTGAACGGGGAAGTATTTTACTCAAAAGTGATCGGTTTAAAACACCTTTCGAGATGAAACCTGACGATCAGATTACCTATAATCCGGGAAAGGAAACATTGGCCAAAATAAATGTTCCCGCACAGAATTTCTCGGCATGGAAAGAGGGTAAGTTGATGCTTCGTAATGCGTCACTCGAAGACCTGGCCAGACAATTGGGCAGATGGTACAATGTCAACGTTCAGGTTCAGAATCCGCAACATGTCGACATTCGGTACAGAGCAACATTTGAAGATGAAAATTTGGGGGAAGTTCTTCGACTCCTGAAAATATCCTCGCCACTCGATTTTAAAATTGAAGACAGGGTAAAGGAAGCTGACGGTAGTTATTCTAAACAAAAAATAGTCTTAAGAGTTAGAAAATCCCATTAATAACCCTATTAAAATACACTGCCTATGAGAAAAAGACCAAACTAAAAAAAACAACAGGAAAACGTTGGCCCGT
>Ga0364922_10442_pt1 | contig 20739 bp, 8 predicted proteins | sample ExccelJu500001D4_2_FD_206955 | JGI IMG/M metagenome (GOLD analysis project Ga0364922, IMG submission 206955) | Enriched cells from Trout Bog Lake Hypolimnion, Wisconsin, USA - BchlTB.June20.5000.01.D4 | ecosystem: Environmental > Aquatic > Freshwater > Lake > Hypolimnion/Profundal zone | place...
GACACTCGCCTCCAGGGTTGTTGGAGTTGATGAGGTGGTTGTAACAGCACTCGGGATCTCCAGGGAGAAAAAATCACTCGCCTATTCAGTTTCCGAGGTGCAGGGAAATGACCTGATTCGGGCCGCCGGTTCAAACGTGGTTAAATCGTTGGATGGCCGTGTCAGCGGGGTCAACTTCACTTCCACCAGTACGGATCCTGCAGGTTCTGTGTTTGTAACCATTCGCGGTGCAACCAGCTTAAGTCTTACAAATTCAACTGCTGCTGCCCAGCCACTCTTTGTAGTTGACGGGATTCCGTTAGGAACAACATCGGTTGAAAATCAGAATGGCGCAGACTTTGGAAACCTCCTTTCGCAGTTAAATCCCAATGATATAGAGAGTATATCGATTCTTAAAGGAGCCAGTGCAGGTGCACTTTATGGATCAGCTGCCGGTAACGGGGTCATCATGATCACCACTAAATCAGGTAAAGGGGCGAAAAAAGGGATTGGGGTATCGGTTAACACATCCATTATGTGGGATAAAGCCTATAACTTCTTTGCCACTCAGCAGCTCTATGGTGATGGGATCCGTGCTTCTTCGATTTTCAATTCGGGCTATGACTGGGGTGCAAAGTTCTCTGATTTTGTGGGTTCTACTATTGATGCCTATAATACCATTACTCAACGCACTGAGACCAGACTATTTTATGCCACCCACGAAAACCGCTTGCAACAATATATGCAAACCGGCGGGACCAATAACTATAATGTTAGTGTTACAGGTAATTATAAAGAAGGTTCATTCCGCTTTTCACTGGGCAAAATGTCCAATGTAGGAGTAATGCCGAATAACCAGACAGACCGCATGAATGCGAGCATGAGTGCAGAGTATAACATTACCAAAAAGTTAAAGATTGGGGTGACCAGTAATTATATGGGACAATTCACACCCAACAAAACGTCATCGAACAGCCAGGTTATCGAAGAGCTTACCATGGACTTCCTCGCCCATATTCAACCTGTTCATGAGATGAGGAACATCTGGAAAAACGGCTTTGACGGCCAGTACCAGAACGCCCCGTATTATAATCCCGACGGTACACCCGCACTCGACAATCCGTACATGTATGCCTATGCTGAAACCAATACCTACCGGAAAGATAACTTCTTCGGTAAGGTTCAACTGGAATGGGAAATCATCAAACCACTTAAATTCATTGCCCGCACAGGGATTGATTATTCCGGAAACAATTATGAATATAAAAGAGGGAAGGATTTTTCGGATAGCAATATGAGAGACGGTGCCTACGGAGTAAACACAGGGACTAATCTTGGCGTTCAAAACGATTTGATGCTGGTTTGGAATAAGGAGTTTGGGAAGTTCACAACCAACGCCACAGCAGGTTACAACTATGCTTACAGTCAGAGTTACAGCTATTCGGCCAACGCTTCAAAACTGGTGCGTGTAAACGACTACGAACTGAGCAACGCGGTTGCCGGTACCATGACAGCCAGCAGTTCGTGGGGAATTGGAAAATCACAGAGCGGTTATTTGACCGGCCAGGTTGGTTATTCCAATCAACTCTATTTGGACGTTTCCGGAAGATATGACAGGAGCGGGATTCTTCCTGAAGATGTAAACTCCCATTTCTACCCTTCGGCTTCTTTAAGCTGGTTGCCTTCGACCACATTCAAACTTCCTGAAGTGATTAATCTGCTTAAGATAAGAGGGGGTTGGGCTCAGGTAGGACACGGTATTGGGACACCCAGGAGTAACAGCACATTCAGTTTTTCTCCGATTGACTATGGAAGTACCAAAATCGTAAATATTGGCGGTGCACTGGTTGACCCGCATATTAAAGCAGAGGTTACCACATCCTATGAAGGTGGTTTTGATATTTCGTTGTTTGACCGCCGTGTTTCAGGTGAATTTACTGCCTACAAGAAAATCCACAGTGATCAGCAGGGAAACATTCCAACCTCACCGGGTGTTGGTTACAGTGGAATGTTAACCAATGTTGGTACTGTCGAAGCTACAGGATACGAATTTTCCCTGAATTTTGTTCCGGTACGGACCAAAGATTGGAAATGGGATATCGGAACCAACTTCAGTACCGTTGAATCTAAAATCACCGCACTTTCTCCGACTTACGTTCCCAATGGATATACATTTTATGGTAGTGGCGCAAACACAGACCTCAGGTTGGCCGTGGGTGAGAAAATCGGTACCATGTGGGCAAACAATGTACTGAAAAGAATGCCCAAAACAAGCAAATATGCGGGAATGATTATGCTTGACGATTATGGCGAATGGCAAAATTCATCGAATGAAGCAGACCGCACACGACTAGGCAATTACAACCCAAAATTCATTTTGGGAGTCAATAGTTCTGTAAAATGGAAAAACTTCAGACTCGGTGTGGTCGGTAGTCTTCGTTATGGCGGTAAATTCCTTTCCGATATTGAGCGCAGAGCCGTTACCAATGGTCATTCCATATCCACTATCGGAGACAAGGTCAATGGCACAAATCAATACACTGTTGGTGGTCGTGATGCTGCAACCGGTGGTTTGCCCTGGCCTGATGCCAAACAGATGCCATATGCGCAACAGGCTGGTTTAGTTGCCACCTATTCCATGTACGGAACAAGTGTTCCAATTAATGATGCCTGCTACTTTAAAGGGGTATGGCTCAAGCCAGGTGGGAATGCTTCCAACGATGCAGATTACATTGTAAACGGTGCCAATCCATTGCAAACATTCTATGCACTTCCAGGCCTTATCTTAGGTGCACAAAACTGGAGTTTTCCGGAATCGCTGGTTCATGATGCCACAAACTTTAAATTGAAGGAGGTCACCTTGGACTATACCATCCCAAAAAACCTCACCACAAAACTAAAAGTTGAAAATGTAACCGTTGGGTTTGTCGCACGAAATATATTCCAATGGAATAAATCCGCAAGAAATGTTGATCCTGAGTCAGCTTTCGAAGGGATCGGTCAGAATCAGGGAATCGCCGGAAAGGCTTTGCCTTCCATCGGATCTTATGGTTTCAAAGTATCGTTTGATTTTTAATGCTTAAATTTATTGCAATTATGAAAAAACAGATATCAATTTTACTTCTACTTGCTCTCTTTATTGTATCTGCCTGTCAAAAACAGGATCTGAGAGAAAGTGAATTGTTGCAACAGCGAAATGCGTTAGAATCCGCGACCCCGAACCTGCTGCTCTCTTCGATAATACAGCAATCAGCCTTCGCCTATCAGGCCGAAGGGGGTGTTTCCAACCCGCAACTTGCGGCCACCGTGCAATACATGCAGGGAAACCGAAATTCCGATAATAATATTTACAAGGGTTTCGCCTTACCAACTACTGACCTATACAACTTTACAACACCGATCAAATTGGCAGAGGCTTCCATTTCCAGAATGGATTCTCTTAAATTGAGGAGTTACCAGGGGATCTTTTTGATTTTCAAATCATTCCTTTGGTCAACTGTAACTGACCTGTATGGCGACATCTATTACACTCAGGGGTTGCAAGGTCAAAACGGGATTCTTTTCCCGAAATTCGATGATCAGAAAGATATTTATCCTGCGTTAATTAAAAACCTCAAAGATGCGGCTAAACTGATAGCTGCCGGAAAAGAAGCGATCGATCCAACCTACGATATCCTTTATGGCGGGAACAAGGCAGAATGGATTAAATTTGCAAACTCTCTGCAACTCAGACTCCTGATGAAGGCTGGCAAAAACCTGCCAAATGCAGCAGCCCAGATCGATTCTATTGCGGCTCAACCATTGATGACTTCCGGCTCGGATGATGCGGCCATTCCATATCTTGCCGGTGATCCAACCTACAGCTGGCCAAGGGGTAGTTCTTACATGCTTTATAGTGGTAATTATATGATCTACCGTCCGAGCAAAACGTTGGTTGATACCCTGAAGGCACTCGCTGATCCGCGTCTTGGAGTCTGGGTTGCCCCTGTGGAAAAACCATGGACGAATGTTTCAGCTCAAAACGGGACTTCGGTAACCACGATAGATCCGCTTGGCTTCAGCTATGTCTCAACCTGGGAGTATATCGACCGCACAAATTCCAATATCGCACATGCTGCAAGTTCTATTGTAGATACCCTGACACTCTATGCCGGTTACACGGCAGGTATGTACGAAGATGTATTGTCCGCAAACGGAAGCTACGATTTCCCTACCACCATTTTTAACTACAAAATTTCCAAATTCTCCCAAATACTGAATCAAAATTCACATGCGCTCCTGAAAGCTTGTATGATGCAGTCGGATGAGGTTCAGTTCCTGTTGGCAGAAGCAGCTGTAAAAGGCTATATAACAGGCGTAAATGCAGAAAATCTTTACGATAAAGGGGTAACACTGGCATTGAACCGATGGGGTCAGAATCTCCCATCCGGTTATTTCAATAATGCAAGGGCTAAATTTCCAACATCAGGAACAGACGCCCAGAAACTGGAAAAAATCGGCCTGCAGAAATGGCTTGGACTCTTTATGATGGGTGTTGAAGCCTATTCGGATTACAGACGGACCAGACTTCCTTTCATTGAACTGAACGGGGAACTGGCCAGTGGTATTCACAAATTCCCGTTACGTTTCAGGTATCCTCAAACTGAAATGAACGATAATGCCCAACAATATCAGGCGGCAGTTACCAAACTCGATCTGGGAGATACCGAATTCTCTAAAATGTGGTTATTGCAATAGTATTCCGATAATATAAATGCAGGAAAGCCGTCTCAATTCTACTTTGAGACGGCTTCCTTGTCTAAATTTTATTCAGAATTATTAACCAATGAACAGATTCCTACTCATCATCGCATTTATCTGCTTCCTAGCACAACCGGAGTCTCTTCAGGCACAAGGGAAATTCCCCGATAGCAATTCAATCCTTGACCAGCTGACCATCCCCTCTGCCGCTAAAAGCAAAAGGTCCTCAAGCACGGATCCCAATTTTGACGGCAATGGTGATTCCAAAGAGATCCAGCCCGGAGAAACCCTGATTATTACAGATCTCGATGGCCCCGGAATCATCAATCATATTTGGAACACATCAGCCTCACTCAATCCCTTTTCGGCCAGGGCTCTTGTGCTGAGAATCTATTGGGATGAGGCAGAAAAACCCAGTGTGGAGGTCCCATTGGGCGATTTCTTTGGTGTCGGACATGGTGCCCAGAAAGATTTTCAGTCATTACCGGTCAGCGTTTCATCGTATGGCCGCTCAAGAACCTGTTATTGGAAGATGCCCTTTAAAAAGCATGCGAAAATTACCCTGACAAATGAGCTTAACGGATTTGGACCAGTTTATTTTTATTATTATGTAGATTGGGAAAAGGTCGATTCGCTTCCTGAAGATATCCTTTATTTCCATGCAAGATACCATCAGCAGAATCCTGCCAAACCGGGTGATCATCTGATTCTGAACACTACCGGACGTGGAAACTACATTGGAACAGTTTATTCAGTGTTGCAATTAAAAACCGGGTGGTTCGGTGAGGGTGATGATCGTTTTTATGTGGATGGAGAGAAAATTCCGTCAATCCAGGGAACAGGGACCGAAGACTATTTTGGTGATGCCTGGGGTTTCCGGGAGTTTGCGGGCTCTTATCATGGCGTCACATTGTATGAAGGACCTCTGGAAGGCGACAGGGTATCTGCCTTTCGCTGGCATATTGTGGATCCTGTACGGTTCGAAAAATCGTTGAAATTCACTATTGAACACAAAGGAAGCGTCGTTGATAGGCAGGGAAAACAGCTCTCCCGTTCTGATGAAAGGGCCGATTGGCTAAGTTCTGTCGCATTCTGGTACCAAACCCCTGTCGTCTTTTCAGATTCGGTAATCCCCCCGGCTGACAAAAGGATTCCACCTTATCAGATTTTGCTGGCCTCTGATATGAAAATGAAAGCCATTCCGGATAAAATAGCCAGAGAGAAAGTTGGAATTCATTTCCTGCCTGAGACACCCGATGGATCCATTGAATTTGAGTTTGAAGTCAACGAATCAGGAAGGTACAAAATATCGGCGGTGCTTGTGGATGATCTGTTTGGAAGCAGGTACCAGCCGCTAATTGATGATCAGCCGGCTGGCCCGGTTTTGGACATGGCCAGCAAGGGAGACGACTGGACAGAATATAATTTTGGCTATTTTAACCTGGATCACGGAAAACATCAGTTTAAATTGCACGGAAAAGGGATTTCTCCGATTCGCAATCTGGCTCTCCCTAAAAAATACGCCATTGGAATAAGCAGCCTGATCCTTTTGCGCCTCGAAGATCTTGAAAAATAAATTCTGAGAATGGTTAAACTTTATATTTCGGTTTCACATATACCTGATTCTTTTCTTGAAAAGGTGCCATAGGCATAATATACGGGTAGAAAATGGAATAAAAACAATATAAGTGATAAGAACAATATAATGTTGTAATTATTTGTTTCCTCATTTGACCTCCCCCAACCTCTGACCTCCCCAACCTCTCCAAGGGGAAGGGAGGGGATTATAATGCAGGTCTTGTCCAGAATGCAGGAGATTTAGAGGGGTCAAAAAGGAGAAAATCAGAATTCTAAATAGTACATTATATCTTTCCGATTACTTAGTTGCAACATCTCAATATTTATTAATTTTAAGCAGCCATTTTTGAATTTCAATCATTAATACGAAAATTATCAAACAATAGTCATATCCAATCGCTAAAACATTTAATATGGGCAAATCATTAATCCTCCTCGTAATTATTTCACTGTTGCTCCGGATAGCAGCCTTTTCACAGCCAATCACTCCACAACCTGTTATCCCAGGGAAATGGATTAAGTCGTGGTTATTGTGCGGCCCGATTCCCATAAAAGAACCCTCAGACCCTTCGGAGATGTACAACCACATGGAAGGGTTCAATACAGACTACCTGGTGAAAGCAGGAGGAGAACAAAACCCTCAGATCAAAGCCGGAGACGTTGTTAAATACGTCAAAGGTTCGGTTAAATGGCAGTTTTACGCTTCGCCCGATTCCATAATTAACCTGTGTAAAGCGGTATCGAAGAGTGCTCCCGTATTTGCCTATGCCTATGCGGAAGTGCTGTCCAATGAAGCCAAAGTAATGCTCATCACTGTTGGTACGAATGATGGTGGGAAATTTTGGGTAAATGGACTAAAGGTATGGGATAATGCCCAACAAAGAGGATGCGTTCCTGATGACAATGTAATTCCCGTGGTACTGAAAAAAGGGAAGAATACCCTTTTGCTCAAAGTCGAACAGTGGGGCAACAGATGGGAATTTTGCTGCCGTTTCCTTCCATATTCAGTGTCTGCAATGATGGCAAAGGGAGATCTTTTTAATATCTCTGCCTCTGAGGATGGGGAACCTGCCATCTCATCGAGATTCTCTCCCCCCGTATTGCAGCAAATTATTCATAATCTGAAAATTGATATTTCGAATGCACAAAATAGTCCAGTATTTGGGGAGGACCGGAAAAGCAATTTCTGCGGTCCGATAATGCTACCATCATCCGATTACCAATTATACCATGCCACTTTGGATGCCCGGCTATCCGGCGGAGGATTAATCTGGAGGAAATTTTCATTATTTGCCGGCAAGCGGCAGAACTATGAGCTTTTTTCAAACGGGAAATCATCTTACCGGATTGCCCTTGGGAGTAATGCCTCTGAATCTGAAAAGTGGGCTGCAAAAGAGCTTCAGCATTGGTTAAAGGAGATTAGCGGTGCGGAACTTCCCGTTCAGCAGCTCGATCAACCCTATGAGGGACCTCAGATTATTGTGGGATATAATGAATTGATTAAGGCAAAAACAGGAGCCCACGCCCCTGCCGATCTGGATGAATCGTTTCGTTACTGCAATTCAGGGTCCGACATTTTGATTTACGGCGGAAAAATGCGCGGTACCATGTATGGAGTCATGTCATATCTCGAGAATGAACTGGGTTGCAGGTGGTACACCCCCGAAGTAAGTGTAATTCCGAAACGAAAAGAGCTCACTTTTAGCTGGCTGGACCAATCTGAGAAACCCGGAATAAGGGTGCGTAATGATTTCTATTTTGAAGCTTTTGATCCCACCTGGGCTGCCCGAAACCGGATGAATGGCACACTGGGATTCAATGAATCAAAGCCGCAAATAGGGGGAACCGAGAATTACTGGGCGGTTCACACCTTTTACCCGTTAATGCCTCCTGCGGAATTTTACGCGAATCATCCCGAGTACTACAGTTTGATTGACGGTAAACGAATTTATGATCATGCACAATTGTGCCTCACAAACCCTGATGTCCTGAAAATAATCATTGAAAGGATTAAAAAACGGATGCATGATAGCCCGGAATATCTGATTTACGATGTATCTCAAAACGATTGGCATAATCCATGTCAATGCGATAAATGCCAGGCTATTGTGAAGAAGGAAGGGGCAGAATCGGGCCTGATCATCTGGTTCGTGAATCAGGTAGCGGAAGCGGTTGAGAAGGAATTTCCTGATAAATTTATCGGAACTTTGGCCTATCAATATACGCGAACACCTCCCAAATCAATTCATCCCCGCAATAACGTGGTGGTGCGCCTGTGCAGCATTGAATGTTGCTTTGCGCACGATTTCAAATCATGCCCCCAAAACAAATCTTTCCTTGAGGACCTAAAACGCTGGTCTGCGTTGGCTCCCCATTTGTATATCTGGGATTATGTGGTAAATTTCAGCCATTATGTGATGCCTTATCCAAATTTTGCCGTGCTGCAATCCAATATTCAAACCTTAAGGGATAATAATTCGATTGGGATCATGGAACAGGCAGCCTACCAGAGCCGGGGTGGGGAGTTCTCCGAACTTAAGGCGTATCTGATTTCCCGCTTACTTTGGAATCCCGATTGCGATGTTGAAAAAGTAATCAGTGATTTCATGTATGGCTACTACGGAAGAGCCGGAAAATATATCCGTCAGTATTTCGACCTGGTTCAGGGTCGTGTCTCTTATCAGACCCATATTCATCTTGGTCTGACACCCGAAGACCCCATTTTTTCGGATAGCTTTGTCAGTGAGGCATGCCAGATCTTTGAGGAAGCATTAAAAGTGGCGGATAATGACGAAATAGCAGACCGCGTGGATATGGCATCCCTGCCGGTCCTCTATCTTAAATGCAAAAGAACACCTGTACTGGCAAAATACGACGGTACCTATGCCCGGTTCTGTGATATTGCCAAACGCAACGGAGTGAATAATTATGCCGAAGCAGGAGAACCACACCGGTTAGCCTTTCATAAGGCAGTTGAGAATGCGAAATAATCTCAATTATCGCACCAGGAAGTATCCAAAAAAGTGTTTTTAAAAGGAAGCCATCGTCAGTTCAAACACCCTGTCAAAAAAGGGAATGTAACAGTAAATGGTAAACCGGGTGCTACTTTAGAGCAATTTCTTTTAAATAATATTTTTAAACAAGCAGGTTGGAAGTAGCACCAACACGGTTAAAGCCTTCTATCCTGGAAAAAATTAAAGTATTGGTAAGCTGACAATAAAACATATTTTATCAGGCTATAGCCTGACTTCCTGTTGCATTTAACAGGTAAAATCCGCGTGGCTAGGTTCATAAGGAATAGATCTCAATTAATGGCACCGGGTCATTAATCCCAACGGTTAATTATTGAAATATTGCAATATACCATCATTTAATGCGAAAAAAAGCTATCTTTTTTTGATCGTAATGGTGTTATCTTGCAATACGATTACAACCAAACCAACAAAATCAGATGAAATAGCCATGATTCGAGAATCACAAACCGAAAATGATAATCATTCTTAATCATGGCTATTCCATTTGGCAATTAAAAAACAAATTATTATCAAATGAAACCCTCATGAACTTACAAACACAAAAGGCAAGGTATAAATCAATGAGGGTTCCACACGGATCAATAATCTAAATATTAGTAAGTTAATTAAAATTTATACGTGTGAAAAGTATCCTCGGTTTAGTATTAACAGTATTAATTCTGATGCATTATGCCCAAAGTCAGACATTAAAACCTGATATTCAACTGTCTGACTCCAGGATTCAGCGAAATGATACTGCTACTACCATTGATAATGGAATACTCACTTTAAAAATTGATGTCACAAGGGGTGGAGCAATTTCGTGGCTTTCCAAATCGGGAACAGCACGAAGTATTGTTAACATTTCGGATGAGGGGAGATATATCCAGCAATCCTATTATGCCGGGAAAAGTCTTGACCGCAAAACTGAAGGACAATCCTCACACTGGTCCCCGTGGAGCTGGAATCCGATCCAGGTCGGAGACTACAACCGTAACCGGGCTAAGATTCTGTCCCTAAAAAAGAGGGGCAATGAGCTATATGTCAAATGCATACCCATGCAGTGGGATATGAACAACAAACCGGCGGAGGCCGAAATGGAGCAGTGGACAACCCTCCAGGGTTCGGTTCTTAAAGTACATAACAAGCTCACCTGTCACCGTACTGATCAGATTTATGGCGACAGCATCCTCAGTGACCAGGAATTACCTGCTGTCTATCCCGTCTCTGCATTAAAAAATCTCTACACCTATCAGGGGGCAGCTTCGTTTACCAATGCTCCGTTGGACAATCCGGCCGTGGTAAATCTCGCGAGCGGATTTTGGGGAATCTACCCCACTGTATCCGAGCATTGGATGGCATTTGTCGATGATAACCTCTGGGGAATGGCCATTTATAATCCGGCCTGCACCAGATTCCTGGCGGGGATGGCAGGAAAACCGGGCGGTGAGGCTGTGGATGGTTCAACCTCATACATCGCACCGGTCAAAAAAGCAATGCTGACTAAGAATTGTGTATATGAATATGACTATTACGTGATTATCGGGACGCTTGCGGAGATTAGAAGTACTGTTTACAAGCTTCATAAAATGGAACGACAATTGAAACAACAGGAATAAGTGGTTTATTAAATAAAAAACAGCGACCGTGAAAACTATAGTATTATTCACATTTGCAATCGCCTTTACTGTTGGGATTCAGGCTCAGGTACGGATAAAACCAATCCCCAAACCCGGCTACGAGTCACGTATAAGTAATTATATTTCGGATATGAAGGTGGTCGATACCCACGAACACCTCGAAGACCAGGCAGATTGGATCAAACCGGGCAAGCTCGATTTTATGCTGTTATTGCAACATTATGCTTACGATGACATCCGGTCTGCCGGGATGCCCAAACAAACTTTCAATAAACTATTGAGTGACTCACTGACAGTCATGGAAAAATGGACTATCTTAAAACCGTATTGGGAAGCCACTTCCAACACCGCCTACTGCCGTGCTGCCCTGCTCACAACGGATAAACTATTTGGCGTTGAGGATATCAATGAAAAAACGGTGGAAGATTTATCGGCAAAAATCAAAAATGTCTATCAGACAGATTGGTATAACCAGGTGCTCGTTAAAAAATGCCGGATCGATCATGTTGTGGTTGACGAGGATAACAGCATGTTGGGAGATCCGGTGATGTTTAAGCATGTGAAGCGTTTTGGGGAATTCATCTTTGCCGTCTCTGCCCAAAAAATTGAATCAATTGCCAGGGCTCAGAATACTCCGATTCAGAAGCTTGACGATTTTGTAAAGGCGTTGGGAGTCGCTTTTCATAATGCGATAGACCATAATAATGTTGGGGTAAAAATTGGGGTGGCCTACGAAAGAGACCTCTTCTTCGATGATGTAACCAAAGAGAAGGCCGATGAAGTTTTTCGCAAAATCCTTGCTCTTCCGGAAGGCAGTGTCCTGAAATATAACGGCAGCGAGATAAAACCGTTGCAGGATTATATGGTTCACCGGATATTGGACCTGGCAAGAGCGACCAATACGCCGGTACAGTTCCACACCGGACTGCAGGCCGGCGACGGGAATTTTATCGAAAACTCGAACCCTGCACACCTGACTAATCTGTTTCTGAAATACAGGGATGTGAAGTTTATCCTTTTTCATGGCGGATATCCTTTTGGAGGTGAGCTTGCTTCGCTTGCCAAAGGGTTTAAAAATGTTTATATCGATATGTGCTGGCTTTATATTATTTCCCCGTCGTACAGCGAAAGGTATTTGCATGAATGGCTCGAAACAGTGCCTGCCAGCAAGATCATGGCTTTTGGAGGTGACTTCAGGAATGTGGAGAATATTTACGGACATCTCCTGTTCGCAAAACAGGTGGTCACAAAAGTGCTCACAGAGAAGGTCAGAGATGGATATTTTACAGAAGAAGAAGCCATTAAAATTGCACAAATGATCCTGCATGACAACGCAATCCGTATTCTTAATCTGGATAAAAATTAATACTCCAATGAGAAGTTTGTTCCTTTTAATTGTGGTTATCCTCTGTTTTCTGTCAGCCCATGCAGAGGCCCAACCAGATGTAAACCGCTGGACACTGAGTGAGCCTAATTCAATCAGCTGGAAACCCGCCGAAAACCTTCCTCATCACGATCACATTGAAATGAGCGGGAAGTATATCTCCGCAGTTATCCGTTATGGGGTAAACGATGATTTCTCATATTCGATTTCCCGTGATATTGTCTGGCCCATGCTTCGCACCATCCCCAACAATACCCATGCCAGCCTGACGCGTACATTTAATCTGGACCCGGTCAAACTGACTACAATTAACAAACGGCTGGTTCAGCACGAACATGTCGATGAGATCCTCCTGAATGGCCGGATCACCGTAAAGAGCAGCCTCACGGACGGTATTAAACTGGTTCGCACCTTATTCCCTGCGACAACTCTGCCCCTCTTTGGTGAAAAGTATGAGCTGACAAACACCGGGAATAAAGCTTCCGTAATCGAAATTCCGGAAATAAGGATTCTTGCCAAAACCAACCCATCCGAAGGAGTAGACGGGAGCTATACCCTTTCGGTTCAATCATCTCATTTCGGAACATTTGTTTTAAAGCCCGGTGATTCGATCAGTTTCTATTTAAGTATTTCCGGAACCAAAGGTGGACAAGATACCTGCCACCCGGACATCGAAAAAGAGTTAAATTACCGGAATGCTTTATTATCCGAATTCAATGAAAATCTGATCCTTGAGACCCCCGATACGCTGTTAAACCGCACTTTTGCTTTGGCCAAAATCCGTGCAGCCGAAAGCATCTATCAAACCAAAGGTGGTCCGCTGCATGGCCCGGGCGGATTAAGCTATTATGCAGCCATCTGGGCAAACGATCAGGCGGAATATATCAATCCGTTTTTCCCTTATTTGGGCTACAGCTATGGCATCGAATCGGCAGTAAATGCCTATCGTCATTTTGCCCGGTTTATGAATCCGGAATATAATCCCATTCCCAGTTCCATCATTGCTGAAGGGACTGATACCTGGCATGGTGCGGGGGATCGTGGTGATGCGGCCATGATTGCCTACGGGGCCTCGCGGTTTGCCCTTTCCCTGGGAAACCGGGATACGGCTGAAAGACTCTGGCCGCTGATTGAATGGTGTCTCGAATACAACAAGCGGAAACTTAACCCGCAGGGAGTCGTCAGTTCCAAATCCGACGAACTTGAAGGGCGATTTCCGTCAGGAACAGCAAATTTATGTACCTCGACGCTGTACTACGATGCACTTGTTTCGGCTTCGTGCTTAGGTCAGTCGCTCAAAAAAGATAAAAAGCAGATCCTAAAGTACAAAGCGGAGGCCGCGGCTCTGAAAACCAATATCGCAAAATATTTCGGGGCGAAAGTAATGGGCTATGATACTTACCGGTATTATGAAGGAAATGAGAAACTCAGGGCCTGGATCTGTATTCCACTGACTGTTAATATTTTAGATCGCAAAAAAGCGACTATTAATGCCCTTTTCTCCCCTGAACTATGGACTGAAGACGGATTGGCTTCCCAGGCAGGTGACAAAACATTCTGGGACCGTTCGACGCTTTATGCGCTTCGGGGTGTGTTTGCGGCCGGTGAAACAAAGCGTGGATTAAAGTACCTGAAATATTATTCAAACCGAAGGCTGCTTGGAGAGCATGTTCCCTACCCGGTCGAGGCTTATCCCGAAGGGGGACAGCGCCATCTTTCGGCCGAAAGCGGTTTATACTGCCGCATTTATACCGAGGGTTTATTTGGTATCCGTCCCGTGGCTTTGAATAGTTTTACCATCACCCCCCAATTGCCTGATGAATGGAACTTCATGCGCATTAAAAAGGTTCATGGATTTGAGAAAGAGTTCGATCTGGAGGTTGTCCGCGAAGGGAAAAATATCCGTTTATCGGTTACCTGTGACGGTAAGACCCTGTTTAATAAACATTCCGGTAACGGGGAAATCCAAACCATCAAATTTTAAGTATGAACAGGTTCCTTTTTACCTTTATCGCCTTAATATGCCTGGAAGTCACTCAACTCTTTGCGCAATCCGCCGGGAGGGAAAATTTTGATCTCCACTGGATGTTTCATTTGGGGGATGTCCCTGACGCAGAAAAGCCCGGTTTCCCGGATCACGACTGGCGCAAGCTGGACCTGCCCCATGACTGGAGTATCGAAGGGAGTTTCAGACCTGACAATCCTGCAGCTGCCGAAGGTGGTGCACTCCCCGGAGGAATTGGCTGGTACCGGAAAACGTTCACGATTTCGGGAACTAAGTCATTGAAACATTTCATAACTTTTGATGGCGTTTACCAGAACAGCAAGGTTTGGATTAACGGGCAATATCTGGGAAACCGGCCTTACGGATACGCAACATTTCAGTATGACATGAGTCCCTGGCTCAAGGAAGGGGTAAATGTCATTGCTGTCCGGGTGGACAACTCGCGGCAGCCAAACTCACGATGGTACTCGGGTTCAGGCATATACCGTCATGTATGGCTCACCACCTCCTCCCCGATCCATGTAAATCAATGGGAAACCTTTGTCACTACCTCAAAGGTATTGGAGAAAGAGGCGGCTGTACAAGCTGAAACCACTATTTCCAATGATACCAGGGAGATAGTAAAGATCAAGCTGGTTTCCTCGGTGATTGACAATTCCGGCAAAGAGGTTGCCAGTCAAACCCGGACAGGTAAAATTCCATCCGGTTCACAATTCACTTTTAATAACACCTTCACAATAACCAATCCTGATCTTTGGAATATCGCAAGTCCAAACCTGTACAGACTTGTGAACAAGGTTGTCCAAAACGATCAGGTGAAGGATACCTACACGACAACATTTGGAATCCGGACCATTGCGTTTACTACAGACAGCGGTTTCTATTTGAATGGCAGAAACACCAAAATTCTTGGGGTCTGTCTGCATCACGATCTGGGAAGTCTGGGTTCTGCCTTTAACCTCCGGGCGGCGCAACGCCAGCTCCAAATCCTGAAAGAGATGGGTTGTAATGCCATCCGCACGAGCCACAACATGCCGGCACCCGAGCTTCTGGACCTCTGCGACAAAATGGGCTTCGTGGTTATGGATGAAGCGTTTGATTGCTGGACAAAAGGGAAAAGCTTGTACGATTTCAGTTTGTACTTTAAGGATTGGCACGAAAAAGAGCTGTCAGACATGGTAAGACGTGACCGGAATCACCCTTCGGTGGTGATGTGGAGCATTGGAAATGAGATTCCCCAGGAGAGTGATTCAACGGTTATTCCACTGGCAAAAAACCTCTCGTCCGTCATCAAAAAGCTTGATAACACCCGCTTCATTACCTGCGGCTTGCATGAACTTGCCGGCGATCTTGGCAAAAACAGCATTGTCCCGGCACTTGATCTGATTGGGATCAACTACAGTTACAGCACCTACGACGCCAATAAAAAGAAGTTCCCGGATATGCGCTTTATTGCCAGCGAAACAACCTCGCAATTCAACAGCCGTGGGGTTTATCACGGTCCGCTCGATAAAACAGTCGGGATCTCGAATGATATGCAAAGCTCGGCTTATGATAATGGCGGCGGGAGGACCCATCAGGTTTCCTGGAAAATGAGCCGTGACAGGCCATTCTTTGCGGGAATGTTCATCTGGACAGGTTTTGATTACCTTGGTGAACCGGCCCCTTACACCTATCCTGCTGTGAGCTCCTATTTTGGAATTGTTGACCTGTGCGGTTTCCCGAAGGATATTTACTACTTCTACCAAAGTCAGTGGACCAAAAAACAAGTGCTTCACCTCCTGCCCCACTGGACCTGGACGTCAAAAGACACGGTGGATGTTGTCGCTTACACAAATTGTGATGAGGTCAGATTATACCTCAACGATAAATTCATCAGTACTCAAAAAATGTCAGACAACGACAATCTCTCGCTGAGCTGGAAAAGAATTCCGTTTGTGCCAGGCACTTTGAGAGCCGAAGGCTTTAAAAATGGGTCACTTGTAACGAAAGATGAGGTCCACACCGCCGGTGTTGTGAGTAGAATTGAACTCACCGCAGACCGGACTTCGATTGATGCAGACGGGAAAGACCTGTCGTTTATTACGGTAAAAATGAAGGATGCCAATGGCGTGCTGGTACCCGATGCAGATAACCTGATCCGTTTTGAAGTCGAGGGTGAGGGAGAAATTGCGGGGGTTGGCAACGGCAACCCGATCAGTCTGGAGTCAAATAAAGGGAAGCAGCGTCGCGCCTTTAACGGCACGTGTCTGGTAATCCTCAAAAGCTCAGTCAAAAAAGGGGTTATTGTTTTAAAAGCCAAATCGTTAGGATTAACAGACGAAAGAATAACGATACAAAGTCATTAGCATGAATATTATGAATTTCTGTTTTGAAAATAGTGCAGCAGGCATTTAATATGGGGAGAAAGGTGATTTGACGAAAAATATCTCCTCCGGTACGGGACGAAACCTATAATTTCATCAATTTTCTACCCATATTTACTCCCTGACGGAACCTGTAAAAAATTAATAACCAGCTTCTAAGATAATTTTAAAAATTAAGAATGAAAGCATCACACATAATTCTATTCCTGATATTCTGCCTTTTAACTCCCAGTTTATCCGCCCAGTCTGCAGGTCGCGAAAACTTCGATTCTGGCTGGAAGTTTCGACTTGGTGATCTAAACGGAGCAGAGTCAACAACCTTTGATGATCATGCCTGGCGAACACTCGATTTACCCCACGACTGGAGTATTGAAGGTAGCTTTAAACCCGATAATCCGGCCACCAATGCCGGTGCTGCCCTGCCCGGCGGAATTGGATGGTACCGCAAAACCTTTTCGGTTAAGGATACCAAAACAAAACACCGGTTTATCCGGTTTGACGGTGTTTACATGAACAGCACGGTCTGGGTAAACGGTCATCAATTGGGAAACCGGCCGTTCGGCTATTCAACTTTCGAATATGATATGACTCCCTATCTTGCGGAAGGGCCCAACGTGGTGGCCGTAAAAGTTGATAATTCGCTCCAGCCCAATTCAAGATGGTATTCGGGATCAGGAATCTACCGTCACGTGTGGCTCACTACAACTTCACCCGTTCATGTCAGTCTGTGGGGACCTTATGTAACCACTCCCAAAGTATCGGAAAAAGAGTCCCGGGTTCAGGTAGAAACCACTGTTTCCAATGAGAAGCAGGAAAAAACAACCGTCAGGATTATATCTTCAATCCTTGACAAAAACGGGAAAAAGGTAGCAAGTCAGGTACAGACGGCGAAAATTGAACCGAACGGTCTGCTAAAAATCAATACCAATCTTAAAGTGGATGTACCCCAACTCTGGAGTATTGAATACCCGTACCTCTACCGTTTAGCCACCGAGGTTTATGAAGGGAAAGAACTCAGGGACACCTACTACACCACTTTTGGTATCAGGTCAATACAATTCAGATCAGACAGCGGCTTCTTTCTCAATAACAAATGGGTGAAAGTTAAGGGGGTTTGCATGCATCACGACCTGGGATACCTGGGTACCGCTTTAAATACAAGGGCATTAACACGCCAGCTGGAAATTCTTAAGAGTATGGGTTGCAACGGCATCCGCACCAGTCACAACCCCCCATCACCCGATCTGCTTGATTTGTGTGATCAAATGGGGTTTGTGATGATGGATGAGGCGTTTGATGTCTGGAACCTTGAGAAGATGAAATACGATTATCACATCTACTTCAAAGCGTGGCACGAAAAGGATTTGTCGGATATGGTGCTGCGGGACCGAAATCACCCCTCCGTTTTTCTGTGGAGCATCGGGAATGAGATCCCCGAAAAAAATCATACCAAATACGGTGGTGCTGCCATCGCCAAAGAGCTGGATGGAATCATTAAAAGATATGACAGGACCCGTTTTACAACTTCGGCTTTTGCAGGTGTCTGGCGTGCTGACACCACTTTTATGTCGGATAAGGTGGACGTGATCGGGATAAATTACACCGTTGAGCGGTATGCCGAGGAGAAGGCCAAACATCCGAACGGTTTCTTTATTGCGAGCGAGACCACCTCATCGCTGAGCGACAGGGGGATCTACCATTTCCCTGCCGATTCGGCCATGAAACCCACACCCGATCTGCACTGCTCCTCATTCGACAATCGGGGAACCTACTACGATCGCCCGGCAACGATGATTACCCAGACGACCTGGAGAGCCGTGAAGGAGACTCCTTACGTGGCCGGACTCTTTATCTGGACAGGCTTTGATTATTTCGGGGAGCCGGCATATCCCTACCCGTCAATTTCATCGAGCTACGGGATTGTCGACCTGTGCGGATTTCCAAAGGATGTTTTCTATTTTTATAAGAGTCAGTGGACCAACGAGCCGGTACTTCACCTTTTCCCCCACTGGAACTGGAAAGCGGGACAGCTGGTTGACGTAATTGCCTACACCAACTGCGATGAGGTAAAACTCTATCTGAACGACAAACTAATTGGCGAACAGGTATTTGCAAACACTAAAATACATTACAAAACCAATCAGTGGGACAAACCGATTGATCTGGGCGAGGGTCAAAAACTGTCGCTGGACTGGAAGGTTCCTTTTGTCCCAGGTACACTTAAGGCTGAAGGGTATAAAAACGGAAAACTGATTCTCACCGATGTCCTAAAAACCGCAGGTGATCCTTCGAAGATTGAGATGGTTGCCGATCGTTCCACCATTGCCGCCGACGGAAAGGACTTATCGTATATTACGGTTAAGATCAAAGATAAGAATGGAACCTTCGTTCCGACGGGTGATAATCTTATCCATTTTGACCTTGAGGGTGAAGGTCAGATCGTTGGAGTCGGGAACGGAGATCCGGTCAGTCTTGAACCGGCCAGGGGAAATGAACGGAGTGCGTTCAGCGGAATGTGCCAGGTAATCATCCGAAGCACTCATCAAAGCGGGAAAATTATCCTTAAGGCATCGTCATTGGGATTGGCTGATGAAAAAATTGAAATAACAAGTAATTAGCAGTTAAAATTAGATTCCCGGTGCAACTTTGTGATAAACTCCGTGGTTCTCTGTGTTGAAAAATTGTTTGATTCAGATGCACAGAGAAAACGCAGAGCAATACCGAGGTTTAAACCCGACTGAATATACGCAATAATAAATTCTTTAGTATGAAAGCTACACTTTTATTCCTGCTCCTTTTATCTTGCCTGGCAGGTCCTAAACTTTGGGCTCAATCCGCCGGCCGCGAAAATTTTGATGCCGGCTGGAGATTCCACCTGGGAGATCTTGCTAATGCCGAACAATCAACCTTTAATGATCAGAAATGGCGCGAACTGAACCTTCCTCACGACTGGAGCATAGAAGGAAACTTCAGACCCGATAACCCGTCGGGGCACCAGGGAGGTTTGCTTCCCGGGGGAATCGGCTGGTACCGGAAGAAGTTTGAACTTCCGGAAGTCACCGGAAAGAAATTCTTTATTGTCGTAGATGGCGCCTATAAAAACAGTACGGTATACATTAACGGCCACCCGCTTGGGACGAGACCTTACGGCTATGCCACATTTCAGTACGATATGACCCCCTATGTTCAAAAAGGGGATAATGTGATTGCCGTAAAAGTCGACAACTCCAAACAGCCCGATTCTCGCTGGTATACGGGCGCAGGAATTTACAGGCATGTCTGGCTGGTGACCACTTCGCCGGTTTATGTGAGTCAGTGGGGAACTTCGGTGACCACACCAAAGGTTTCGGCAAAAGAGGCAACTGTGAATATTGTTTCAACCATTTCAAACGACACTAAAACGAAGGCAAACCTTAAAATCGTTTCCCTGATTGTTGACAATACGGGTCAGGAAGTTGCATCAAAGACAGAATCCGGCAGGGCGGAAGGTGATTCAAAAATAACCATAAGCAGTTCCATAAAGGTCAGTTCACCCAAGCTGTGGGATATCGCTAATCCGAACCTTTATAAACTGGTGACCCGGGTTTATGAAGGGAAAGATTTGAAGGATACTTACACCACCACCTTTGGCATCCGCACCATCGCGTTCAGGGCCGACAGCGGATTCTTCCTGAACGGCAAAAATGTGAAGATTTTAGGGGTTTGCAATCACCATGACCTGGGCAGCCTGGGCTCTGCACTCAACGACAGGGCACTGGAACGACAGCTCGAATTATTGAAATCGATGGGATGCAATGCGATCCGATGCAGTCATAATGTAATGGCTCCTGAGCTTTTGGAGTTTTGCGACCGGATGGGGTTCCTGGTCATGGACGAAGCCTTTGATTGCTGGTATATTGGTAAGGATGCCGCCCCATTTGGCTTTCAGAATTATTTTAAGGAGTGGCATGAGCGGGAGATTACCGACATGGTGCTGCGGGACCGGAACCATCCCTCGGTAATCCTGTGGAGTATCGGGAATGAGATCAAGGAA
>Ga0364922_10435_pt2 | contig 20665 bp, 17 predicted proteins | sample ExccelJu500001D4_2_FD_206955 | JGI IMG/M metagenome (GOLD analysis project Ga0364922, IMG submission 206955) | Enriched cells from Trout Bog Lake Hypolimnion, Wisconsin, USA - BchlTB.June20.5000.01.D4 | ecosystem: Environmental > Aquatic > Freshwater > Lake > Hypolimnion/Profundal zone | place...
ATCAAGAACTGTTGCATTTATTCCACGTTTTCGAAGAAAATCTATGGCCTCAATCCTCCCTCCTGCTTCCTCATCGAGCCATTTGAAGATCATATTCGATAACTCCTTCTTTGTTTTGGGATTAAATCCCCCTTGAGAGCGCAATGCCTTCATGACGGTACTAATTCCCTTGGCATTAACTCCATTCGGCATTCGCCCCAAAAGAAGCCCCAACCGCCTGTTGAACTCGTCGTCGCTTGGATTATCGGAGATCAAATGTTTTACGGCATCATCCAGAATATTGAAGGAGCCTCCGATGAACTGCAGGAAGTTATTCAGTTTCGTATCTTTAAAGCGGAGGGACTTCTTTCCCTCCTCCGGCATTGAAACGAAAAATGCCTTTGCCCCTACCCTGCGCATCAGCATGTCGTTTTTCATAATTTCACTAGGAATTCTGGAGAATACGATGGGCCACCCGATGGATTTATCCAGAATCGGCGCCCATACTTCGCTGTCCCTGGCTGCTAATGAGTTCATCTGTAGAACGAGCCTTTCTGCGATCCGATGAATACAGCGCGCTGCCTGCGAATTACCTGAACTGGCGGCCTCCAATAAGAACTGCAGGGAATTCCCAGCCATGCCTTCTGCCTGAATTGCAAGTGTAGGCTCTTTTGTTGCCCATTCTTTAGCCATCTCTTTAGCACAGAGATCGATACTTGTTATTCCTTTCATGCGCAGTTGGCATGGGGCTATTTCGTTTACGCTGATTAGCTTTAACTTGGCTGTTCGGAGTATCTTTTCACCCTTCTCCTTTTTGAGCGGTCTCATTTTCATCTGTCCTTCTTCCCTTGCTTGGTTGCCGTTAGATCGGGGAATGCCTCGGCAGCCAGCTTGAGACTTTCGCGCCCAATATGGGTGTAATGCTCGCTCATCTGTGCGGAGTCGTGGCCTACAAGCTCCATTACAGTTGCGGCGGGAATGCCGGCCTCTTTGAGCAGGGAAACCGCCGTGTGACGCAGGCAGTGGAATGAGAGACCATTGGAAGAACTCCCCACCCCTCGCCCCTCTCCGTGGGTTTTCCTGTGTGCTTGTTTCTCCCGAAGGCCGGCTTGCGCGAGCAATGCGGCGAATCCGTTGGAGATCCCGGTTGTTTTTCTTTGCCGTGCTATCGTCGCAAAGGACTGTGGGTGGATAGGTGCGTTCGGATCGTCTGAAACCGGCAGCGCCTCAATATGGGCTTTCAGTGGGCCGGCCAGCGGTTGAATGATCGTCTTGCCTGTCTTGCCCGTCACGAGTCTGAACTCCCCAGCCTGCAAGTCGATATTCGCCCATGTCAGTTTTGCGATGTCCCCCAGCCGTTGTCCAGAGTAGAGCCCGAACAGTATAAGGCTCTTCCATTCATCATCCGCCACACTCAGAACAGCCTGGAGTTCGGGTATTGAGAAAGGCCTCCTGCTCGTCTTTTCGCCCTTGGCCTTAATGACCTTCACAAACTCTACTGGGTTGTCGGAAATCGTCGCGTCTTCACGGGCTGATTTAAAAATCATCCGAAGGAGCTTCACACCGTTGTTGACCGTCTTTGCACTTAGGGTCTTTGCCTGATCCTCCCGATAGGCAAGAATGTCCTCCTTGGTGATTTCAGCAATGTCACCATCCCCCCTCTCTCCAAGGAAAGTGAGAAACTTCCTTGTCTCATTCCTATAGGTCTCCATGGTGGCCGGCTTCGTTTCGCGGGATTTGGTCTGAAGCCAGCGATTGAAAAACTCCTTCACAGTGGAAACTGGCAGCCCCTCCCCGGTAATTTCCTTGTGAAGCGCGGCAATTACCCGCCGTGACTGGAGGGCCGTGCGCTTGCGTCTCGCTGCATCCTCATATGCCAAGGCGAGTTTTCTGGCCTCCTTCCGGTCCTCCGATTTTGTTGAACGATTACGTCGTTTTCCGTTCAGGTCATAGAAACGGGCCATCCAGTACTTGCTGTTGGGGTGCTTCCAGATACAGGCCATATAAGACCAATACTAAGACCGTGCAGAATCGTCCAGATAAATTCAATAAAACTATAGAGCTAGTGTTTATACAGGTTCGTGGACTATTTTGAATTTTCCTGTACACCCTTTAGGGCAAACGAGGGTTCGATTCCCTTCACCCGCTCCACTCCTCTGTTAAATGGCACTACGGAGTGCCAAAACTGGAAAAAATCAAACAACTTGCAATAGACTTTAGCTCTCCTTTTCGGAGTCTTGACCAGTCTATTTCAGAGCTGCGTGTTTGCGATTCTGAATATAAGCGGTCCGTGCTGCGAGATATCGATCCAGCGTATTATGGGTAGCTGCATCGTATGTACTGAGCTTCCCGTGCAGGGTGCGCACCCCATCAGGGCAGGAAATCGCAAGGGTCCACGCATGGTTGACATAAAGCGTGAGCCAAGTCACTGGGTCCAGAGCGTAGTCTCCAGCTAAACCAACAGTATCTCGTAGGCTTTTCGGACCAAGGATCGGCAACACAAGGTAGATTCCATGACCGATGCCCCACTTGGCGAATGTCTGACCAGTATCGGCAGCGGGCACATTGCAGAGTTCCGGAAAACGGTCCGAAAGCCGCACAATCCCCCCGGCACCCCCGACTGTGTTCACAAGAAATTTTTCTCCCTCCTGTCCGGCACGCTTGAAGTTTCCTTGTAATGCGTCATTAACAAAACGGATGGGAAAATCAACGTTGTCAAAGACATTGTAGACTCCTGTGCGCACCGGCCCTGGAAATACAGTGTCGTAGGTCTTGGAAATGGGCCGCACAACGAACGTATAAATCTGATCGTTCAACCAGAAGATGGCTCGGTTAAGGGGCTCCAACGGATCCGCAACCGACGCGGTGGCGTATTCATCCACTTCATCTCCCTGCGGCTTGACCGGCTTCCCATCGCGCTTGGCCTGGCCCGTGACGGCAGGAGACGCATTAGAGGACTGCCTCTGGGAAGTGGCGGCGCAGCCACTCAGTAGCGCTACCAATAACGCTGCCAGCAGGGATTCAAGGATGAATGGGCGTGTTTTCAATGCTGGGAGGATACTGAACGGGAAAGCGAGTCAATTACAGCCTTTACGCCACCCTGCTTGAACTGTTCATCAAATTGCGGCCTGTAGTTGGCAATCAGACTCACTCCCTCGACTACCATGTCAGTAATACGCCATCCCCCCTCATCCTCTAGGCGATATGTGACATCGTCATAGTTGCCATGATAGAGCACGGTGGTGGGCACCTCGACACGGCCTGTAACGGGAGACACAGCCGACCGGAATTTGATCGTCGGTATCTCGCCGGGAGTGAACTTACTGCTGTAGGTGCGGATGATTAGGGTGGTAAAGAGCCGAGTGGCCTGTTTTTGTTGATCCACCGTAAACTGACGCCACCCAGGTCCCACGGCACGGCGGGTCATCGAATCAAAGCTTACGTACTTTTCCAGAATCGGCCTCACACTTACCGCCAGAGCCGCACTGTTGGGTGCGTGCGAAGTAGCATCCATTACCTCGGCCACGGCCGAATGCAGGAGTTTTTCAGCCGCATCAGTCGATGCAGAGGCCGTCCCACTAAGTAGAATCAGCGGGGTCAGAGACAACAGCAGGAGTCGTAAAGTCACGGTGAGGTCTTGTTTTCTTTTTCCTTGTTTTCTTTGTCTTTGTCGAGCGTTCCAAATGCCATTTTTCCTATCAACGACTCCAGATCGACCGCAGGTTCAGTCATTGTGATTCTTGCTCCGGGTTCTAGGTATTTATCATCGGCACCAGGGGAAAGGGATATGTATTTGTCACCAATCAGTCCAGCAGTCTTCACGGACGCCATGGAGTCCGTTGGCAAGCGGAGTTTGGAAACGATCCGAAGCACGGCGATTGCGCTATAATCCGATGGCTCCATCCTCACCTCCTCCACCCGTCCCACAGTAACGCCGGACAGCAACACGCTGCTGCCAGTGTGGAGGCCTCCTGTATTAGTAAATCGAGCCTCGATAAGATAGGTGTCGCCCCTCATCAGTGCCCCCGTGCCAAGATGAATCGTCAGGTAGACAACCGCTGCGATTCCCAACAGGACAAATATTCCGACGGAAAGCTCAAGTTTGGTGTTTTTCATAAATCGTCAGGTTGAAGGGGCGCCCTGCCGTATGGCGGCAAGAGTACTTGCAAGCGATCCTGCGCTGTCGCGAAAGCCGCGCACGACGGGGTGGGAGGAGGAGGAAAATTCGGCGGGCGTACCCTCAAAGCATATTCCTCCATGATCCAGAAGGGCGACGCGGTCGCTAGCTACCAAAGCCTCTACCACATCGTGAGTTACAACAAGGGCCGTGAAATTAAACTGAAGCCGATATTTTGCGATCATGGAAAAAACGGCGTTGCGGCGTAGTGGATCAAGGCCGGCAGTTGGTTCGTCGAATAGCACAAGTTCCGGATGGGTAACGATCGCACGAGCCAACGCAAGCCTCTTTTGCATGCCTCCGGAAAGTTGACCTGGATAGTGCTCCCGGTAATCGTCAATTTCGAGCTGCCGCAATGCTTCGAGGCTGCGTTCCCGAATCTGGCTGTCGGAGAAGTCTGTAGTCTGTTCAAGTGGTAGGGCTACATTTTCCAATGCAGTTAACGAATCGAAGAGGGCATTGCTTTGGAAGAGAAAACTGCACCTCCGTCGAAACTCCGCCCGCGCGGAGCGATTGGAAGAACTGAGAAGCTGGCCATCGAAACTGATCCGCCCGGCATCGGGTTGGAGGACACTTGCAAGGCACTTCAGAAATACGGACTTTCCGGTTCCGCTGGGGCCGAGCACCGTGAAAATGCTGCCGCGGGGCACGGCCAGTTCAACCCCCTTCAAAACGGGTCGTCCGTCGAAACTCTTTTGCAGGCCTTCGACATGAAGTAAGATATCTTGGTTTGCTATGTCCATGATCAGATAAAAAACGAGGTGATAACATAGTCGGCCACCAGAACCATGATGCTGGAAAGCACCACGGCCCGGGTTGTGGAGGCGCTGACCGCCCTCGCTCCCGTCGCAGATCGGGAACGGTCTGCGTTGAACCCCTGATAGGCGCAGATGCTTATGGTCAACAGGCCAAAAACGGCTGCCTTCATCATGCACTCTCTCACATCCTGCCACTCCACGGCCCGATCCACGGACGACCAATACACTCCGGAGTCCACGCCGAGGAGAAGAGATCCTGAAAGACTTCCGCCCCAAAAACCAACAACAACGAAAAGAGCCGTTTGAATTGGAAATACAATAAGGGCAGCAATGAGTCGGGGAGCCACTAGATAGCCGTAGCCGTTGACCCCCATGGTCTCAAGAGCCACGATTTGCTCACTGTTGCGCTGAATACCGAGTTCTGCAGCCAAGGCCGAACCGGCCTGACCGACAAGCATGAGAGCAGCCAGCACTGGCCCCATCTCCCTCACAAGACTAAGTGAAACCAGGGTTCCCAAAAGCCCAACCGAGCCAAACCTGTTCAGCACATGGTATCCCTGCAGTCCGAGGACCAGCCCGGTAAACATGCCTACAATCAGGATCACGGGCAGGCAGACTGTTCCCTGCTCATAAACCGAGCGAACAATCCTGCGTCCCAGTCTTCTGGCTTTGACAACGGAATAGAAAGACCTCCCGGTAAATATCGCGAAGTCGCCGAATCCAAAAATAATGCTGAGAGTCTGCCGACCGAGCAAATGCAACATCTCGTGGATTCTTGGCATGAAGGAAGGCGTTGTGCAATGCCGTGTCAGCTACAGATTTCGCTGAGAAAGAGCCTGAAAAATCGGCCCTGGCTCCCATCCCTCATGCGAGAGATCTTTTTGGTTTTGTTCCTTCTTCTTCATCCAATACGGCTTTTTGTATAAGGGCTCGGCAAACAATCCCTCCCTCTCAGACCACCTTGCATTGCAGCAAGCGGTCCACAGCTTCCTCGTCAAGAGGCTAAAATTTTGCCCTTCCGCTATAAAGAGACCCAGCGGCTGCGGAGGGCCTGAAGTGCCAGAATCCCGGCAAATGCCAAGCAGGCCGTCATCGGCGGCGCAGGTGCTCCCGGAGCAGAACTAGATGATAACGCAGAGAGAGATCCAGTTTCAAAAAGTTGAGCGGATCCGTCAAAGGCAGGGTAGGGAGCAGAAGGCACCAGCACGTAGGCATTGCTGAAGTCATAGCTTCCGACACTAGCTAAGGCAGCGGTCTGCAGGGCTTGGGCAGTGGAGTTCAGAGAATAGGAGCTGGGATCGGCAAAGTTCCAGATTGCGTCCTGTAGCGGAGTGTCCGTGGTGGTATTGCCGGTAAACTGAGTGCCCAGAATGAACATGGCTTGGTAGTCCTGCACGGTGAGATGCGGAAAGCCTGAATTGTATGGGGTGCTTAAGATCGTGGTATCGGGAGAGGCTATGTTCAGAGAGACTTGGTTCACCGACCAACTGCTGCCGATACCCACATTGTCCAGTGAGTCTATGCACCACATGTTGAACGGGTTTCCGGTAATGAAATAGCCCGTATCGTTGCCGACATAGCCAGGCTCCGAGGAGGCGCTGCTAAGGGTTAGCGTCTGTTGTGCCTGAGAACTGACAGACAGTCCCACTACGGCAGCGAAGGCAATGAGTGCTTTTTTCATGAGTTTTATTTGATCAGTCGTTCTGATTGCTTATTGGGCTTTTCTTATTGTTAAAATATTCCCATTGACGCGTCTCAGATGCAAAAACAAAACATTCGATTCACCGCGTTTTGATCAATTAGTGACGAAATGGGCAAAAGAGGCCTGATTGCCACCTTCCTGTGATTTGGCCTCAATCAGGATTTCTCTCTTCGGCCTTCTGCTTCCGAAGGCTTTTGAGTTTTGCGGCGACCATACGTCCGATCACAAGTGTCTCTTCACTCCCGGCAAAGCTCAATAGAACCTCGTCGCGGGAACGGCTTTCAGTCCAACGGAGAAGGCCCAACTGGATGATCAGACCGCGACCGATTCGATAGAACTTCTCGGGGGACAGAACATCTGCCCACTCGTTAAGACTCCGCCGGACAATCAGGCTGGATGGGTCTCCTCCCGCCAACTTGATTTTGGAATAGTTCTCCTGCGCTTCGATCCAGAGGATGGATGCTGGGTAAATCAACAGCTTTTTCGATGACCCCTGCGGTTTTATTTCTATGGCATCGGCAGATTCGGGATTGCTTGGTGAAATTTCCTGACCCTGGCCAGTATTACTCTTCAAGAAAAACTCCCTGACCCGCTGCATTGCATCGTCCAACCGTTCAGGGGTGACCGGTTTGAGCAGGTAATCAATGGCTTTTCTCTCGAAAGCCTTCACCGCATACTTCTCATGGGCGGAAATGAAAACAATCCCGGTATTTTGGTCCACGAAGGGGAGGAGTTCAGTTCCCAAACCGCCCGGAATACCAACATCGATGAAGATAAGATCAGGCTTGCGTTCCGAAAGGAATTTTTTCGCCCCGAAAAAGTCTACCTCTGTTCCGATCACCTGAATATCGAGATAGGCTTCGAGTTGCTTGCGAAGCCAGAGAAAGGCTGCGGGTTCATCCTCAACAAGAAGTGCAGTAATCATCGTATGCTCCTTACGGTTTCGTATTTCCGGTTCGCCACATCAACCGGAATACTTACCACCACATGTACCCAGGGAGGTTCTTCACGGCTCTCAAGCGTAGCATCATCCCCAAACAACGAGAGGAGACTTTCCCGAAGAACGGACAACCCAGCGCCAACTTTCCCGGGGCTTGTTTCAATCCATCGACCGGTATTGGAAACGCTAACCACAAGGGCATCGGTTTCCCCATTAAGTCCGGAGATCTTCTGCACCCCGGCGTTCACCTCGACACGGAGAGGCAACTCACTCGTACGAAGTCCGTATTTGAAGGCATTCTGTAGCAGCAGACGGAGCATCATTGGCACTGCCGGCACAAGTCGTGACTCTTCACTGCTGCGGACTGTACAAAGCAGATTATCGCCGTGGTGAGAGTGCTGCAGTGCGATATAGCTCTCAATTCCGTCCAGTTCGCGACCAAGTGGCTCGAGCATTCGCTCCTCCTCGAAAGAAAATCGCAGGAAATCGGCCAGATTCAGAGTCATCTCCTGTGCCTCTGCATTCTCCTCCTTGGCAACAATGGAACTAAGCACGCTAAAGATGAGATGTTTATCGAGCATGGGAGTTCTGTTCTTGGGTGAAGGATCGCCATAATCCCCCCCCTTTTGGAACAGAAAAGAGTGCTCATCGGACGTTTTGAGAATCTCCCTTAGTCCGACAGGATCTGCGGAAAGTGATCCCGAAGCTATTGGGGCTTGGTCCGAGTCACCTCTTCCCTTTCCTTGTTGATCATTGCGAAAAGATCGTCAGCCATCTTCCTGACAGTCCAGTCAAAGTCTTTGGCACTCATCGCAGCCTTGTTGGCAACGTAAATGAGATGCACTCCAGGTGCTTTTCCCGGCCCCAGTGTGGAGATCACATATTTGAGATGGGAAGGAATAAGCTTCCCATCCTGCAGGAAAAACTCCCTGAACCAGTGTAGCCCGTCGGTATAAACATCGGGCTCCTCGGCCAACGGTTCGATCTCAACACCTTGATACTTAAGGCAGATCTTGAGCGTATGATGGCGGTGCGTGCCGCTAGGGTTATACCATAACAGCCCTATCTGGTCTGTCTGGCCTGGCATTGTAAGGAGCACGCCGTCCCCGGGAACGGTTTTGGTAACCGCGCTTTTAGGAGGAATCCATGTTTCCTTTTTACCCGACAGGATGGTGGAGGAGAGAAATGGCAGAAGAAAAAGGACGGAGACTCCCACGAGCAGGGACCTTTCCCTCCAAGTCCAGTCGACATGTTCGTCGACTATACCTTCACTCGGGTGCAGAATAATAAATTGATTCCATACGACATAGGCGATTGTGGCCCACGTGATGACAGATGCCCCGGGAAGCAAGCCAAAGAGGGGGTGCGTGGCCAGCGTGATAATGATACCTGGAATGCTGAACACCCACTTCCCGTTGCATATGAGCGGACAGAGGACTAGCCATGGGAGCCAGAAGGATTCCATACCGGAATAGGCGAAAATCGCCGCCGCAAGTAGCCAGACTCCAAGAGCAAGGAGCCGGAGTTTGGAAATACCCTCAGGTAACCGACAGTGGGAGAGAGAAAGCACCACTGCCATTGTCATTCCAAGTCCATCGGGAGCGAATGTCTGCGGGGCAAGAAGTGCGATCACCGCCGCCACATGAATCAACTCGAAAATCCGTGCAGTGACATGGCGAGGGCTTCGCGGCATGGCAAGAAAGGCAAAAGGCACAAGCCATGCCAATCCAAAGAAATAGTGAAGCTGCGGCGGCTCAATTGCGGGGTAGTAGATCTCCCTGTATCCAATGAGGGTGAAAACGCGGAGAACGTTGGCCACCACAGCTGCTGGTATCATCCCAAGAATCCTCATCCAGTGACCGAGGTCGAATGGTTGGTGCCTGTTCAACCAGATCGCTACGGCAAGCAGGAGAACAAGGAGGTTTAGTCCCGCGCAATCGCCGGTCCATGGAATATCAAGGCGACCAACCGTAATGGTGTTCCCCTTGTCGGCGGCAGCAACATGGAAGACACCCAAAATCCAAATGACAACCGGACGGCTTAGTCGGGAGAAGACGTCTTGGGCTACGGAGACGCGAGCTAGCCCTGCAACAAGCGCGATTGGAAGCAGGCTCTGAAGGATTCCCCCGAAGGTTCCCTTCTTGTCATTCTGTGGCTGTTGAGTCATCAAGACGATTAAAACCTGTTATCTCCCTTTCACAAATGAAAAGGGCGCCCTCTGGAAGAGGGCGCCCCTTAAAAATCTGTTCCTTTTTTTGGATTATGCGGTTCCCGCTTTGCCACGGCGTACTGCCTGAAGAAGCAGAACAGCGGCAAAAGCGATGCAGGCGGTCATAGGAGGAGCAGGCGCTCCGGGAGCCGCACCCGCTGCATAGTCCAACGTAGTGACATGTCCTCCAGCGAGAGTAATCTCCAGTGATCCGGTATTGGTGTTAACTGTGACACTTGTCACTCCTGTCGTGGTGGAGACTCCGCCGGTGGTTGTGACCAATGAAATGGGAGTTCCCGGAAGGACTCCATCAGTAATCGGATTATAGGCACCTGCACGGGTGGTCCAGTTGTCGGACTCAAACCCGCTCGTATTTGAATCAATTAACACCACCGAGGTAAACTGGGTTCCCGGGGTCGCCAAGAAATTGACGAAGCCAAAGGGCTCCCCTGAATCTTGATGCAAGAAGGAAGGATTGGGATTCCCGTAGTAACCGCTTGGCAGCTTATCCATCAGGCTCTGCGTGGTGAAGGAGCCAACGAGCGTGGATCCGTTAAAGAATTCAAGCGTATTGTGGGCATCTCCAGCCGACCAATAAAAGCCGAAGTAGGAACTTGGCGTGTTCAGTGTCAGCGTCGTGGTCGTGATGGGGGTGGCATGCCCGATCTCTCCGGCACCTGCAGTCTGCACGGCATAAAGGCTAGGTCCGCTGGAAACAGGTGCTCCTCCGTACTGGTTAGCGGCAATAACGTCCACTTGATTGATCGTGCCGAATCCTGCATTGACGTTGTAATTGGCCCCGATACTGAGCGAGTTGAAATTTTCAACCGTCGTGCCACTGAGCGACGAGTTGTAATCGCCCGATGGCTGAGCCTGTGTGTAGATTGTATCTGTAACCAAGATCTGCGCCTTGGCGCTGGAGACAACGAATGCGAGCGAGACTGCAGCAGCTAGTACAAGGGTTGTTAAATTCGCGACTCTCATAGGGTTGAAAAATATAATTGGTATGTTGCCGATGCCAAAGAAAAATTGGTTGTTTCAGAGTAAAACGTGACGAAACGGGCAATTAAGCGTGTGAAATGGCTCGGGCGGCCTACTTCACAATGATTTTTAGAGATTAATGTCGCATTCTGGTCATCAAAATCCCGAAATATTGGCATCACTTTCATCTCTGACCCAGCAGGGGGTGGACAATAAAGAGGCGTGCCGATAGAACAAACAAGTCGGCGTGTTCCTAGGAATGAATGAAAGAGACAAAAAACGAATGCATTCACCACATCCTGTTTTTGGGAGTTTTATGACTCGTCGGATCGCCGCCTGCATCCTATTGACGTCCTTCGCCATTCCGCTATCCGGATGCCAGAAAAAACACTTCATCATCCAGGAAGTGAAGGCCATCTCTGGCAATGCCGCAGCCCAGTACAATACTGCCAATTCCTATTTCGATGGGAAGGGAGTGACTAAAAATACGGCCAAGGGAATAGAATGGCTAAAAAAATCCGCCGATCAGGAATATCTTCCAGCAATCTTCGCGCTGGGGATGCGTTACTTCTCTGGGGAGGGAGTGAAAACGGACTTTAAACAGGCGATGAAATACCTTCAGGTAGTAGTAGATCAGAGCAATAACCCCGCAGCCCAATATGTTCTGGGTATCGGTTATCTCCAAGGACAGGGAGTCCCAAAAGATATGGCCAAGGGAATAGACCTGCTCATGAGTGCAGCCCACCAAGGAAATTCCGCAGCCCTCGTTGCCATCGGTTGTGCCTACTACAATGGAACCGGATTGTCGGCCTCTCAGGAAGCTGCCTTACAATATTTCCGCAAAGCGGCCGAAGCCGGCAACAGCGACGGGCAATACAATCTGGGGTTCGCCTATCTGAACGGCATCAGCAGCAAGGTCAAAGGATACGCTGCCGTGGACGATGGGAGGGAAGCCCTCAAGTGGTTCCAAAAAGCAGCCGACCAGGGAAACAGCGCCGCTCAAAAAGCCATTGGCGCCGCATACTATTATGGAATCGGCGTCCGTGTTGACCAAGAGAAAGGCTTGGAGTGGTATCGCAAGGCTGCAGTGCAGGGAAACACTGATGCACAGTATGCACTCGGCTCTGCTTATTATTTCGGCGGCGGCGTCCAGAAGGATCCCGTCGAGGGTTTGGCTTGGTTCTATCTCTCAAATGAATCAGGAGAGCATCAGGGAATCTGTCATCTGGCGGAGGAGGAGATTGGCCCCGATGGCTCCAACAAGGCAAAGCTCAGAGCAAAGGAAATCCGGGAAAAAACGATGTCTCCGTCCACTAAGACGGAGTAGGAAGCGATTCCCTCCGTTGGAGTCGCCTACACCCGTTGCCTAGCGCGCTCCAATTCTATTTGAGCTAAATTCTATAAGAATCGGCAGCAACTCCATGGCGATTGATGGGGAGGGTTTTTATCATCGGGTTGTCGCTCAGTGACATCCTGCCATTTTGCATTAATCACTGAAATTACAAAAGGAGTACACCGCACCGTCTATGGTCTCATGGCACACCCTATGGGCGGACACCGATCGTAACATGACTTACCTTATACCAACCTCCGTTTTGCGGCGCATCGATAGCGATGTTTATCGGAGGGCGCAGGTTGGTGGGATCCGTTATAGCAACAGCCAGTGTGTATTCACCCGGAGGCAGGTCAGTTGGGATCGGCAGCGATGACATGACATTTCTCTCCCCTGGTAACCACTCCTGCGGATCGGCATTGCCAACGGTAGTAGCGAAGACCGTTAGACCGGCGGCGTTGCACAGCGAAACCCGCAGCTTGAAAGGATGATACAGCTTGCCCACTCCCACATTCGCCCATTTCATTTTAATGCCTAGGCAAGATCCACGCTGCACAAGCTTTTCATGGTCGATTTCCCTCAGGACAAAACGATACCCGGCCAACCGTGCGAGCTTTTCCAGTTGAGGCATGGCCTGGGATGGCACACGACCGAAGTTGTCATTGATGATGCTTACATGGTTGTTGAGCATGAAGTTCACTGCCGAGTCAAATGACCAACCGCGCGATTTCAGGTAGTCGTAGTCTCCGTACCATTCGAAGACGATCGGAGCCCTTTTCCATGCATCGCTCATACCGGTGACGCCTGCGTACTTCCTTGAGCCAATCCAATTTTGCTCATGCGTGGGCGAACCAACGCCGTCGCGCCTCATGCCGGTGCCGTGGGCAAGTGCATAGTCCAACACCTCCGCGTCGTCTGTCATGAAAACAAGCGGAGTTGTCGGGAAAGCATGCAGATACATGTCAACGATCTGACGACGCACGGCAATCGAGGCGGGATGCTGTGTGTGCCATTCCCCCCAGATGCCATAGGATCCGATGTCGAGAAACTCCACATCGGGACTGCCATTATAGCGCTTCCCCAGAGCTGCGATAAACTCCCCGTGTTTGGCGAGATAGATGGGGTCGGAGTAATCGGGTTCCATCCGTGAAGTTCCCCGATGTCCCTTCATAGGATCAGCACTGTCGATGGTGTATTGAAATCCTTTGCAACCGAGATCAAAAAGCCATTTTGGCGAACAATAAGATCCCTTAGAATGTGCGTTGGCCGTCTCCACCCTGAAAGCCAAAGCGGCACCCCGTGACTTGCTTGCTGCGATGGCGTCATCGATCGGTTTCCAATTGTAATGCCCCTCCTCGGGTTCGAGATCGTCCCAGTTAAAACGAAGATATACTACCGAACAGGGAAAACGCTCCACCGTGTTCGGATGCGACATCCAACCCTGTCCGGGATTACTTAACAGCGTGGCAACCTCGTTGAAGCAAACCACTTGCAGGCTGTTATCCGAGGCTTGGAGAGCATGAAACGGTGCAAAAAGAAACAGGGATGCAAGGATAAAGGGGCCGGAGTGTTTCATGAAGAAGTGCCGATCGTTTGCCGTGCGCTTCCCAGAGCATCCTTCAGTTCTTTGACCTCTCTCATTGTTGCTTCATACCTTCAATCCGAAGACCAAGTGAGGGAAGGAGCGATCCGGCGGGCGGCGACCAAGGAGCATCGCCGAAGTTGACGGTAACCGTCACACCGTTGGCAAAGCGCGTCTGTTGAACGGAGTGATCCGCCGTCAACCACTCGTGTGAGAGCATCTCGGAATAACCTGTCGACCGTGCCATTGTAGAAGCCCTCTGGTAGCTCTTCACGAACCTGTCCTTGTTTGCTTTCCATATCTCTCTATCAAACATGAACATCGGCGGGGTTCCGTAGAGGGCATTCCAAAGATCACGACGATCCCACAACTTCGGCAGCTTGTTGTTGTAGTCCCCCCAGTACCACTGAGCCACAACACAGTCGTGGTAGACCAACTCCCAAAGCGGCAGTCGGTAAACATGCCCTGTTTGGAACTTTGCAACCTTCTCCGGGACATCATTCCAGATTTTTTTCGTCTCCCTCCCCGCATCTGGGATGCGGTAGGGAGTGAGGCTGAGCATCCCTTCGAAATAATGCACGAAGGGAACTGCTGCATCGTGCCCAGTCTCACTGCCGCAGATCAGGCCGCATCCTTCGCTTACATACCTGAGCAGTTTCATCTTGTACTGCTTGCTGTCGGTGCGCGTCATGGGGTGGTTCGGATCATAGCACTCGCGCCAGGCACTCGCGGTCGTTGTATCAATAAATCGACAACGGTAGGGGTGTTCCGAAAGATCGGCTGGGATACGCTGTTCTGCATAGGCCACGGCCTCCCGGTCGCAGAGAGTGCCGCACGGGATCATCTTCCCATCCTTTGTCTTCACTTCCCACCCCCTCACCCATTCTCCATCCTCCCCGATCACCAGGTCATGCTTCTTCCATGCGTCGGTCGTCCAGTCGGGAGATGGCCATCTGACAAGGGGCAGATTCTCCGGGTTCATGGCGTCCTGGTAGATGTCGTATCGACTGGTCAGGACGCCCATGCTGTTGAGCGCCTTAATCTGATCCGGAGGCAGGGCGTTGCTCCACAGGATTCGCCGAATGCCGAGAGCCTGCAGTTCGCTACACCATGTGACAGCAGCCGGATCCCAGCACCAGATATTCACGGCTCCTACCAAGAGGTCTACTGCGGGAAGAGTCTTTCTCTTTTCTTCCAGCGTCTTGAAAAGACCTGTCTTCTTCGCATACTCGCGGTAGCGCTTGGCCATCGCGACATAGCCGCCCCCATTGGAAAAAATATAACGGATGACACGGTCCGAACCAAAATGCTGCTTCTGGGGTTCCCACTCAGGAAGAATGCAAAGGAGACCGTCTCGACGGGAAATGTCCACGGACGCATCGTCCGGTGTTTCGACGATCACCATCCAGCCCTTGCCGTTGTCCACCGTCCCATACCACGGCATACATAGACCGTGACCGGCATATAAGATATAGTGCATCGGGGGAAGAGAGTCATCGTCGACGGGATAGCTGATGCCCTCGTTTACCGGCAGGATAAGCATCTCTCCTTTTGCGGAGGCGAACGGGGAAGGCCAGGCAAGATGCGAGTCCATTTCTCCCTCCCCGTGGAGGGTAACAACCAGTTCGGGAGCTTCCCCATCGAGCCGAGCGGTTGCAACCATCCCGTGCATTGAGAGCGGATCGAGCATCTTTAGATTCATTGCGTTCCCATCAACCCTCGCGTCGATTACGACCATCTGCGCCCCACCAGCCCGCTGAATCCACGTCCGATCAATCCTGCGATCCTTAACGGAGAAGGTGGCGTCCGCTGTGCTGAGAGTAGCCTCTATGGCTGCATTGTGAATGATCAGGGTGGCGGGCAATCCCTGCGTCTGAAGGCCCTGAAGGCTGCCCTGTCTCACGAGGGAAAACTCGCTGCACCAGACAATGGCGGGACCGTAACCTGTAAGTCGTGGCGTGACCGTCGCCGTTCCCGATGACACAACGAACCTAGAACGCAGAAGCCTCCATCCTTTGATTTCCCGGGCTGATCGCCCGCCGTAGGTCCAATCGATTGTTTTGCCGGCTGCATCACGCGTGATAACGCTGAGCGTCACACTACCCGAACCCTGGACCCGAACCCATGCGCTCAACTCGTAGATCTCTCCGGTTTCGACTTTCAGGTCGAGTGAATGTGTGAGGCTCCAATCCTTCTTGCCTGTGAACTCGATACGCAGAGACAGTGCTGCATTATGATGTTCCGTCGTGTCGAAAACAGCCTTGGCTGCATCTGCCTCTCTCGCCCAAACCGAGTTCCATCCCTCCATTCCGTTTCCGAAATCTGGGTTTTGAAAAAGATTCGTCTTTGAAACTCCGATCGTATCCGGAAACGCCGCCGGGAGGCTGGTCTCGCAGAATGTGTTGATACAACACAACAATAGAAAAATACGAATCATGGGGTGTTCGGTCGGTTTTCGAGACAAAGGACCGAATCGATCGGGTCAGGAGCGATTCCAGGCAGTGTGATGGAGACACCCGATTTGTTCTGTTTAACTTTCAGTCCCTGCCGGCTGGGAGCGGCCAGCAGGTAGGCCTTGATGAATTTTCCCTTCACTGGAGGAAGTTGGAATTTGCCATTTGTAGGCCACCTGAAGAGGTGGATATAGAGTCTTCCTGGTTTGGTGGTGCAGCGCCAGTCGGTGAGCGCCTCAAACTGCGGAGACCTCTCCTGCGTAGCGCCGCAGAGTTCGCAGCGCCACTCCCTGAGAGGAGCCGCCTCGCCTGCCGGAGCTACCTTCACCGGCGTGCCGAATTCCGTCCCGAAGGGGGTGCGACCCGCCCCATAGATCGACTCACCGTTCATCTTCAGCCAGCGACCCACCCCTAGCAGGGTCTCGATGCTGGGCTTCGGAATGACACCCTCACCGTCGGGTCCGACGTTGAGGAGATAGTTCCCCCCCTTGCTGACGATGTCCACGAGCTTGAAGATGACGTTGGCGGACGTCTTCCAGTGATGGTCGTTCTTTTTAAATCCCCAAGTATGGTTGAGGGTGGCTGGAGTCTCCCAGTCGCCGGGGCGAGAGAGATCGGGAATCTCGTTGTCCCCTGCGGAATCGTAGTCGCTCTTGAACTCCGTGCTTATGCGTCCGCTGACAAGAGTATCGGGCTGTAGTCCCCTTACAGTCTTCTGAAGCTTGGCCACCCTCTCGGCGTTCATGACACCCAGAGGCGTATCAAACCAGATCACCGCGATGGGACCGTAGTTACTGAGGAGTTCCTTTACTTGAGGAAGGGCCTTCTCATCGAAGTAGGTGTCGAAATTTCCATTCTGCCTCGGATCCCACTGCGGGGTTTCCCAGACCGGATCGGCCTCGTGAGGACCCTTCCAGATAGCACCACCGGGGGCATGCCAGTCCTGTGCCTGTGAGTAGTATACCCCGAAGCGGAGTCCTCGTTTCTTGCAGGCCTCAGCAAGTTCCTTTACCGGATCACGGTGAAACGGTGTTGCTACGACGATGTTAAACTTGTCCGCCTGGGATCCGAACATCGCAAAGCCGTCGTGATGCTTCGCTGTAAGGATCACGTATTTCATACCAGCATCCTTGGCCAACTGGGCCCAGGAATCCGCATTGAATCCCTTGGGGTCGAAGTGCGCAGCAACATCCTCGTACTCCAAGAGCGGGATACGAGCCTTATACATGATCCACTCGCCGATGCCGCTATAGGAACCACCCTTCCATTCGCCTGCGAGATACGAGTAGAGACCCCAGTGGATGAACATCCCGAATTTTGCTTCCTTCCACCATGCAGTGCGATGATCCAACCCAGTGGAAGGCACCCGTTGGGGAGAGGGCGTCCCGTCGTCTCCGAAGACACTGAGTTGAAACATCAGGAAAAGGAGAGCGATGAGGAGAATGTTCATGGTTGCTTACTTGGTGAGTCTCACTGACGGCGCGAGGTAGATTGGGAGAAATTACTTGATGAGAGAAACGGTAACACTACCTCCCGCTGGTACTGCGAACTCGGATGCAATGCCCGGTTCTCCGAAATAAGGGGCGAAATGGGAAGCCAGGGGTTTTCCAAAAACGGAGAGTTTCATCCCGTCTCGGGCTGGGAGACGCAGGCGGAGCGTCACTTGACGCATGTTGGAGTTGGTTACGGTGGCGAGAGGATCCTTGCCGTTCTGGGCCAGTTTCAGACCGAAGCGCTGATCGCCGAACCGCAAGTCCTGCCATTGGAAGTCACCAAGAGCCGGCAGCGGTTCCCAAGTGAGAGTATTTGTCGGTGCATCATAGCCGACACCGACGAAGGGTGAACGGAAAAGTGTGGAGTGGACAACCGCAAACCATCCGGCCCTGCCTGGATTGCGTTGCGGTTGGATGAATTCGCCAGCTGTAGTCTCGTTCTTGTCACCTGCCTTGCCATCCTCGACATTGGCCCCCTTCTTTTTAAAACTGACAGGCATCCACGCCAGCAACGCGGGCATAATCGCAATGCGATATATTTTATTCACGGGATAACCCATCGCTCTCATGGGTTTGTATCAGGTTGTCATTTGACAAGGGAGCTTTTGAATTTCACCGCCTGATCTAAACGACGTTTCCGCTGGAACAATTTGGGATCAAGAAAATCAGTTTGCCGCAACGGATTCAAAAGCGCCCCCATCATCGGTCCCTTCAGCCTCGTCGGTCGAGTCGGGCAAGTCTTTACTATTATCATCGAATGAAAGACTGGAATTGAGGAGATTCATCGAGGAAAAGACGGATTTCACTCCATTTGTGTCCGATCGTTGATGTGGCGACCCATCTGTGTTTTGCGTCCGCCTTTTCCAAGATCTCAGCGGACCAAGCTCATCCCTGCATTCTCTGAGGTACTTGAAGGCGGTGATCAGCTTCACCCTAAGCCCGTATTCTTCCTCCAGCCAGTTCTGTACTTCTTTTCCCCTCCACCGGGGATCCCTGAGGAGTCGTTCTTCCATTGCACGGGCCATTGAGGGCTCCAGTAGGCTCTTAACCCCCCCCGGAATCTCCCTGAGTAGTTCCCTCAGCCCTCCGCGCCGGTAGAGACCTACCCAATTGCAGATAGTGACGCCAGTTCTTCCAACTTCATCGCCAATCTCCTCCATGCTCATACCTCCCTCCAAGATTCGCGAGATGGCCAAAAGCCGCATTTTTCTTCTTGGGATACTTTCCTGCTCAATAAGTTGATTTACCCTCGCCAACTCCGCCATCTGATCGCCCATAAGGAGCGGTGTGCTAACTCCCACCCTCCTTCTCCTTTTAAGAAGCTCTTCAAGGCCGCCACGGCGGTAGAGAGATACCAAACGGCAAGCCCAAGGTGCAGATCTATCAACTCTCGTACTCGCCTTCTTTAAGGTCTCTCCCTCCAACACATATTTGATGACCAAGAGTCGCTTCTTTCTCCAGGGAAGCCGTTCCTTCTCAAGAAGTAGATTAACCCGCGTCAGATCTGACTGCTGATCCGTATCAGCATATGACTCTTTCGTTATCATTCTCAACTAGCAGGTTTTGCTTTGGGTCTTAAATGTTTGAGCATCGGATCCGTGAACGTCAGGCAACGATGCGGCAATGAGTTTCTCGATTGCTAAGATGCAACAGTCCTCGCTGCGGAGAGCAGAGAAGCAAGCATGAGAAACCAAGAAAGTTCATTTCTAGATCGTTTATCAGCTTTTAACTGAGTCAGGAATGCACAAATATATTGATGATATTATGTTTTTTAACACTATCCTTTGAAACCCATCACCCCTCCCTTGCTTTTTCCAATATTCGCAAGCACATGGCGCTCATTCCCCTACTGGCCGGACAACTCACTGATCACCGTCCGTGAAAAAAGAAAGCTCAGCTAATAAGGGGACTGCTCTGCCGGCAGAGCGCAGGAAACTCAAAAGGGTGGCTCTTTTCATTGAAACCTCTTCCTCCTATGGGCGGGATATCCTCATGGGGATCAACGAATACATGCGCACCCATCAACCATGGTCGGTTTATCTGGATCACGGTGACTTTCAAAGCAAGCCGTTGCATTGGATAATATCAGCTCCCTGGGACGGAATACTGAGCCGTCTTACGGATCCCGAAGTGTGCAGGAGTTTTCGCGACAGAAATATTCCGGTCGTGGACCTCAACGATCTGACCACGGAGCTCGGATTTCCATGGATCGGATCGGACAATTTTGCCATCGGCAAACTTGCCGCGGATACTCTCTTTGAGCGAGGCCTCAGACGATTCGCATTTTGCGGTTTTTCAAAGACCCTCTGGTCTGACAACCGCAAGGCCGGATTCTTTTCCGCAATTGCATCACACGGATGCAGTGTAAAAGTCTACGAAGTGCCTAGCAGATCCTACTACAATCGCCGTCAGGACACCAATGTCAGGGAATTTAAGAAGTGGCTTTCCTCCCTGCAAAAGCCCGTGGGAATCATGGCTAGCAACGACGTGCGCGCGATTCATCTGCTGGATGCCTGTTACCAGGCCGGAATCGTTGTTCCTGATGAGGTGGCAGTTATCGGCGTGGACAACGAAGACATTCTTTGCAACGTGTGCCTACCGCCACTCTCCAGCGTTGTGCCCTCCACCTCCCAGATCGGATATCAAGCGGCCCGCCTGCTTGACGACCTCATGTCGGGCGCTAAATCCACGCCGTTACGGATACTGATCCCCCCAAAGGGGATCGTCGAGCGCCTGTCATCCGACACTCTTGCTATCAATGATCAACTTGTCCGCGAGTCTGTCATATTCATTCGTGAAAATGCACATCTGGGGTGCAGGGTGACTGACCTGCTGAAAAAATTCAGCATTTCCCGGACAGCTCTAGAGATCCGATTCAAGAACGCCATAGGTCGCTCGCCAAGCAAGGTTATCCTGAGTCAAAAAATAAGAACGGTTCAGAGTTTGCTATTAGAATCGGACTACACCCTTGAAAAAATCTCCGAAGTCACAGGATTCAAATATCATGAGCACATGAACACTGCTTTCAAGCGGGAGGTTGGAATTACTCCCGCCGCTT
>Ga0364922_10419_pt2 | contig 20633 bp, 16 predicted proteins | sample ExccelJu500001D4_2_FD_206955 | JGI IMG/M metagenome (GOLD analysis project Ga0364922, IMG submission 206955) | Enriched cells from Trout Bog Lake Hypolimnion, Wisconsin, USA - BchlTB.June20.5000.01.D4 | ecosystem: Environmental > Aquatic > Freshwater > Lake > Hypolimnion/Profundal zone | place...
GGCATGCTCGTGCCTGACCGTGCTCGGTTTGCTGGTTTTGAGAATACGCGAGCCGTCGCTGGCCCGTCCCTTCCGGTGTCCCTGGGTGCCATTTGTGCCGTTGGTATTCCTGGGTGTCGGTCTTTTCAGCCTGGCATACACCCTGAGAGAGCGGCCGGTGCAGGGGTTCGCGGGGATGGCCGCGCTGGGTGCGGGAGCGGGTTTGTATTTCCTTGTCCGGCAGAATCGCGCTAACTAAATAACCTGGATGCGAACGCTGTTCTTGCTGTTGTTGCTTTGCCCGGCGGGCTTCGGGCAGGAGGTGAGGCAGGCCTTGCCGGCGGACGACCGGGTCTCGACATGGGATGCGCGGGCGAAGTTTCTTGCCGGAATCCCCTTGGCTCCCGAGGAACCTCTCGCCAAGTTGCAGGCGCAGTCCGCCTATCGGGCGCACACCGCTGCTTTTGATAAAATGTGGGTCCGCTACAAGGAGCACTACTTTTCCCCGATGCGTGTTTGGTCGGCTGCGGAGCTGGCCCCGAAGATTTCCATGAGCGCACCGGTGTATTATTTTTTCAGCGGGCCGGATGCCATTTCTCCGCTGGCATTCTTTCCCGGCGCGCCCGACTTCATTCTCGGAGGTCTCGAGCCCGCGGGTACTGTGCCCGGCCCAAACACCCTGCCTCCTCAAAGGTTGCAGGCCGCGTTAGAGAGTCTGAGAAAATCCACCGACGTGATTCTCTCGTTCGGGTTTTTCATCACCAAAGACATGCGGGCCGAACTCGAAGCCGGCGAGTTCAAAGGGGTCACGCCGATCATGCTCGTTTTTCTGGCCACGAGTGGGTATGAGGTGCTCGATGTCTCGTATTTCGGGGTGCAGGCAGACGGGACCACCGAGGAATACGGCGCGGAACCCCGGCAGTCGAAAGGCGCGCTCCCCGGAGTGAAAATCACATTTCGAAAGGACGCGCTTTCCGCGCCGCAGAGACTGCATTACGTGCAGGCCAATGTCGCGGACGACGCACTGCACAGCGGCGGCGGGCTTCTCCGTTGGGCGGAAGGTTTTGGCCCGGGAAACGTCTATCTCAAGGCCGCCTCCTACCTGCTACACGAATCCTACTTCTCCAAAATCCGGGGATTTTTACTGAGCCAGGGCCGCTCGGTCCTGCAGGACGATTCCGGAATTCCTTTTTCCTTTTTCCAGAACGGGGAATGGCGGGTCTGGTTCTTCGGCACCTACACCGGGACGCTGGATCTTTTCAAAAAATACCATCAGCAGAAGCTGATCGACGCCTTTCGAAGCAGCGGGGTCCCGCTCGCCTTCGGCACCGGATACAAGTGGAGGCTGGGGCAGTCCAATCTCCTGCTCGCTGTCAAACAGGAGCCCCCGAAAGCGGAACCTGTCAGCGCTCCCTCGAACTGAAAAGAGCCCGGAGAAAGGCCGGATCTTTGAATCTCGATGGACGGCCGAGGCGCACAACCACGGCACCCAGCGAGGGAATGATATAGACCCGCTGTCCGTCCGAGCCCGCCATGCAGACGAGATCCCGCGGCGCAGCGTTTGAAAGGCTCATCCGTCTCCAGTCCTCCCGGGTGAGCCGGGCGTCGACCGCGTCCTCGATGTCTCGCTGGATGGATTTTCCCGCGGCATGGTTTAACCAGAATCCCAGGCCATACGCCGGATTCGCGCGCGAACCGGTGAAGGCCGCTTCAAATTTTGCCTGCGGCATGACCGGCCGGAGCCCGGCAACTCTCCCGCGATCCAGCACAAAGCGCCCGATTTTCAACAGGTCCTCCGGGGTGAGAATCACACCGGCTGAAAGATAAATATGGCCCTGCCTGTCGGTGCGCCAGTCAACGGGGAGGATTCCGAGCAGGTTGAGGAAGTTGGTGAGCGCCTGGCGGGCTCCGTCCCTCGAACCGTCCGTGGCCATCAAAACGTTCCCGATCGATTCATAGTGCGAAGGCCCATATTCGAACCGCTCGCCGGGCAGGAATTTCTCCGGCAACGAGGCCGCCGCTTTGCGGACATCAGGAATGTTTTTTTGGTAGAGCTTTTCGAAGCCCGGAGAAATCCCGGAGGTCTGCGAAAGAAGGTGCCGCAGGGTGATCGGCTTGCGTCCGCGGCGGACGGTATCCTCAAGCGACGGTTCCTGAAGGCACAGGCAGGCCAAAGCGGTCACGCTCTTGGTGATGCTGAAGACGCGCGACGGGGATTGCAGGTGATAGCCGGGCTCACAGAACACGGTGTCCGGCATCCCCTTCCGGCTGATGATAAGCACCGTCCCTCCGTTGTTCCTCGAGTAACGCGAAGCCGCGGTGTCATTCCAGTGGAAATCAGCACCCGGGAGAGAATCCCATGCGGGCAAAGCGGCCATGAAGACCAGCAGGTTGAGAAGAAGCCCGTGGGGGGTTCCGAGCATCAGCCAGATATTGCGGCCCGCCCGCGATGAGGAGGCAATCCGATCGGCATCTGGGCCTCCTCCTCCTGTTTGAGCCTGCGGTAGTAGGACGATGGCTTCCAGATGCCCCAACCCGTTTCCCATAAGTGTTCGCAGTTGGCGCACCGCGCATGGTGGGGCTGTCCCGGAATCCACGGGTTTTCGCTTTCGCATTTCGGGCAGAGGGTCACAAAAACCGGCTGGCCCTGCAGGGCGGCATCGGCATTTTTTTCCACCGGCACGTCAATGTCACCCGGTTCCATCGGAAGGTCGAAATTGCGCTCCCGGCTGCAGCGTTCGAAATACCGCTTCTGGGTGGCATCGAGAAGCTTGACGATCCCCGCCGTGCTGAGAAAGCGGCGGTCCCTGCGGTCGTCGAGCATGTGCAGAGCGAGAAGAATTTTCATTCTTGCCTTCGTTGTCAGGCAGATGTGGAGGTCCGCCGCCAGCGTGGCAAACATTTCGGCGAGTTCCGGAGGCGAAGGCACCGAGAAGTGCAGCGTGGCACGGAAGAGTTCCTCGGTTTCCGCCGAGCTCCGCAAAATGGGACGGACGCTGTCGCGTGATCCGCTGAAGATCAGAACCGTGTCCTCGCCACAAGCGGACAGCACCGTGCGCAGGACCTCGCGGGCTTTCGCAGAGGAGAGCCGTGAACCATGGCGTTCGACCTGCGCCGAAGAATGCAGGAACAGGACTCCCCCGCGTGCGGATTGAATTGTTTGGGGCACGGCCTCCCCGCTTGGAAGGAGACTTTCCATGGTGGCTTCGACGACCTTGCCTCCCGACGAGAGAATGCCCAGGGTGCCGAGGGATTTGGAGAGCAGCGCGGCTGCCTGCCGGCGACCGCTGCCCTCCTCCCCCTCGAAAATACAGTGGAATTTCAACGGGGGGACCGGCAACCCCCGCTTGCGCCGCTGGATCGCCGCGTGCGCCTGGTGCAGGAGAGTTTCCATGACCGACTTGGAGGCACTCATGCCAATCACCTTATGTATCTCGGCGAGCACCGACGATAGCATGTCGCCGTGGGAATCTTTTTCCTGCGGCGTTTCGCTGCGCTGTGTCAAGTGCCCCTGCATCGATTGGACATCGAGGCCGGCCGAGGCGTCCATGCTGCAAAAGTCGACCGCTGCAGTAACCTGGTCCAAGGTGATGTGCGCGTAATCCTTCAATGCCTGCTCGGCAAATACGCAGCCGTGGAGGTGAAGCGGGCCGCCGCCTTTCATCATCAGGCCGCCCATGCTCTGCCTCTCAAATTCGCAGAACAACATTTCCACTTCTTTGCAATCGATGAAATGCGCTCCGAGTTGGTTTTCCAAAAAGAGCGTGCCGGCGCAGTAAACCCGGCTGTCCTGGGCATGCAGGCCGGCACCCGGATTCCCTTCCTCATTCCTGAAAGCCCCTTCGATTCGTGAATGGAGGATGCTCAATCCGGTAGTGCCTTCGGCGGAAATTCCCACTTTGCAGCCGGAAACCGTCGTTCCCATGAGCTCTCCACTGGCTCCGCTGGCGAGCAAAAGTCCGGCCTCAGCGCGTTCCAAGCGGGAGTTTTCCAGATAAATGGTGGTGTCATTCCCCGAGGATTGAAGGCCGCCGAGGATGTTGCAGTTCGAAAAGATAAGGCACCCCCGTGTTTGCTGGGCAGCCAGGCTGTCCTCGTCTCCTGGAACAATTTGAATTCCCGTGAGCCAGAGCGAGAAATCCCCGTCCATCAGGATGGCGGGGCTCTTGGCAGGGCCATAGAATCGGACGGTGCCGGGACGCGCGGCCCGAATGGCGAGGGATTTCGAAATTTTTGGGGCCGGGTAATTTCCTGGAGGAAGAATAATGCAGTCCTCGCGATGCGCTTTCCGAATCGCGGTCTGATACGCATGCTCCGGCGTGGACCCGTCTTCCGGCTCGGGGATGAGGACATCGCGGACCCGGGAGGGAGGGAAAAGTTTTTCCAGAACGCCCGGGAGCACTGAGGGACGAAGGGAAGACATCATGAGAGGCAAGCGATGAGGAGATCCGGCATGTTTAAAGGAAAAAAGGAATTCTCGTCAGATCGCGGGGAAAAGTCCAGTTGAATGGAGACACGGGCTGACGCGGATCGACAATATTTCCATGTTGCTTTTGAGGCATGGCAGGAGCATTCTAACACCGATCGATCCCCCGCCAAATTTTCACAATGAGCCAACAGCCAAGCACCCTCGAACAACTCAGGCGATTCACCACGGTCGTCGCGGACACCGGGGACTTTGAATCCATCCGAAAGTATGCTCCTCAGGATGCGACGACTAATCCGACCCTGATTTTCAAAGCCGTCCAACAGGCCGAATACAAGCACCTCCTCGACAAGGTGGTTGCGGACAACCGCGGCAGTTCCCTTGCCGGGGAGACGCTCGTGCGGGCGATCATCGATGATCTGCTGATCGCTTTCGGCAGGGAGATTTTGACGATCGTTCCGGGCCGCGTGAGCACCGAAGTCGATGCGAGGCTCTCCTTCGATGTGGATGCGACGGTAAAAAAAGCGCGCTACCTGATCTCTCTCTATGAAAAATCGGGGATCCCGCGGGAGAGGATTCTCATCAAGATCGCCTCGACGTGGGAAGGTGCCCGCGCGGCGGAAACCTGCCAGAAAGAGGGCATCAATTGCAATCTGACCCTTCTGTTTTCGCTACCCCAGGCCATTGCATGCGCCGATGCAGGAGTCCGGCTCATCTCGCCATTCGTGGGACGGATCTACGACTATTACAAAACCGCGACCGGCAAAGAATATTCGGGGGACGGGGATCCCGGGGTCCAGTCGGTTGAAAAAATCTACACGTATTACAAGAAGTTCGGATACAAAACCCAGGTCATGGGGGCGAGCTTCCGGAACACCGGGCAGATCGAGTCTCTGGCCGGGTGCGACCTCCTCACGATCAGCCCCGACCTCCTGGAGGAATTGCAGAATTCCCAGAAGGAGATCGCCCGCAAACTCGATCCTGTCGCTGCCTCAGGCGACCTCGTGGACAGGATATCCCTCGATGAAAAGTTGTTCCGCTGGATGTTGAACGAGGACGCCATGGCCACGGATAAACTGGCGGAAGGAATCCGGAAATTTGCCGCCGACATCGTCAAACTGGAAGGCATCGTCCAAAAATCTTTATGAAATCACCTCTTTTTTTCCTCTCAGCGTTCTTCCTGTTCTTGGCCGTTCTTTCCGGACCGCTCATGGCCGCCTCCACCGAGCATCCGGGCTCCGTGCCCGTTCTTCTCGGCTTGGATTCTGTGAGAAATGAACTCGGGCTCACAAAAGGCCAGTGCGTAAAACTCGACAAGATCCGCGCGGATTTCAAAGCGGACGCCCACTTGATCACCACGCGGCCCCCCTCGACTCTGGTGGAGAAAAAAGCAGCAAACTCGACCGTCAAGGCCCTGGTTGCCAAATACAACGGGCTGGCCGTCGCCGTGCTGACCCCGGCACAACATGAGCGCCTTCTTCAAATCGAACGCCAAACCCTTGGCGGATTGATGCTGTTCCTGCCCACCGAGCAGAAACAGCTTGGACTCACGCCCGGACAAATTGCCGCCATCGGGAAAATCCGCGACGAGGGTGAGGTTTTTTCCAGCCGCATCACAAGTTCCTACGAAAAAGGGGACATGTCTCTTCAAGAGCGGCTGGCAACATTGAGAAAACACCGTCTCAAGCAAGGAGCCAAGTGTCTGCGCGTGCTCACCCCATCACAGCGCAAGACTTTTCAAAGGTTGCAGGGAAAGGAATTCAAACCGGCGTGAGAGGCGTTGGACTTTCAAACGGACTCCGGATTTTAATGCCGCCAGCAAATTCAGCATCCAGTTTTTCTCCATCCGCACGGGACAGGTTGGGCTTGTCTCTGCGTTGAGAAAGGCATTCGCGTTGTGAAAATCTCCCTGTCGACCCGCACCAGCCCGTTCAAGGACGCCCTCTACGTGGGGTTGTCTGTGCTCCTGTGCTTTATTGCCTCCGCCTATTTCATCTACAGCCAGGCCAGCGCCCGGAACAACATCCACAACCGCCAGCGGCTGGAGTCGATCGCATGGAGGACCGCCAATGCGCTGGACATCCCGGAACACGAGAGACTCACCCGGACACCGCCCGGCCAATTGAAAGCAAAGGACTACGCGGACCAGCAGAAACCGCTCAAAGAGTCCAAGGCGAACGAGCCTCTTCTCTCCCGCATCTACACCGTCGCATTCGATCAGGATCTGCCACGCATGGTGTTGGATAGCGAGGGTTTTCCGGCGAGAACATGGGAAAGGCTTCCTCTCCAGCCCGGGAAGAGCGGCGATTTCAGCAAGGAAACCATTTACTTCTGCGCGCTCTCCGTTCAGACGACCGGCAAAGGATGGGTCGGGGAAATCGCTTATCCCGGCTCCATGGAGTCGCTGGTTGTCGCCATGGTTCCGATCATGTCCGGCTCCGGCCATCCCAAAGGAGTCCTCGTCGTGGAATCGACCGCGGACCGCCTTCAGCCGACACTTGCGTCGCTCCGCTCGGCAGCTTGGTCGTCGGTTTTGATCGGGGCGGCGGTCTCGCTCACTGTCGCCCTCGCCGTTTATTCCTTTCGCCGGAGAAATCTGGTCGACGCGGAAAAAATCGCAAGTGTGGAAAAGGCGGAAAAGGCGCTGGTCGGGGCTATCGGCGAAGCCATTTATCGATATACCCCCTCGACGGATGAACTGACTTGGCAAGGCAATCTTGCGGAGATTGGTTGGCCGGACAAGGAAGATGGGCCAAAAAGCCGGACCGACTGGGTTGCTTGCATCCACCCGGAGGATGTCCAACGATGCAAAACGGCCTGGAGCGGGAGGGACGGCACGAAATGGAATGTGGAATACCGTGTCTTTGGAAAGAACAAGCGGCTGTATTCGCTTCTTGACCGGGGCCAACACGTGGAAGTCAGCCATGGACAGGTTCTCGCCGTGGGAACAATTCTCAACCTGACGCCCCTCCGCGAAGTCGAAAGACGCCTGCGCGACGTCTCGGACGCCGCGGGCGAGTATATCTGGGAAGTGGATTCCGAGTGCCACTACACCTACCTCTCCGATCGCGTGGTCGATGTTTTGGGCTATCCCGTGGATAAATTAATCGGGCGGCATTTGCTTTCGTTCGTCCCGGCCGAGGATGCGGAATCGGTCCTTGAGGTCTCCGAGTCCCTCATGCTGGAAAAAAGATCCTTCCGGGATTTCGAGCACCGCATGGTCCGTGGAGACGGAGAGATAATCTGGCTGAGCATCAACGGCGTGCCGGTGAGCAATATCGTCGGGCAGATCACCGGATACCGGGGAGCCGGACTGGACATCACCGCCAGGAAGCACGCGGACCAGGAATTGATCCGTGAAAAGGAAGCCGCCCAAGCGGCGGACCGGGCAAAAAGCGAATTCCTCGCCGTGATGAGCCATGAGATCCGCACCCCGCTCAACAGCGTTCTTGGCTTCGCGGACCTCCTCGCAGAAACCGTTCTGGACACGATTCAAAAAGAGCAGGTGGACATGATCCGCCGGAGCGGAGATGCCCTGCTGGTTCTCTTGAACGACATCCTGGATTTCTCGCGGATCGAATCCGGGAAAATGCCTATCCAGCCGTCCTCCGTGGACATTCGGGAGTGCCTTCGGGACGTGGTGGATTTATATGGGGCTACGGCTCAGTCCAAGGGCTTGGGAATCCGTGTGGAAGTGGCTGATTCTGTCCCGAGCGCACTTTGCACCGATCCTGGCCGCCTGCGCCAGATCCTGCTGAACCTGATTGGAAATGCCGTGAAATTCACTCCAGCGGGTGAAATCGTAGTCTCGGCGAAAAGTGGCAGCCACGATCCAGAGGACGGTCGCTTCCCCTTGCTCGTGGAGGTCACGGATACCGGAATCGGAATTCCGCCCGACCGGATCATACGGCTTTTCAAACCTTTTTCGCAGGCGGATTCTTCCACAACTCGCAGGTTTGGCGGGACCGGACTCGGCTTGGCGATCTGCAAACGCCTTGCGGAATTGCTCGGGGGCGATGTGTCCCTGGTCAAGTCCTCTCCCTCGGGAAGCGTCTTTGCCCTGGAGCTCGCTCTGGTATCGATGCCTGCTCTCTCGGAGTCCAAGCCGGCCACGGGCGGCGTAGCCGTACCGGCGAACGAGGCAAGCAGACACGGGGGGAACTGGAGGCTTCTCGTCGTCGAGGACAATGCGGTGAACCGGATGCTCTCCCAGCGCATGCTTCTCTCTCTCGGGTTCGAAAGCGATTCCGCCGAAAACGGCCTGGCGGCCGTCAAGGCGCATGAAAAAAACCATTACGACATCATTTTTATGGACCTGCAAATGCCGGTCATGGATGGGGTCGAGGCGGCCGGACAGATCCGTGCCTTTGAAAAACTGCATCCGGAATACCCTCCGTCCCGCATCATCGCGCTCACCGCAGATGCCATGTCCGGAGATCGACAGAGGTGCTTGGATGCGGGAATGAACGATTACTTGAGCAAGCCGATTCGCCGTCCGGATTTGTCCAATGCTCTGGAAAAAGCCGTCCAAGCCCTCTCGCTCGCGCGCGAGGCCTGAGGCGCGGAAAGAAATCGGTGCTTTGCCTTTGGACTGTCTGAGATAGGGTGGGGGATGTGATTTTTGACACCCTCAGATCTGCGGTGGATCTCTACAACCACCTTCCGCGCTATCGCGAAATATTGTCAGTCCTGTTCAAATACGGGTTTGCGGATGTCCTGCGACTTGTTGCCCTCCAGCATATCCTCCGTCTCGAAGATGCGACTATCCGCACGCATCCGGACGACGCAATCCTCTCGAAGCCACTTCCCGAGCGACTCCGGCTGGCACTCGAGGAACTCGGTCCCACGTTCATCAAGTTCGGGCAGATCCTCAGCAGCCGCCGCGACCTGATCACCGATGACTATTTTCTCGAATTGGCAAAACTCCAAAGCGGCGTTCCACCGTTTCCCGGCAAAAAGGCCCGCGAGATCGTCGAAAAAGAACTGGGGCATCCGATGCGGATACTGTTTTCCGATTTTCACGAGAAGCCCATCGGGAGCGCGAGCATCGCCCAGGTTCACCAGGCAGTCCTCAAGAATGGCACTCCGGTTGCCATAAAAGTCCAACGGCCGGATATCGAAAAAACGATCTCGCTCGATGTGGCCATCCTGCATGATTTGGCGCGGTTTGTGGAAAAACACGTTCCTGAATCTGCCGGCCTGAATCCGACCGGTGTTGTGCAGGAATTCACCGAGACGCTGCAACGGGAACTGGATTTTGAGAACGAGGCCTCAAATACTGAACGATTTGCGGATCAATTCGAAGGAAATCCCCACATCAAGGTTCCGAAGGTTTATCGGGACCATTCCACTTCCCGGGTGCTGACGATGGACTTCATCACAGGCGTTTCCATCACGGATACCAAAGCTCTTCTGGCCCAGGGCACCGATCCAGTTGATCTCGCCGTCACCATGACAGGCCTGATCTATGAGCAGATTTTTGACCACGGCTTTTTCCATGGAGATCCGCACCCTGGAAATATGACGGTCCTGCCCGATTCCCGGATCGTTCTTTACGATTACGGAATGATGGGAAAATTCACCCCTCAAATGCGGGAAAGTATCGCCCTTCTGGTCAGCGGCCTAGGCGAGAAAAATCACGCGCAAACGACCCGCTCAATCCTTGATCTATCGGAGGAGGGCGTAGCGCTCGATCAAATGCTCCTGCAAGCGGAGGTGGAAAGGTTCGCCGAGCTTAATCTTAACAAACCTCTGAAAGACATCAGCCTGGGCGCTGTTTTTAATAGTCTGTTGGATTTGCTTCGAGACAACCATCTCCGGATGAAGCCAGCGTTTTATCTTGGAATCAAGGCCCTCGCTCAAGTTGAGGCTATCGGGCGGGCTTTGGATCCGAACCTCAATTTTATTATGCTCGGGGAACCGTATGCCACCCGTGTTCTGGTAGGAAAATTTGGCGTCGGCCGCGTTGGCACGATTCTGAAAGGGGTGGCGATCGAATTTCTCGACTTTCTCCGGGATTTTCCCGGAGACTTCCGACAACTCTACCAAAGCATCCGGAGGGGAAAGATCAACATTCCTCTCGAACACAAAATCGATCCCAAAGGGTTTGAGCCCCTCAGAACGACGTTGGATTCCATCGCCAACCGCTTGGCCAATGCCATCCTGACCGCCTCGATCCTCATTTGTTCGAGTATTGTCATCCTGGCTTCGGTTCCTCCTCACATCGCACATGTGAGTGTTCCAGGGGCAATCGGCCTCATGTTCGGGGCCTACATGTGCCTCCGACTTTTCCTGTCCATCTGGAAACACGGCGGACTCTGAAGGTTCAGTGCGGGTTTCACAAGTTGTTCACACGCCCATATCCAACAGAGTTCCATGTCGATATCAATAATATCTTATAATATACGTAGTGTATAGTCGTAGGGTGGAGGGTTGCCAGAACATATAGTCGCGGGTTCTGCGAAGTCGGCCCCGTCCGGTGTCTCCGCGCTCCCCGTCCTGCTGCTCAGCGGCCGCGCTTGCTTTGCCGCTGCTTCTGCTTGCGCTCCAAGGTGAGGCACAGCATCAGATACAACCGCACCATCAGCACCATCAGCAGCGGGATGACGAACAAGAAAATCACGGTCTTGATTAGCAGCGGGTTCAGCGACAGGATGATTTTCGGCCCCTCGTGCGTCATTCGCTCTATGGTGCCCGACGACAAAATCGGCGTCAACAATCATCGCGATCCCCCCAGAATCTGGGGCGCACGACGCCAAAGTTACCAAGGCTCATGTGGCTACCTTGCGCTTGAGAAGCATTGAAAGGATCACCTCCAGCGCTATCGCGAGCGACTGCTGAGCGGATCTTGCATCGCGGACAAGTTTGGCGAATTGTGTGGATTTGGCAGGATTTCGAAAGAGGTATTGAAAAATGGCGGTCGGATCGGACCGTCCGGTTTCTGGATTGATCAAAACCGATCTTGGCAGCGGCAAGTCTTGTTCGGCCGTGTCGCTGATCGACCGGACCGACAGCATCGGGATGCCTGCCTCGCAGCAGACTTGGTAAAGATGCTCGGATTCCAGATCTCCGGCAAGCGCACCAGACAACGCACCCGTGCCCCTTTTGGCATCTGATGATTCAAGGATATCCGGGACGGTAATAATCGGGCCGATTTGATAATCGGGAAATACTCTTAGAGCCTGGACGATTTGAGGATCGGAGAAATTCTCCCCGATAACGATTGTTCCCACTCCAAGACCGGGCTGTAGCGCACCGGAGAACCCGGCGGAAACAATGATCTCCGGCCGACTGCTCTCGATCATTCGCTTCAGAGCCGCCGCGCTGCGCTGTCCGGTGACTCCGAGGGTCCAAATGGAAACACGAAGCCGACGGCATTGCGCGGCCCGAAACCCGGCGCTTTCAAACTCCATGGCAAAGACAGCGGCGATCATGGCGCGGGAAAGATGAATTCGTACAACCGGCTCTCCCCCGTCGGGGATCCGTGTTGTGATTCCGTGAAATTTCCAAGGATTTCCGACTCGAAAAGGTTGGCGCTTGCCTCTGGAATACGCACCAGCAGGCGCTCCTCGCCTTTCGGGCCGGCGTGCGAGGAAAGGACCACCCCTTGGAATTTTCGTGCGGATTGCTCGGCTGCCCGCCTTGTTTCCGACGCGTTGGCAGAATCGGATTGAAGAAAAATGGCCCGCCCGTCCGACATCGTTTCCGGAGGGCGCCAACTCTTTTCCGCAGCTTGTTCAAGCGCGAGGCGCAAACCGCTCGTATCGGGACTGGAATCTCGGGTTCTTGAAGAGAAGTTCCGGATACCGAGCAACATCGCCGTCAGCGGGACTGCTAACGCGACGCCCACGACTGCGATCATCAGAATGACCTGCAAATTCACTCGAAAAGTGGGTTGGTTGTGATTCACGTGAAATGTGTCAAACATGGATCAATCTCCGGTTTCCCGCAAGATCGGACAACGCGGGATTGACCGTTCCCCTCCTCTGCCCGATATTCCCGATCCTTCAGATGCCCATAAAAAACACCCGCAACTTCTGCATCATTGCGCACATTGATCACGGCAAGACCACCTTGTCCGACCGACTGCTGGAATTCACCGGCACGATTCAAAAACGCGAAGCTCAGGAGCAGATGCTCGATGCGATGGATCTGGAGCGCGAACGGGGTATCACTATCAAGGCCCATCCGATCGCCATGGACTACAAGGGGAAGAGCGGTCATCAATACCGGCTCAACCTGTCAGACACCCCTGGTCATGTGGATTTTTCCTATGAGGTTTCCCGCTCGCTGGCTGCCTGCGAAGGTGCCCTGCTGATCATTGATGCCGCCCAAGGAGTCGAGGCACAGACAGTCGCCAACGTCCACCTGGCAGAAAAACAAGGGCTCAAACTGATTCCTGTCATCAACAAGATCGACCTTCCCAATGCGGATATCGAGACCGCGAAAAAGCAACTGGAAGACATCCTGGCGATTCCCGCTGATGAGGCGATCCTTGCAAGCGCCAAGGCGGGCATCGGGATCGAGGACATTCTGGAGGCGATCATTGCAAGGATCCCGGCACCTTCGGGAAAATCGGATGCAAAGTTGCAGGCGCTCACCTTTGACTCGACTTTCGACACCTACCGGGGGGTTGTGATCTATACACGCGTGATGCAGGGCACGATCATGGCCGGGGATTCCGTCAAGCTGATGGCCACCAATGCCACCTACGAGGTCAAGGAGGTCGGCGTCTTCAAACCCCAACATCCGAAATTTTTTATCCGTGAAAAACTCCAGGCTGGAGACATCGGCTATGTGATCGCCAATATCAAGACCAGCATGGAGGTCAAAGTCGGAGACACTCTCACCGGGGCAAGGAACCCTGCCGACGCCCCGCTGCCTGGATTTCAAGTGGTTCAGCCGATGGTCTTCAGCGGCATCTATCCGATCAATACAGCCGACTTTGAAAAACTCAAGGCGGCCATGGGGAAACTCCAACTCAACGACGCCGCATTTCATTATATGCCCGAATCCAGTGTCGCGCTGGGTTTCGGGTTTCGCTGCGGGTTCCTGGGGCTTCTCCACATGGAGATCATTATCGAGCGGCTCCGGCGCGAGTTCGATATGGACATTATCGCCACGTATCCTTCCGTCATTTATGAGATTGTTCGCACAAACGGCGAACTCCTCAAAGTGGACAACCCGGAACAACTCCCCGATTTCAGTGTGATCGAGGAAATTCGTGAGCCAATCGTCGTCTGCTTCATCATGATCCCCAACGAATACATCTCGCCCATGATGCAACTCATCATGGAGAAACGGGGGGAAATCAAACACACCGAGTCGTTGGATACAAAGAGGGTTATGCTGACAACAGAGCTTCCTCTCAATGAGATACTTGTAGATTTTGTCGACAAAATGAAATCCATCACCCGCGGCTATGGCTCCATGGATTACGAGCACGGAGGATATCGCGCCAGCAAACTGGTCAAATTGGACATACTCGTCAACGGAGAGCCTGTTGATGCCTTCAGCAGTATCGTCCACCGCGACAAGGCTGAGGCCAGGGGGCGAGCTCTCGCCTCCAAGCTCAAAGAGGTTATACCTACTCAGCTCTACCAAGTTGCTATCCAGGCAGCCATCGGTGGCAAAATCATCGCCCGAGAAAGCGTCAGCGCCATGCGAAAAAATGTCATCGCAAAATGCTACGGAGGAGATATCACCAGAAAACGCAAGCTCCTTGAGAAACAAAAAGAAGGTAAAAAACGGATGAAAGCATTTGGTAGCGTGAATATTCCGCAGGAAGCGTTTATAGAAGTATTGAAGACGAATTGAGATGTTCAATGAACGAAATTGAGAATTATGCATACATCGCGAAATAAGCAATTGTCGAGAATCAACGTTTCGCGTTAGAATAATTACTTTTTATTTGTATATAATATATTCAACAATTTAACATACAATGATATTATTCGTTCCAAAATACATCAAAGAAGCGAAACATTACCTGCATGGTGCTAGGAAGTTTTTGAGCTATAAGAGAGATATCCTGCCGAAGGAGCAGATCGAAAAAGTGGAAGCGCGAATCAATGACCTTAAGACAGCCATGCGTGAGAAACGCCGCGGTCCCGTGCAGGAGGCCATTCACGAATTGGATGCCTTGATCGGAAAGATCTCCCCTCCCCCGAAGGACGCTGGTTGGCGGGAAAATGTCGAAGTTTTTCTTGTGGCCATTGTCATAGCCGCCGGAATCAAAGCCTACATTCTGCAACCTTTCCGAATTCCGACCGGCTCGATGCAGCCGACGCTTTACGGAATCGTTGGCACCCCGACGAACTCCCCGCCTCCAAACATTTTAGTGCGGGCATTCGAGTTTGTCTGGCTCGGGCGACATTCATTCGACCTGAAGGCTCAAGAGGAGGTAGTGGTGGCCGACGACCCCCATGAACACACCTACGCGAATTTTTTCACGTTTACGGGCATCGTGTGCCGGAACCGGACCGGCAGCGAGGTAACCTACTGGCTTTTTGTGCCAAGCAAACCGCTTCACGACTATTTTCACGTGGTGAAGGGACGGACATACCAAGCGGGCGAAACGATCGCCTGCGGCCACATGGATACCGGCGATCAGGTTTTTGTGGACAAGGTCAGCTACAACTTCGTGAAGCCAGCCGCCGGGGACGTTTTTGTCTTTAAGACGACAGGCATCGCAAAAATCGAAGCCGGCCTGAACCCCGCCATGGGATCCCAGCACTACATCAAGCGCCTTGCGGGCATGCCTGGTCAGACTCTGAGGATTGATCCCCCGCGGCTTTACGTGAACGGAAATATGCCACAGCAGTATGTCTTCCAGCGCGTGATGAGCGCAAAAGACGGCTACAACGGATATTCCAACATCGGAGGTTCCACCTATCTGCGTTCGCCGGACGCAACCTACAAAGTTCCTGCTGACGGCTATTTTGCCCTTGGAGACAACAGCTACCACTCGAGCGACAGCCGGTTTTGGGGCTCGGTGCCCGAACGGAATGTATCCGGACGCGGGTTTTTTGTTTACTGGCCCTTCACCAGTCGATGGGGGCTCATCCGGTAGAAAAACCGTCACGGGTCCGTGGAACTGTGCCGCGAAACGGAACGCGCAGGATGGCTCTTGATCCCATCGGCCTGCGGCACAAAAAAATATTCGTTCTGGTGTGGATTGATCTGCGTCAAATGCGGTAGTCTCAATCCAGCGGGGAATATTCTGCCGCGGACAAAAATATTTTCACCCTGAAACCATGAGCGACAAAGCCACACTCACCTACGACGGAAAATCCACGGAACTGCCGATCACGGTCGGCAGCGAAAAGGAACGCGGCCTCGATATTTCCAAACTGCGCGACCAGACCGGGCTGATCACCTACGACGACGGCTTCCGAAACACAGGATCCTGCACCAGCGACATCACATTCATTGATGGCGAGGAAGGCATCCTTCGCTACCGGGGCTATCCGATCGAGGAGCTTGCTGAAAAGAGCACTTTTATCGAAGTCGCCTGGCTTTTGATTTACGGAAATCTCCCGACACGCGACGAGTTGCGGTCATTTTCCGACATGTTCACGGAATACCAGGTCCTCCATGAGGACATGAAATACCATTTCGAAGGATTTCCGCCGAATGCCCATCCGATGGCGATCCTTTCCTCGATGATCAATGCCTGCGGATGCTTCACCCGGGAATTGACCGGCCCCTACGATCCCTCGAAATTCAAACGCCATACGGCACGGCTGATCTCGCAGGTCAGGACGATCGCCGCGTTCGCCTACCGCAAATCGCTCGGTCTGCCGATCGTCTATCCCAAACCGGAATACAAATACACCGCGAATTTTCTGCACATGATGTTCTCGATGCCCCACGGCGACGTCGAACTCGAACCCGAGGCCGTGGCGGCGCTCGACCAGATTTTTCTCCTTCACGCGGACCACGAACAAAACTGTTCGACCTCCACCGTGCGCATGGTGGCCTCCAGCCGGGCGAATATTTTTGCCAGCGCGGCGGCCGGCGTCTGTGCATTGTGGGGCCCGCTTCACGGAGGAGCCAACCAAGCTGTCCTGGATATGCTTGGCCAGATCCGGCTCGAAGGAGACGATGGATCCCGGTTTCTGGAAGGTGTCAAATCCAAGGAAGGCGGGAAACGTCTCATGGGATTCGGACACGCCGTTTACAAGAACTACGACCCGCGTGCCAAGATTATCAAAGCGAGCTGCGATAAACTTCTGGCCCGCCTCAAACAGAGCGACCCGCTCCTCGACATCGCCCTGAAACTCGAGGAAACCGCGCTCCGGGATCCTTACTTCCTCGAGCGCAAACTCTATCCGAACGTGGATTTCTACAGCGGAATCATCATGCGCGCGCTCGGAATCCCCACGGAAATGTTCACGGTCATGTTCGCCATCGGGCGCATGCCGGGATGGATCGCGAACTTCAAAGAGGTCATGGATGACCCCAAATCGCGCATCTACCGCCCACGGCAGATTTATACCGGCCCCACCCTGAGGAACTACGTGCCACTGGACCAGCGGTAGTCGCGTTCTCCGAAAACCACGGGGAAACTGAGCCGAAGACGGGATTCGAACCCGTGACCTATTGTTTACGAATTAAATCGTTGCCTTTGTTTTGATATGTTTTATTGTGCTCCGATATGAGCACAATAAAAGGCATCAAACCAGCCACAGTAAAGGATTCTAAGGCCGACGACATTCAAAGCAAATCAGAACAAACCGAAACAGAACGGCGCGTCAAAAGTGGCAAGCAAGTGGCAAACCAAAATCGCGGAGGTGTTGGCAAGAACTCCGCGAACTACTGGCAGGGCCGAATATTCAAACCCGTAAATGACCGGGGCGAGGCTTCCCCCCACTACTCCATGAAGGTTCAATTCAAGGGGCGGCGCGTGGCGTTCACTCTTGGAACGTCAAACCAAGGGGCGGCAGCGGCAAGGGCGGCGGGTATCTACAACGACTTGCTCACCCTCGGGATCGAAGGAACTCTTGCCAAGCATCGTCCGACCGCCAAGGGCGAGGATGTTTCCACCCTTGGGGCATGGATCGAGGCGGCGCGGAAGGTATTCGACAAAAGCCCGACCACCTTCGATTCCTACGCACGGGCGGCGCGGAATATCGCGGCTTCCATCCTTCAAGTTGAGCGGACCAAGAAACGCTTTGGCCGGAAGGGCGGAACATTCCGGCAACAGGCTGACAAGACTCCGGTTTCCCTTTTCACGCCTCGGGCGGTTCAGGAGTGGAAAATCCGATATGTGAAAGAACGCGGCGCGAACAACCCGGCGCGGCAACGTGCGGCGCGTATCTCCTGCAATTCCTACCTTCAATCGGCGCGTTCGCTATTCCAAGAGGACATTGCAAAGCATCTTCCCCCATTGGAAATGGAAGAAAGGCCGTTCGAGAAAGTGGACTTCTACCCTCGGGAATCCATGAGGTATCACAGCAAGATTGATCCGGCTATCCTGCTGGCGAAGGCGCGGGCCGATCTCTCGGAAGCGAACCCGGAAGCCTTCAAGATTCTGCTTCTGGCAATCGGGGCCGGACTTCGCCGGGGCGAGATTGACCGTTTGCTCTGGCGGCAGATTGATTTTGATGGCGGGGAAATCCATATCGAAATCACGGAAGCCGGGGGGCTGAAATCGGCATCCAGCACAGGCAAGGTTGCGATTGATCCCACGCTCTGCGGTCTGCTTCGCGGGTTCAAGGCGAAGGCAACATCGCAATATGTGGTTGCTGGCGGCACGGGAGAAGGCGGATCACGGGCATGGGGCCAGCGTTACCGTTGCGGGGATGCTTTCGATTCCCTTCTGGCATGGCTTCGCAAGAATGGCGTTGAAGATCGGCGGGCCTTGCACACCCTCCGCAAAGAAGCCGGGGCGATCATCGCCACAAAGAGCGGCATCTACGCGGCTTCAAAATTCCTCCGGCACTCGGACATCAAAACAACGGCTCAACACTACGCCGACAACAAGGAGCGCGTCTCCATTGACCTCGGCGCACTCCTGCCAGCGGAGGGCACGATCCCCTTCCCTTCCGGCCAGTCTGACCCCAAGAAAGCATCAGCCCGGAGCCGCGCCAAGCGGGCCGCACACAACTGAAAGCAACCACCATGAAAAAGCCAAAGAAAGCCAGCGCCCCGAAGCCTACGCCCCTTGCCGTTCAAGACTCCGAAAAAACATCAGTCCTGCCACAGCTCACCCAAAAAGAGGCTCAGGAGGCTTGGAACAGAGCCCGTATTGCGAAGAAAATTCATGGACCAGAAAACCTCCGAACTGTCTGGGCAAAGAAAATGAAGATGACCGGGACGGTTGGAGTCCAAGAGTTGCTACGAATCATCCGAAAGGGAGTTAATTCCCCAGAAATGGACAAGACAGAACAAACCGCAGCCTACCTTGCTAGGCTTCTCGAAGGAGCGGTAGAGCGGTTCGAGAATCTTGTCCAAACAGGAGCGATGGATGAGGTCCTCCCGCGCATGGCCGCACTTCCTGTCCTATATTCACCCTATGCGGGAAAGGGCAGTCCTGAATGGAAATGGGCTCGGGAGTTGTTCGAGGCCAAAAAAGTGGGAACCGAGGCGGTAAGTGCTCATAGAGGGAGTAATTATGCCGCCACACGTAACTCCTCTTGGAAAATGCTGGCGATTGAAGCGGTCAAAGTTGCTCGTATGGCGGCGATCAAACTGCCAGTTTTCGACGCATACAGAGAAGAGGCAATAGCTGTCGGTCATGTCGAATTCAAACGCCCCGGCGGGCATTATATTTGGAGGGCATCAGTCTATCTGCTTGCAGACAAAGGAGTGTTGATTTGGCCAGATTGGCTTTCCGCATGTCGAGATTTGCCACCATCGGTAAAGGACAAGACTGAGGACTATCAGGCGGCCTGCCGATTGATGCTGAAAGGCTTTTTCGGAGATCCCGAGAACAAGTGGGGCGACGAGTTGCTGAAGACGAGAACAAAACTCGCGATTACGCACATTGGCCGATGGAAGCCGAAGTATTTTTCGATGACATCTGCGAGAGCGCGCCTAGAATCAGTTGAAAGTGTCGTGGACGCAATAGCAACGCTTGGGGTGTAGCCTCAGACTGCATACCCAACGTAGGTGAAATCGGTCCCCTCGCCCACGAGGGCGAATCTCGATTTGCCCCTATGATCGCCGGTATGCCTACGCATATCGAAACTAAGCACCTGACCCGACGCACTCTAGCAGCGCGTTGGGTATGTTCAATCGAAACCCTCAAGCGGCGCGAGCGAGCAGGGATCCTCCGTTGCCTCAAAATAGGCCGGGGCGTTCTGTATCGCTTGGAGGACATCGAGGAAATTGAAGCGCAAGCGGAAGTCTTCCGTGGGAACCCAAGGACGAAGGGGTAATGCCATGACCGCGCAAACCATTCGTCCGCTGTATTCCCCCTCGCCGCAGGTCAAAACGGTTTCTACGGCTGAAGGGGGGGAGCAAAACCAGCCTTCCTACAAGCCAGTCCCAACCCGGTTCCGGCACGGCGGGTTCGATTATCGGCAGATTGTCCGTGAGGGGGACGGGGCGATCTACGAGCAGACCAAGCCGGAACTCCCGGAGTTTTGCGCGTTTGAGGTCCTCCGTATTCGACAGCGTGATGGTTTTTCGATTGCCGGTAAGTGGATCGAGGCGGCTGAAATTTATCCGTCGAGCGAATCATGGGGGGTCGATGGGTTCACTTGTCCCGATAAAGAGGCGGCATATCGGAAGCTGAAGGAGATCCTCCAATGACCTGTGCAACTTTACCTGAGCCAACGGTCTTCGAGGGAAAGAAAAATCCCACCCCTGAAGTATGGACTGCAAAAAAGCCACTCCTTATCCAGAGCAGACGCGCTGGGGCGGGTGCATCCCTGTCCATGCCTTCAAGCGGCTACGACAGGATAGTGTCCTCCTGCCCAGAGCTGACCCGCCTGAAACTGGCCGGACTCGGCATGGTCGCCTCCCTTTTGTGGGAATCGAGAAAACGAGATAAGCACGGTGCCCTCACCATGAGGTTGGTAAAGGCCGCCGCCCTTCATTTCGTGGATCGTGTGTGCGGCTACTCAAACCCTGCGACATTTATCGCAAAACTGTGGGACTGCGAACTCATCACTCGGGGCAGCAACATCAATGGAAAAGTTACGAACACTTGGGGAATGCCTCCGTGGTGGGAGGGAGGCATCGAGAAAATAGCGATACATCTCACCCCGCGTCAGCTTCG
>Ga0364922_10444_pt1 | contig 20630 bp, 9 predicted proteins | sample ExccelJu500001D4_2_FD_206955 | JGI IMG/M metagenome (GOLD analysis project Ga0364922, IMG submission 206955) | Enriched cells from Trout Bog Lake Hypolimnion, Wisconsin, USA - BchlTB.June20.5000.01.D4 | ecosystem: Environmental > Aquatic > Freshwater > Lake > Hypolimnion/Profundal zone | place...
ACTTCATCAATTGATGGTTGACAACAAAGTCACCATCTTTTTCCAGGGCCATGATCACATTTGGGTTCATCAGCAACTGGACGGAGTAACGTATCAGACCCTCTCCGAGCCCGCAGATCCATTCTATGCTTTGCTCAATTCTGATGCGTACCTGACAGGAGATAAGTTCCCAAATACTGGATACACAAGAGTCACAGTGGCGCCGGCAGATGTTAAGGTGGAGTACGTGCGAACCTGGCTGCCGGCTGACCAGAGTGCAACTCAGGTCAGCGGGAGTGTCGCTTTCAGCTATACGATTGCGGGCAGTTCTTCGACTGCGCCTACGGCATCCTTTACTTCCTCGCCAGCAGCGCCAACTGCCGGTCAGCCAGTCTCCTTTACCGATACGTCTACGGGCAACCCGACTGCTTGGAGTTGGAGCTTCGGCGATGGCAATACGAGCACAGCTCAGAATCCGACCCACAGCTATGCAACTGCGGGTGCCTATACAGTCACGCTGACGGCGACCAACTCATCCGGATCTGGAAATATATCTCATTCCGTCACGGTGGCAGTAGCGGTCTCCGTTCCGGTCTCTTCCTTCACGTATAGTCCCGCAACACCAGTGAGTGGTCAGCCTGTTTCATTTACAGATGGATCTACGAATAATCCCTCCGGATGGCTGTGGAACTTCGGAGATGGCAGTACAAGCGCGTCGCAGAACTCCAATCATACCTATTCAACAGCGGGCACATTTACCGTCGCTCTAACTGTGAGCAATGCGTCTGGCTCCAACACAAGCACGCAGAACGTAACAGTGAGTCAGGCAGGAGCGGCTCCCTCTGCCAGCTTTACTGTCGAACCATCGGCTCCGGTTCCCGCGCAACCCGCAGCATTTACAGACACCACAACCTCCAGTCCAACCGCATGGTCTTGGAACTTTGGAGACGGCAGCACAAGCGCCACCCAATATCCCTACCACACCTATCTGACTGCTGGAACGTACACCGTCACGCTTACTGCAACCAATGCCGGCGGATCGAGCACGGCGACACAAGTCTTCACAGTCAGCGCTCCGGCAAACAGCCCGACATTCGACGGCAGTATCCTCTTGGGCTCTCCAGAGCAGACATCGATTAAAGCCAATATACTCTCACCCGATCAGAGTGGGACGCTGACGATTCAGTATGGAACTGCCTCAGGTGCATACACGAGTACGACGAGCCCAGTAGCACTCAAAGCCGGGACGCCCGTCACGATCTCTATGACGAGCCTGACAGCAAACACACAATATTATTATCGAGTCAACTTGCAATTGACCTCTGGGATAACTACTTCGGCGGGGGAATATATATTCCATACCGCTCGCCCTGCCGGTAGCACATTCACGTTTACCGTGCAGGCCGACTCTCATCTGGACGAGAATTCTAATTTAGTTGTCTATCGAACCGCTCTCGACAACATGCTGGCAGACCAGGGAGATTTTCATATTGATCTGGGTGATACCTTCATGTGCGAAAAGAACTCCGCGCCCTTCACGGCAATCGCACAAACCGCGCCCAGCCAAGCGATAGTGGATGCGCGGTACAACTACGAGAGAAGCAACTTTGGGATTCTCGCTCCTTCATCTCCGCTGTTTCTTGTCAATGGCAATCATGAGGGCGAGGCGGGATGGCTGAACGATGGGACTGGGAGCAATATTGCCATATGGACAGTACGTGCCCGCCAGACCAATTTCCTGAATCCGGTCCCTGACACGTTCTATAGCGGAGATTCTGCAGTAACGCCGTATGTCGGCCAGCGCGCATCTTGGTATGCGTGGCAATGGGGAGATGCGCTGTTTATAGTTCTCGATCCATTCTGGTATACAACGCAAAAGCCTGGCAGCAACGGATGGAATCTCACACTCGGATCTAACCAGTACAACTGGCTGCAACAGACCCTGGCTGCCAGTTCGGCCACATACAAGTTTGTCTTTATCCACAATCTGGTAGGAGGCTTGCTCGGGCAGATGCGGGGCGGCGTCGAGGCGGCTCCCTTCTATGAATGGGGCGGAAACAATAGCGACGGCACCGCAGGGTTCAGCCAGATGCGCCCCGGATGGAGTATGCCAATTCACCAGCTGCTTGCAAAGTATGGCGTGACCGCGGTCTTTCATGGACACGACCACTTGTACGCTCATCAAACTCTGGATGGCATCGCCTATCAGGAAGTTCCTCAACCCAGCGCGATTAACGAGAACAGCGGGGCCAATCTGGCTGCCTCCTACAACTACGTGAGTGGAACCATCTTGAGCAGTTCAGGCCACATGCGAGTAACAGTTAGCCCCAGCAACGTGAGCGTGCAGTATGTGCGAGCCTGGACTCCTTCTCAGGTGACAACTACAAAGAAGAATGCGGAGATTGACGACAGTTATATTATCCTGGCACCAAAATAGTCAGGCACCGGCAGTCGGTTATGAAATGCGGGCGCGCAGAGATGCACAGTTGGTCCTGGGCTTCTTCCTCTCGGGGCCTCTGAGCTCGTTTGATTCTATTGCTCGATATATGCTCCTGGTGTCAACGTCTTTCCGATAAAGGCGGGGTAGTTGAGCGGATACCTATAGATTCTGAACACTGAGTTGAGTGTTTCTCCTGTTACGTTTGGATCTGCAGGCGGAGCTGTGCCTTGCGTAACAATGCCACTATGGGCAACAGGGTTAATGTATTTCCAGACGATCTTGCCATCATAACTCACTTCTCGAAACTCACCTGTTCCACCAGTACATATGAGTGTATTTCCGTTTGGCAACCGCTGTGCACCTGAGATGTCTGCTGAGTACATCGGATTTGCGGCGTCCGCGTTATAAGACCAGTTAAAGCCTGTCGGATTGACAACAGAGGGCAAAAGTGAATAATTTCCGCTTGAGTCGACCGCAGGGATGAACTCGTTGATAGTGGAAGCATTTGTGGTTCCACGGCCCAGACCGTTGTTGTAACACATCAAGTGGCCCGCGCCGGGAGAAGTCGGCTTGATCCACTCCACGTCATGCTGCTGATAATACTGCTGATTGCTTGCTGTTCCAGCTCCATAGGCAATTGGGTTACCCCAGCGATAGAGAAGATCTCCGCCCTTTCCACGCGTTCCTCCGCTGTGCCCAGCGGCTTGCGCGGTTGTGGTGCTGTGGTCGACGATCCACACCTCGCTATTCCCTCTTACACTCATTGCAATCTCATCGTTCACAGGATCGTAGTCGATCGCGTTCATATGATTCCAGAATTCAGGAAGTGCCGTGTGGCTGCCTGCGGCATCAATCAATTCAGGATGCGCTGTTGGGCTTCCATAATTTGCCTTCGTAGCATCGTAGTTCTGGACCAGGTGATCCCAAACGTGCCATTCCCATACGACGTCTCCGCCGGAGGTGCCCGTCGGATGAATTTCAACCACGGAGTCGGGAAGAATAGCCTGATCTGTAACGATCTGCGGCTGGAACATGTTGGGGTTAAATCCAGCCGCAATCGCTTCAGAATAGGACTTCGTCTCGACGACAAGCATGAGAATGTTCCCGTTAGGCAGGCGCTTGATGTCGTGATGCTGCATGTATTTGCTTGTAGCCCAGTTCAATTCCCACACCATATTACCGTCCCAATCGAACTCCTCAATCCTTCCGCCCTCTCCGCCGCCTGTGTTCGGCGTCGGCGTCACCTGCTGGTTAAAGCAAGGCCGAAGGAGATGCCCATTTTCAAGCAGGTAAGAGGCTTGGCCAGGCGAGTATTTGCTTGCGGTCCATTCATGAACAATTCTCCCCTCGTTGTCGATTAAATATGTCATGGTGTTCTGTTTGGGAGAGAAGAGAGTGTACCCGGGATAGGCGTTGCTGGTATTCAACATCAAGCCAACAGTCCGCATTGTTACGGCGGTATTTACAATTACGCTCTGGCTAAAGATGCTTGTGTTGCCTCCGCTTGTAATTGTCAATGTTGCCTTATATATCCCGTCAGCTGAATATGCATGCGTAGGGCTCTGTTGTTGACTCGTTGCGCCGTCCCCAAATGCCCAGGACCAGGAGGCAGGGCTTCCGGTGGAGGTGTCAGTAAACGTGGCCAAGCTTGAAATGACAGTAACTGTATACGAAGCCACGAGCGTGCTAGCAGGTGAACTGACGACCACACTGCGGGTTATACTGGTTGTCCCGATCGCATTGCTCGCCGTGAGTTTGACCGCATAGGTTCCCGCTGTTAGATAGTCGTATAACGGATTCTGCAGGTAACTCTTTCCTACAGAATCGCCGAAATCCCACGACCATGATGTTGGTCCACCGGTCGACGTGTCGGTGAAGGCAATTGCCTGTCCAACCAAGGGAGCAGTTGGAGTGAAAGTGAATGTGGGCGAGATCGCTCCTGAGGCTGCCACCAATACGGAATTGCTGAACGAACTGAAGCCCGTTGGGTTGCCGGCCATGAGGGAGACCGTGTACGTTCCGGGATTTGCATAAACATGGCTTGGATTCTGCTTTGTGCTTGTTCCGCCATCGCCAAAAGTCCATGACCATGTACTGGCGCCTCCCGATGAGGCGTCAGCAAATGCAATTGTCTGGGCGCTCGCAGGCGAGGAGGGAGTGTAGGTAAATCCTGCGGAGAGGGAAGTTGAGATTGCGTTTCTAACCATGCGGAATCCAACGTTGCTACTGTAAGCCAACTGGGGTACCGCGAAGTAGGTAGGTGAGGCAGGGCAGCGGTTTGAGACTCTGGAATGGCCGTCATTGACTCCAGCGCCGATATCGCCATTATACCAGCTACCTCCGCGCATTCCTCTGTATGTGTTTCCATCGGGCTGCGGCTGGCCGCTAGAAGGGCCAGTGGGATTGCTCGATGGACTTACAGAGTAATAGCCAGCATCGTACCAGTCATAGACAAATTGCCATATGTTCCCAGCCATGTCGAAAAGGCCAAAGGCATTTGCGCCGTTGTGTGTCTGGTAGGATTGTGCGCTTCCAGGCCAATTGTAGCTTGTCTTTTGATGTAGCGTCCCATTGTAAAAACCAACAGGAGATGTCCACGGGTAGGTACTCTGGTCGGTCCCCTCGTAGGGGTCGCCGGAACCGGGCCAGTTCCCCTTCTGGATATCCTCGTCATCGCCCCACGGATAGTTGTAGTACGGGGCGTACTGCCCGCCGCGTGCTGCATACTCCCACTCCGCTTCCGTAGGCAGGCGGTAGCCATTTTGGGAGAAATCGCACACCCAGGTTGAAAGGTTATAGCAACCTGAAAGCCCTGCCTGACTGCTTAACCAGTTGCTATACGCGGCAGCGCCGTACCAGGTGACCCCGATCATGGGGTTGTTGGCCCTGGAATCCTGAATGGAGAAGACCTTGGTTGTGGAATTGTAGCCAATGCTATAAGCAATCGAGGTATGGCCCGTCGCGTACTGGTAGTTGTAAAGATAGTTGTAGATATATGCTCCAGTGGCGTCATAGACAGCGTTGTTTGTTACCTCGATCAGCCCCTTGGCCAGTGCGCTGTTCAGGTAAGCAAGGTACTGCTGGTTGGTCGTCGGAGTCGTAGCCACATACATTGCGTTGATATTCACGCTATGGAGTGGCACTTCGTCACTCGGATGAGTAGGATCGACGAAGCCGAAATGATCGCCCATTACGAATGTCCCCGCCGGCACAAGGGATTCCAATTGATTTGATAGAGGGCTAATGTAGATTGTCAGGCTAGCCAGGTTTGATCCGTTCGTGTTGCCCGCCAATAGTTTGACGGTGTACTGCCCGGATGATGGATAGGTGTGACTGGGGCTCTGTTGCGTGCTCGTGCTGCCGTCACCGAAGTCCCATGCCCAACTGGTGGGGACGCCGATGGAAGCGTCAGTGAATGCGATGGTCGTATTGTTTGTTGCCCGGGCAAAGGTGAATGCTGTCAGAGGAGCGGACGCGTCCACAGTCACGGACTGAGTCGTGGTGCTTGTACTCGTACCTGCTGAGTTGCTGACCGTCAGCGAGACCGTATACTTACCGGCGGTCAAATAGGTCTTTGTCGGATGCTCGATCGCACTAACGGTTCCATCCCCGAAGTCCCAAGCCCATAACGTAGGCCCGCCTGTTGAAATATCGGTGAACGTAGCAACCTGCCCGTTGGTAGCGACGGAAAACTGGGCCAACATATTCGAGGAGCCAGCTGCACTCACAGGGATGCTATGGCTAATGGCATTCGTGCCGCCAGCGTTGCTGGCCGTGAGAGTGACGGTGTAGGTGCCCGTGGCCGTGTAGGTGTGGCTTGGGCTCTGCGATGTGCTTGTGGTGCCATCTCCGAAATTCCAAGACCATGAAGTAGGACTGCCGGTGGAAGTGTCCGTAAAGGTGACAGCCTGGCCGTTGGTTGGCGTACTCGGAGTAAAGGTGAAGGCTGCAACGGGTGCAGTTACCGCTGCACTCACAGAGATGCTATGGCTAATGGAAGTTGAGCCGCCGGCGTTGCTGGCCGTGAGAGAAACGGTGAAGGTTCCTGTGGTTGTATAAGAGTGGCTTGGGTTCTGCGATGTGCTTGTGGCGCCATCTCCAAAACCCCATGACCATGAAGTTGGACTACCTGTGGAAGTATCCGTGAAGGTGACAGCCTGGCCGGTTGTTGGCGCACTCGGAGTGAAGGTGAACGCTGACGAGGGCTTCGAGGGCGTGGTGGACTGGAAGGACGAACCACTTCCGCATCCCGCAATTGCAAGCCCAACCAGTACGAGAAACAGAGACGGCCGAATCTTCATCCTAATCTTCCTTTGCCTTTCGGCAATCCAATGCAACGAGGGAGGTGCATAGCTACCTAATGCCATAAGGAGTGCATTGGGACCGCATCGTCCGGCAAGACGATTCTGCGTAAGTGTTATCCACCATCACAGCGCCAAGGGAACAATCTACCAGCAACAGGTTACGCCGCGCTGTGTTTGTTGATTACACTTTTGTAATTCACGCGCGCCCAGTTCAATCAGGCATGATCCTGCATCGGGAGATAAGGAGCCGACCAGGAATCAGGCGCGAAGATTCTGCAAAGCGATCGATGAAGGGATCGTGCTGGAGGCGGAGCTGCCGGGCTCCTTAGAGATTCCGGCAGTCTGGCCGACCATCAGAGCCAACCCTTGCCTGCTCGCGCCCGCCGAGACAGAGACCTCTGCCAAACATCGCGCACGAAGCATCCTTCCATACCAAAAGTCTTTGGGGTCGGAGATTGGCCTGTTCAGGAAGGCAAGAAAAGGGAGAACCGCACGGTGTTGTCCTTGTACACCTTAAACGTGATGTCGCCCTGATGAGCGCGGGCAATCTCCCGTGAGACGCTTAGGCCCAGGCCGACTCCTTCGACTTGGCGGCTATGGGTAGCATCACCGCGAAAAAAGCGCTCAAACATCTTGCTGCGGTCCGCTGGTGAAATGCCGCGTGAGGAATTGGCCACTGAGACTTCAATTTGTGATGGCAAGATTGCAGTGGAGATTCGAATCCACCCATGCTCCAGGTTGTATTTGATAGCATTGCTGATCAAGTTGTGGAGGACCTGTGGGAGCAGGCTACAATCGGCCTCGATCGTCAAGCCAGGGTGAATTTCGCCGGTAACCATCAGATGCGGAGCCAGCATGCCTGTATCTTCGACCAGATCCGCAAGCGCCTTGGATAGGTTGAACGGTTCCGCATGGATATTCAGCTTGCCGGCATCGGCCTGAGAGAGTAGCAGCAGCTTGCGCGAAATGGTGGACAAGCGCCTTACCTCATCTAGAATGCTGGTCAGCTCAGTTTGAGCGCTTGAGCCATCTTCGGACTCATGGATGGCTCGTTCGATCTGCCCTTGCAAGATGGCAAGAGGGGTCTTCAACTCGTGAGCCGCATCTGCAGAGAAGCGGTAGGCCTGCCTGAAACTGCGCTCCAGCCGTTCCAGCATGCCATTAAAAACGTCAATCAGCTCAAGAAATTCGCGATCTTCTCCGTGGCCAGAGATGCGCTGATCCAGTCCCTCGCTCGTGACCTGCCGAGCGGCTGCTGTGAGCTTCTTTAACGGACGCAATGTCTGGTTGGAGATGGTCCACGCGCCCACACCAATCACTGTCAGGCAGAGCGGCAATGCAATCAGAAAGGCGCTGAGAATCCCACTCATCTCAGCGTCGACTGACCTCGAACTGACTGCAACCGCGACCCGGGAGTGTTCTGTCGAAGCCAGCCCAATGCGCCAGTGGTGGCCGTCCGCGGTAATTGAGATGGTGCGCGATACGGGAGGTGGATTGGGAGTCGCTAATTGGGGCCGCTCCCGTGGCGGGGACAATGGTGGTCTCTCTCCTCGATCCACACCATCGGCATAGGAATCCGGCCTTGGCGGTGGCGCAATATCCTGTGGGCTAGCTGACAGCTGCGACCACGGAATCCGCGCTATATCCAAGCTTGTCGGCCAGCCAGGCGAGTGATAGAGGATGCCCCCGGAGGCATCCTCGACAAGAAGAAGCAAATCCCTGTTGTCGCGAATCCCTGTCTCGGCCGCCATTCTGGCCTCAGTACGCTGCCATTCAGCAGCATCGCGTGTTCTTTGCGATTCGCGCTCGGCCTCTGCACGGACGTCGTTGTCCATGCGCACGACCTTGCTGCCGCGGATCAGCCACCATGTGCTAATGCCAAAAGCTGTCAGAGCCAATCCGCTGAGCAGGGCGCAGAGTAGGGCGAGGCGCAGGCGAAAAGACTTATTCATACCAGCTTCCTGAAACGGTAACCGACACCGCGTACGCTTTCGATCGGTGACTCTCCATCGGCGATGGCCCCGATTGAGCCAATCTTCTTGCGGATGCGCTGAATGCACACATCCACTACATTGGTGCTGGGATCGAAGTCGTAGCCCCAGACATGCTCCAGAATCTGGGTGCGCGTAAAGACTCGGCCCGGCGAGCGCATCAGGTACTCAATCAGGTTGAACTCTCTGCCGGTGAGGTCCACGCTTTCGCCACGCCACTTGGCTTCTCGGGAAAATCGATCAAGGCTCAGATCGCCGACCGCAAGCATATTCTGACGCTCGCCGGAAGCCCGTCGCACGATAGCCTGAATGCGTGCAATCAGCTCTTCAACAAAGAATGGCTTTGCCAGGTAGTCGTCTGCGCCCAGCGAGAGCCCTTCAATCCTGTCGTCCAGTTCGTTGCGAGCGGTAAGCAGGATAACGGGGGTGGCATTGCCGGATTTGCGCAGTCCCTTCAAGATCGAGAGTCCGTCGCGCTGAGGGAGCATGATATCGAGGACGATCACGTCATAGCCGCCCCGGCAGGCATATTCAAAGCCAATGGCCCCGTTGTCGCAATGGTCGACAGCGAAGCCCTGCTCCTTAAGTCCGGCGCAAACAAACTGAGCGATCTTTCTTTCGTCCTCGACGAGCAGCACGTTCATGGAATATCTCTTCACGTTGAGTGTAGTCCAGACGGACCTGGGCTTTCACTTCATGACAAAAATGTAACGGAATTGCTGGTGGTGGAGTAACTTTCAGCGCGTAAATTGCGTTGTGTAGTCGCAGAGCGCAAGGATTCTGGCGCAACTTCTCCATGAGGTTTCATATGCAAGCTTGCAGGCACACATGGATACTCGTAATTTCAGCAACAATGATTGTGCTATCGGGTTGCACCGCTTCTATGCAACCGGTGACATCGGGCATACAGGCTCCGTCTACAGCCGCTACGGCCTTCAGCTTTACACCGTCAACGCCAACCAGCGCCCAGTCTGTGGCGTTTACAGACAAGTCTGCCGGTACCCCAGCCTCCTGGTCATGGAACTTCGGCGATGGCAGCACGAGTATCCTGAGAAATCCCAACCATATCTATGCCACTTCGGGGACCTATACCGCAACCCTCACGGAAGACGGCGTCACCGCCAGCCAGACCATCACTGTAAGCCCAGAAGTTTCGGCCACCGGGTACGATATGACTCTTACTCTTTCAGATTTGGCACAAAGCACGACGATTGCATTTGATGGTCTTGCGATCATCACCGGAAACCTGGATGCCCAATCCTTTTTCCCGCCCGGCAAAGTCGCCGACTACACTGGATTTCAATACCTGCGCGACACTGACCCAGACAACATGGGCCACGACACGGACTTCCTGACGCGTGTTGCCAACAATGTGATTTATATTCTGAGCGACAGCCAGATAGCCCAACTCGAAATCCTCGCAACGGCTCAACTTAGTCAGGTGAATCTCTACGCGTACGAGCGCTACACGCTGATGGATGCTTTTCGCCGCGAACTGACCGGTAACATACCAAAAGGCTCCACCGGGCTGAATCTCGACGCGGTCAAGAAGGCATCCCGCGCCCTCTACCTGATTGATGGTCAAATCGCCTTCGACCGGGCGATGCTCTACGTGAATGTTTACAACTCCATGGACTCGACGCAGATTGCTTATCTAAGGGCGATGAAGGGCAAGGGCTTCAATGAGTGGCCCAATATTACCGACAGTCAGGTTGCGGCCAAGATGAGCAACCTTCCTCGGGGCACAGCCACGCTGGTGATGACCTACGCGAGCGACATCTTTACATGGTATGAGGGCTCGCTCTACGCAGATGTCTACTTTTGCCCCGAGCGTCATGGAACTTACTACGGTGGGTTTTACATCAAGGATGCTCCTGCGGTTGGAGTCTCCGGTTACAACATCAGCGAGGCGCTCACCAACAAAGCGGGTAGCGCCCTGATTGATCCTTCGCAGGGTTACGTGACCCAGGCGCAGGCCACTCCGATTGCCAACCTCATTAATGTGCAGAGAAACAATATGTATGCGGGTGATACAAATATTGTCGCCACACGAACACAGATTGCGACCCTCCTTCGCAGCTTGATGGTCTCAACCTCCAGCAGCGCCGAAGTGAATGCAGAGGTGCTCGTGCTCTCTGAAACTTACGGCAACCTCGACGGGGAAGACAACTACGACTATGCTACTGCCTTTGCCCGGTTGAACGGCACGCTCTCCGCGACCCAGCAGGCGCAACTTGCTACTCTGCGGCAGTCCATTCTCAGCGGCGCCTACGCTAACGGCACACCCTTCAACTTCAGCGTTGCGACTACTCCATATCTTTACTCGGACCCGATCACGGACTCGAGTGTCCTCACACCGTATCTCAGCGACTCAGATTCATTGTTCGTTGAGCCATAAGTCGAATAGCATTCCATGTATGCTCTGCTTTGCGTGCATGATGAGCGGGAAAGGCAATCCAGTGACACGCATGAACGAAAGATTTGCAATTCAAATGAAGATGGCGATGATCGTATTGGGGCCAATCTTGCTCGTCTGGCCTGCAATATCCCAAGATCGGCCTCCGCAGGCACCCGCTGCAAACGTTCACGAACCGCCTCCTCAAGCCTATGCCGATTGCCAAGGCAAGATGGCTGGCGAAACGGTTCAGCATACGACGCCGGAAGGTAAGGTCGCCGCCACTTGCACGGATTCACCCAATGGCTTGGTCGCACGGCCAAATCAGCCACCGGGCGCCAAGCCAAGCACTCAGCCGAAGCAGTCTCCTGCCCCACGGGGAGCGTCGGCCCGCAGCAACGCGACAGGCTACACGATTGAGCAGGCCACCTCAGACCGTGCGCAACTCCATACGATCGCTTTCGATGGGCTCGCCTTTCTTACCGGCGACTTCGCAAGCAGCACGTTCCTGCCGCCTGGAAAGGTCTCCGATTACTTCGGATTTCAATACATGCGCGACATTGACGCCGCTCAGGGTGGGCACAACACATCCTTTCTGACGCGGATTGCTGAGAACATGCTTGCGATCCTCGACGATAGCCAGAGGAGGAAACTGCTGCAACTGGCCGAGTTGCAGCAAGACGACATACGCAAGTTCGCCGAAATGCGCCTTCCATTGATCGCGGCCTTCCAGCGCAACCTTTCGGGGGACTTTCCTCGAGGAAGCAATGGTCTGGACAGGAAAGCGGTCATGGAGTATTCGGCCGAGCTTTACGCATTGGATGGGAAGCTGTCCTTTGACCGCGCGCGGGTTGCAGGCGGCATCCTTCGCAGCTTGACTGCAGGGCAGAAGGAGGCTCTCGCCAGGCTGAAGTTCGGCGATTCGAGGACATGGCCTGACGTTGGCGAGCAGTTTGACAAACGGAGAATATCGCACGAGGACGATGTGGCCATAATGACTTACGCCAGCGAAATGTTTTCCTGGTACGCAGGATCGCCAGGGGCTGATACGTATTTCTGCCCAGAACGGCACGGTATGTACTTTGGCGGCTTTGGCATGAAGACCCTGCCCGCAATGGGCAAGCAGAACTATTCGATTAGCACTACCCTCACCAGCGACAGCGGCGAAGCGTTCCTCGATTTATTGACCGCCCCGCAACGGAAATACATCACGGGTCTTCCCGACCTGCAGCGCAAGGACTTGGAAGAGATCGTTCAAACGCGCAGGGCGATTGCGACCGAGTTGCGGCGGTTCCTCGGCAGTGACGTACCGGATGAACAGAAGGTTATTTCGCTATCGAGGCGTTATGGCCAACTGGACGGTGAGATGTCGTATTTTTATGCAACGGCCTTCGCGCAGGTCAGCAAGACTCTATCCTCCCAGCAGAAGCAGACGCTGACTGGAATGCGGGTGCACGACCCCGCGGATGCCAAGGGACCCTTCCTTTATTCAACTCCGATTCAAACAGAGACGATCGCGAATACTGATTATCTATTCGGCATAAAGACAAGCGGCTGCGCGCCATCACAGTAATGTAATTGAAAGCCAGTTCAAGTGGTAATCCTAGTGGCCAGGTCGGTTGAAAGTGCTCAACCCCATATGTGGCCTACGCTTCCGCAATCGAGCACCTGGTCAATCGAACAAAATACCTCGGCTGCTCTATCCGAAGGCCTTTGAACTCCAGGAAGGTCAACGAGGTCGGAAAGAGTTCCCACGCTGGGGTCCCCAATTATGAATGGCCGAAAATCATCTGTAAGAATCAGTGCGACTTATGCGTTCGATATGCTGCGACACAGGGCTGGCCCGGTAAACCGCCCACAGTCTCCCGTGCATGAAATGCCGGAGACTCGCCTGCAGTTATGGGCTTCGGGAGGGAGGATAGATCAATTCTGAACAAGGGGGTGGCACAGGGATGAGACAGGACTGAGCGCTCGCTGTTCAAGGAATGCTGGGACGGCACTTCCTTGCGCCCAACGCGCACTCTGCCGGCTCGGCCATGCCCAACTTCCACTTCACTAAAGAGCAGGCGCGCGACCTCACATATTACATGCTCTCGCTTACCAGTGAAGAGATGGGCACTTACTTCTCCAGCATGTGATCCATTCCCGGCCCCGGATATGGCAGTGAGTTGTTTATGGAGAAGAATTGCATCGCCTGCCACGCTATGGACGGCGTGGGAGCAAAGATCGGCCCTGACCTGCTCTGCGTTACCACGAGGCACTCAACGCAATGGCTTGATGAGCAACTGGTAAATCCCGAGCTTGTCTATCCCGGCAGTTGCATGCCGGAGTACGACCTGGAAGCGAACTCGCGCAAGGCTCTTATTGCATTCCTCGCTTCCGCCACCTCTGCGGATGTGCAGTCGAATCTGTCCAAGATGCCTCGCGCCCTGGCGCCTGAAGAGATTGCCATTGAGGCCTGAAAGCAGGACTTTGCCTGCTTTGGATGCGTTGGCTGTCACGGAACGGAGTTGCAGGGCGGCGAGGTCCCCCCGCTGCTGCACGTCTCTGACGACTACACCAAGGATGAAGTGATTGCGATCATTCGCAACGGCAGAGCGCCATGGAAGCATGTCTTGAGCGAAGAAGACATCAACCGCATCGCCGACTACCGCTGGTCGAAACAGCAGTTGAAGAAGGATAGCTGGTAGAATCCCGGCTCCTATTACAAGGGTAAATAGATATAAACTGACAGTTGTGGAGCAGGCCGCGCGGCAAGCGAGCGTACTGCTCCATAACTGAATAGAGATGGGCTCCTCGCGCCAGCATAGAGTAGAGCATCATTGCTGGTTACAAGGGAACTCAGTTGGCGCTCTCACTTCGAGGGCATTTCGTGGAATTGCATCACAATCCGGCCTGAGTGCGCCAGGTGTAGATGCACGCCAACTCGGGTGAAAGCGTCGCCGTATTCGTCAACTTTTTCCTGTGTCAGTGTGAATCCGGATGGGGACTCGATCGTAACCAGCAAATGCGCATCCTGAAGGTCGAATTGCAGCGTCTTGGAGTCGATTTGACGACAGGTCCCGTGAGTCGGAAGCGATTCTTCGATTTCAGCTGGACTCGTGATCTCAAAATTATCTGCAATTTCTATCGCCCCCTTCCCAGAACGCACATAGTGCATGGTCCTCGTTAGTTTCTTCAAATTCGGAGCGTCGTAGGCCGCTGTAATATCCATTGAGATTGCATCCTCGCCGGGTGAAAAGCTGGTGGTCACTGGCGGCAGTTTTACTTTGGTCGCATCCAGTTGCAGGTGGCCATCAACGGATGGAACCGGATGTCCAAATGAGTTGAGGAGTCGCGATTCGTAGCGCTTCGAAGTGAACGTATCTGCGGTATAAAAGTACGGGCCACCGGGATCGCCGACAGGCTGCGTGGAGCCGAGTCCGATGGAGTAGGAACCGATATCGTTGTGACTGTGGGCACTGTTTCCTCCCGCCTTGATTGTGATGGCCAGGTTGCCCCCGGTCGCGGGACGTGCGAGCAAGATGCCTGCGTCGCCGTACCACACTCTCAGTCCGGATAACTCCGCCGCGCTGGCGTCGCTATCGTTCCGTTCAGAATGAATGGGCAGGTTGGCCAAAACGGCAACCGGCAACGGGCCTGAATCAGTTTTGCGAATCACTGCCAGATCGTCTTTGAATACCCCGAGGTGGAAGATACGGTCAATGCTTGCAAGCAGCGATGGATCGGGGACGGACATGAAGCGTGCATCGGCAAAGTCTGCGTAGACGCCGGGTAGCATCGCAAACTGAAATCCGAACAGAGCTGCCTTGCGTGCCTTTGGGTTATCAAACAGGTCGATCTTGCCGCCTGTCGAGAGCCATAGCTGCTCGCGCAGCCACTCGTAGTTTGAGAATCCATAACTCCAGTAGCCGATGCCTTCATCGTCGTAGCCACTGTCGCGAAAGCTCTCAAGATAGTAGGCGGAGTAGTGCTCGGCGGCTGCCGCAAAGAGCGCACGGTCGGTGCGGCTGGGCAATACAGTGAGCGCAGCGCCCGTTACGCCGTTCAGGCAGACAGAGTTCCAGTTGGTCTGCACATGCAGCCATGAGTCCTGCTGCACACCTGAGAGCGAGCGGCGCGTCGGAGCGAACATGTGCAACTCAAGCGCGTCCATGGCGCGCTGCCGCGTTGCTGGGGGTAGCTTGTCGCCCAGCAGATAGAGCGCCTCAGCTACTGTACGGCCCAGCGTTGCCGCATTCAGGTCCACATAGTACCGGGTGCGGTTGTAGTTCTCAAGCTTGCTGTCGTGGGCGGGCAGCGTCCACGCCCGTTGCGACGAGATGGCATCAAGCTGCTCTGCAATCCGCGGAATAAAGCGTCCCTTCCACTCGCCGCATTCTGCAAGAACCAGGGGGCCCAGTTGCCCGTCGTGACGATGCATCATGGCCTCGCCAAACGGGCGGGTGCCCTTGATGGAGAACTGCAGGTAGGCATCGTCTTCCCAGCCCGGCAGCGGGTTGGCGATATAGCCTTCAGCCAACTTCACGCTGTCTGCAAAATTTGGAGCAATGGGTTCCCAGGCAGCGCGGTCAGTGCATGGCACGCCAAACCCCGCGGGCTTTTCAGCAAGCATCTGCGCGATAGCGCCAATCCGCGCATCGCTCAATTCCGGATACTGCGCAAACGACACCGCGGAGGCCGCGAGAAGGATCAAGGCAAGTAGGCCCGCGCGTTCCGGGCGAATGAGGCGAAAGATCATGGATGTGTTCCAGCTGGTTTTACCAGTCGTCATGAAGGTAGAAGAACAATTGAACAATCTGCTTCACGCAACTGCAAGGCAAGCAGTGCGAAGAGCGCATCACGTTCCTGCAAATGTTATCGCAAACTCATAGTCAGCACTTGGCAGCGTCCCACGGCAACTGCAATTGCATTGGGATACCTTGAGTCCTCACTCTTTGATCACGCGGAAAGCATACACTGGCACGTCAGTCGCAGGCACAGTCGGCATCTCGATGAGCAACTTTTCCTCGTCCTGATGCCACTTCACTCTGTTCTTTGAGCCCAGCAGAGTTACTTCCTTTACGCGCAGCTTTTGTTTTGCAAATGATTGAACTACGATATTCGGCTGGCGCCAACTGCGGGCGATGACATACACCGCATCGCCTTTGGTGGTAACGCGCAGGTCAGGGGTTGCAGCGGTGCTGGTGCTGTCGTTGACCGCATCTTTCATAATTCCTGTATCCGCGGACTTCGCGGCGATGGATTCAGATGGGGGCTCGATCTTGGGGCCATCTTCTCCTTGCACAAGCCAGGCATTGGTTCCATAGATTGCCTCGCTGTTTGCTTGCATCCACTGCCCAATTGCATGCAGCCTGGCGATAGCTTCAGGCGTAAAGCTGCCTTGCGCTGTTGGTCCGGTATCAAGCAGGAAATTGCCGCCTGCGCTTGCGACCCCAACCAGGTCGCGCACCAGAACCTCCGGCGATTTGTAAGCATGGTCGTGCTTATCGTATCCCCAGTTGCGGCTCATGGTCATACATGCCTCCCAGGGACGGGCATGCTGTGAGTATGTAAGTTTCTGCTCGGCTACATCGTAGTCTCCTTGGCTGTTGCCGATTCGTTCATTCACAATGCAATCCGGTTGCAGCCCTCGAATCATCGCACGTAGTTCCATGCTCGCAGCGCGGGGAATCAGCTCGGGCGTGTCAAACCACATGATGCCCACGGGACCGTATTGTGTGAGCAGTTCTCGGACCTGTGGCTTTACCTTCCTCTCGAAGTAGCGGCCAAAGTCCTTGCCGTCCTCGTCCGGATAGTCCCACGTATTGCTCCGTCCGGCCTTGGTCGGCCAGTTGGTTGGCACGTCAGGATCTTGCCAATCGCGGCCCAGCGAGTAATAGAAGCAGAGGCGCACGCCATGCTTTCGGCACGCTTCAGCCAGCGGCTTCATTGGGTCCTTTCCATAGGGAGACATCTTGACGATGTTATAGGGGCTCGATGGCGAGTCATACATGGCAAAGCCCTCATGATGCTTGGCCGTAACCACCATGTATTTCATGCCCGCCTGCTTTGCGAGGCGCGCCCATTGGTCAGGATCGTAGTTTTCTAGCGTGAGTTCACTGGCCAGTTCCGCGTACTCCTTTATAGGAATGCGCTCATACAGCATGAAGTGCTCTGCGCCTTTTGCCGGCCTGCCCTTCCAGTCACCGGCAGCCGCGCTGTAAAGGCCCCAGTGCAGAAACAGACCAAACCGCGCGTCTTCCCACCAGCGCATCTTCTCTTTGCCATTCACCGATGAATACTGCTGCTTGCCAAGTCCCGGCCAAGCCCGGCCCTTCCGCGGCATCAAGGTCACGCCGGCCGCGCCAATAATAGATTTCAATACATCTCTACGCAACGCCATAACGATTTGCTCCGTTATAAAATGCCCCGGCTGTATGAGCAGCCGGGGCATTCGTGCATGCTAAAGGATCGCCGTTTAGAAGTTCAAGCGCAGCGTGAACTGCACCTGGCGCGGCGTGTTGTAGGACGAAGACACGCCGTTGGGCTGGTAGGCCTCCGTGCCGTCGGTTCCGTTGGGGTTGGCAAAGCCCTGGTGGTTGAATACGTTGAAGGCATCCATGTTGAAACGCAGTTTCACCGTCTCCGTAATCGGGAAGACCTTGAAAACTGACATATCGGCATTCCAGTTGATGGGGCCGTTCAGGAATGTCTTGGAATAGCGGTTGGTGTTGTTCGGCCCTGGCGAGTAGCCAACCGTGACCGGAACGCCGCCGTTCAGGCTCGGGGCTGTTACCTGCACGTTGTTGCTGCCGTAGTTGGCCGTGCCGCAGGTGTTGTCGATGGGCGTTTGGTAGGGCTGGTAATCAGACGGCAGGCCGCTGATCACCTTGGTCGTAGTAGCGCAGGCATTACCCGATTGTGACGTCGGCGCAACGTAGCCGTTGAACCACAGGTACGATTTGTAGCAGTTGCCGCTGCGGCAGTCGGTAATCGGAGCGCCGTGCTTGTATACCTTGATCGGGTTATTGGCGCCCCAGTTGCCGCCGCCCACCTGGAAGGCCTGGGTGACCACGGTTCCGTCACCGGCAAGCTGCCAGCCGCCCACAACCTCGTCCAGCGCGCGGTTCGCGCCGCCCAAAATCTTCTTGCCGTGTCCGAAGGGCAGGTCAAGAATTCCGTTGAAGGTGATGTGGTGCATCGGAATCGCTGTGTCGAGCAGGTAGTACTCGAACTTGTCGAGCGCATGGTAGTCCTGCCAGGCAGCCACGCCCGCGGGCCGGGCTGAAGGCAGGTTCGGTGCAACAACCGTGCCGAAGGGCGAGGTCATCGAGCCGACAGCGCCAAGCACTCCAACATAGTTCGCTACCGGGTAGGTGTTGCCGTCGCGGAAGTAGTTGCCGCCGAACCGGAAGGGCTTCGACCAGACGTAGTTGATCTGGTAGGCAACGCCGCGATGGAAGAGCCGCTGATAGGTAACTTGAAGCGAATTGTCGTTCGAGAAGCCGTTCTTTGAGAACTTGTCGCTGTTGCCGTACTTGGTGTTGTCATAGGGCCGGGTGGCCGTTCCCGCGTAGGTATTCTGTGCGGGCGTTCCGATCACCGATGCGCCGCCGTTCGGCGGTGCAATGCCATAGTCCATCTCCCATACGTAGGTCGAGGGCGCGTTGTTGAAGTAGTAGTAGTAGTCGAGGTTGGTGCCGTGGGCCCACAGCCAGGTCAACCGCAGTGCCGAGTTGCCCTTCAGCGGCTGCTCGATGGTGAAGTTGGTCTGGGTCACGTAATCCGGAGCATAGTCGGGCTGCAGGTTGATGGTGGTCTGGCCCGGCAAGATCGAGGTGGTAGTTGAGCTATTAACCACGCCCGTGGCATTCACGCCAATGATCGGCACGCCGGTGGTCGGGTTTGCTGCCGTGGTCAGTTGCGACCGGAGCACATAGTTGGGCAGCCCGTCCGGAGATTGGCTGGCAGAGTTGTAGTTCTGTCCGTAGCTGGCCACAAAGGGCAGAGCCGAGGCCGTGTTGCGGATGGAGTTGCGGACTGGCACCGGATAGATGTACCGGCCGTAGGCGCCGCGGATGACCGTGCCGTACTTGCCATTGAAAGGCTGGTAGGCAACGCCGAATCGCGGACTGAAGGTCATGTCGTAGTCCTTCAGCATCTTGTCCGGCAATCCAGCCTGGCTGGGTGTCTCGAACTTCACGCCGAGGTTCGTCAGGTTGGTGATGATGGCCTGTGTCGTGTAGCCGTTCTGGATGTAGTATGACAGCGGGTTGGCCAGCACCTGGGCATCGTTGGCAAAGTCGAATCCCGGCGTCAGGCCATACTTGGTCCACGCGCCCGGATGCGCCTCCCAGCGCAGGCCAAGGTTCACCGTCAGAGTGCGGCTTAGGTGGTAGTTGTCCTGGAGGTAGGCGTCGAACTCCATGTCGTGGTAGTGGCAGTAGGGCGGCTCTTGAGTCACGCCGTAGGAGGATGCGGCGCCGAGGAAGGTGTCGGCTTCGGCATAGCCGGTGTTTGAGGCGGGCGAGTAGTTCGTGCCAGAGGCCGTGTTGTAGATGCCGGTGGCGTAGTTTGAGAAGCTCTCGCCGTCTGCAAGGCGGTCAGGCAGATAGCCGAAGCGCTCGTGCCGGTAGCGGCCGCCAAACATAAGCTGGTGCTTGTCCACTGTCTTCGTAAAGTTCTCATCCACATTCGAGATGATCTGTGCTTCCTGGTAGCTGAACATGGTGCCATTGTTGGCGTAGCCGAGTCCCGTACTGATATTCGGGAAGCCCTTTTCGCCAAAGTTGTTCGGCAACTTGAGAGCCGCCTCATAGTCATAAAGCGGGTTGCCGCCGGCGGTATTGTTCTGGTTCATCCACTGCTGGCTGAGGATGGTCTCAGCAAAGAAGGTGGGCGAGAAGACGTGCGTGAAGCCAAGTGCGGTGCTGAAGGTTGCAGTGGGCGACGCCGAGATGCCGATGGCAGCAGCCGGCAGTCCGTCAGCAGCGAGGGATACGGGCGTAGCTCCCGCCGAGCGCATCGATTCGGCGATCTGGATGTTGTCCGTATACCGCAGATAGGCCTTGTTCTTCTCGTTGAAGCTATGGTCGAAGCGGAAGGTGATGGTGGGAATTACAGTGAAGGCGATGCCCGGCGACAGGAAGTTGCCGGCCACCAGAGGGTTGTTGGAGTTGGTAGGCGTCGGGATGATGTCGTAGAGAGTCTTCGCCAGCGAGGAGCGGCGGGCAACGGGAATCTGGTTGTTGGTGAACGGCGTGCGGCAGTACGGGTTGGCTGCGCCGCTGCCGTTGCAGTTTGCCGGTTCATTGTAGGTGGTGTTCGGGTCATAAAGCTGCTGCAGAACGCCGGAGCCGTTGACCAGTCCGCTCATATCTCCACCGCGCATGGCCGTGGTGGGCAGGGCGATAGTGGTGTAGGTAATGCCGGCGCTGGAGTAACGCTCGTAACCGAAGAACCAGAAGCTCTTGTCCTTGCCGTGATAAACATGGGGCAGAATGATGGGGCCGCCCGCCGAGGTGCCAAACTCGTTGCGT
>Ga0364922_10441_pt1 | contig 20597 bp, 17 predicted proteins | sample ExccelJu500001D4_2_FD_206955 | JGI IMG/M metagenome (GOLD analysis project Ga0364922, IMG submission 206955) | Enriched cells from Trout Bog Lake Hypolimnion, Wisconsin, USA - BchlTB.June20.5000.01.D4 | ecosystem: Environmental > Aquatic > Freshwater > Lake > Hypolimnion/Profundal zone | place...
TGCCACCCTGGGTAGAGTTGTATGCGACCTTCCCGGGTCCTGCAGGTTGGGGATCGAGAGACCCCAGCAGGGCGTTCAAATAAAGCTTCTTGTATTGGGTTCGAGCGAGGGGGAACTCGTTCTCCGCACGTACTGTGTACTCATCTCGAGTCTCGCGAACCTCCAACCGGACCCGCGGGGTGTTCTGCCAGCCGTTGTCGAGACCCTTCAGATAGTAATCGAAGAATTTCTTTTGGTTTGCGTTGCCATCAGGGCTATAAAAGCGCTCCCATTTTTTGCCGCCGTGGTTGTATAACCACTTTTCCTGCGAAGCGATTTTACGGTAAACCTCGAAGGTGCCGGGGGTGTGGAGACCCTTGTCTGACCAACTGGCGCAGATAAGGGCGGGAATCGTGACGCGATCAAGTCTGGGAACGAGGCGCAGCATTTTCTGGTTAGCAACCGGATCCATGGCGGTGGCCCACATCTTTGCGGCCTGCTCGGGAGAAGACTTTTCCACCATCGACTTAAATGGCCCTACGCTGAGAGTGAAGTTGGTTTCAGGAATGCCGCCCCAGAAGGAAGCGTCGCGGTAAGGATCTGAGTTGCCCTCCCAGGGGATGATGGCCTTGAGATGCGAAGGCGCGGGATCGTGCGCAGCCGCCCAATATTGATTTCTGGCCAGGGCGGAGACGCCGATCATACCTACGTTGCCATTGCTCCATTCCTGACTGGCGGCCCATTCAATAAGGGTGTACAGGTCATCGGCCATATCTGCGCCACTTGGAGGCTTTCCTCCAGATTTGAAAGCACCCCTTTGATCGGCGATCACGACAACATAATCGTTGGGCACCCAGAAGGCAGGATCAGGCGCTTCCCAGGAGGTCAGAAGGGAAATCTTCATATGCCCGACATCTTCACCTTGGGCATGGACTCGCTGTATAAAAGGCGCCCACGCGGATTCGGAAGGAACACCATTGGCGTAGGTTGGGGGAGTCTGGTCTTTCCCGTACGGCGTCATGGAGAGTACGACAGGGAACTTTCCGGGTTTGGCGGGGCGGAATACATTGCATGCCAACTTTATGCCGTTGGGCATGGTTACCATGACGTCCCGCTCGATCTTCAGCCCTTCTGGGATGGGGATGATTTGATAATTCAGATATCCGTCGGCGGTGGGGCGCGTTTCATAGGGATTACTAGTGGGATGGTCGATTGCCAGCGAGGTCGATGGTAACGCCACCACGCAAGCCGCCATCATCATCAGAGCCATCTTAAAAGCTGCACGCATGACTTTCCTCCACACTTGAGCCGGACTTTTCCTATAGCTAGGGATCGCTAGAAACTGTACACCTCTCTCCCGCTTGTGCGTCAGAAGTTACTCGTAGCGGAGAGACTCTGTGGGCTGAAGCTTGGAGGCGCGGCTAGCCGGCAGGTATCCGAAGAGCACACCGGTAGCGCAGGAGACGACAAAGGCGATGATCACCGAATAAATGGAGATGGGAATACGGAGACCCACTTCGGGGGGGATAAGCGGACTGATGAGAATCTTTGCGGCTACAGGGATGGCGATTCCGACAATTGCGCCCAATCCGCTGATGATCAAGGCTTCGATGAGAAATTGATAGAGGATCTCTTGCCGGGTGGCACCGACAGCCTTGCGGAGGCCGATCTCGTGGGTGCGCTCGGTGACGGTTACCAGCATGATGTTCATGATGCCGACGCCGCTGATGACCAGGGCAACGGTGCCGACGAGCATGAGCACAAGGGTGAGGGCCATGGAAATCTTGCGGGCTGCCTCAAGAATGGAGGCGAGATTCTGCACCATATAAGCGGCTCCCGGAGCGTGGCGGCTCTTGAGCATTGCCTGGACGGCGAGAGTAGTTTCGGGGACGCTATCGCTGGTGTCCGCCTGTGCGTATAGGGTGCGAACGTAATCGTTGCCGGAGTAATACTTGATGAGCCCGAAGGGGATGAGCACGGATTGCGCGCTGATCTCAGACTGGCCGAAGGTGGCTACGCGCTCACGGAAGACGGCGATTACGGTAAAGGTTTGCTCACCGACGCGGAGCTGGCGGCCGATCATGGGTCCGGGAGGTAACTGCCGGGCCAGGTCCTGGGTGATGAGGCATCCCTTGGCTCCGGTTGCCTGGTCGAGATCGTCAAAGAAGCGGCCCTCGATGATGAGGAGGTTGCGAATCTTCTGGAAGCCTTCGGTGACGCCGACGAGCGCCACGGCCTTTTCCTGTCCATTGATGATGACGCTTGTAGGCATGTCGTAGGTGCCCGCTACCTCAGTGACATGCGGCATGTGGCGGACGGCTTCCATGTCGTTGAGGGTAATTTCATCAGCCTGTGAACGGGCGCCTGCGGTGCCTCCGCCATAGGTGGCGTAAACGATGTTGGAGCCTACGCCCTCAATCTGCGCGAGGACGTAGGTTTTTCCGATCAGCGCGATCGTGACCACGAGAACAATACACGCAGAACCGATCACCACGCCCAGCATAGTGAGTGCGGCCTTGACCTTGTTGGCGCGCAGGGCGTCGAGCGCTACTTGCCATGTCTCGCGGCTGATATACAACTTCGGCTCCCTCCGGTTGGAGATTCGCAACTATCAGTTTCAGGGTTAAGGTGCGTTCTTTGCAAGTGCCAGGCTGCCGGAGTCACTTTTTGGGGGCTAAGTGCTCTGTCCACTGACGGCTCGCGACTGTTTAGAGTGGCTTTTTCCCCTTCCAAGGGCAATCGCTGCCCTGAGGCTAACCCCGGTGATACTATCAAAAATAGACTGTTATGCCTTTAAAGACACTATTCCTCAATCCGCCCTCGTTTGAGAACTTTGACGGTGGTGCCGGCTCGCGCTGGCCAGCCACGCGCGAGATCGAGTCGTACTGGTACCCGGTTTGGCTAGCCTATCCGGCCGGAATGCTGGAGGGGTCACGTCTGCTGGACGCCAACCCACACCACGTCAGCGCGGATGAGACCATCGAAATCGGCAAAGACTACGATTTTGTGGTTCTGTTCACCAGCACCCCCGGATTTGAAGGGGACGTGAAGCTCTCTGGGCTGATGAAGAAGGCCAATCCTCGGCTGAAGATCTGCTTTGTTGGACCACACGTGACGGTTTCGCCGGATCACGCATTGGGCCATCCTGAAATTGACTTCATCGTGCGCCGCGAATTCGATTACGCGGTGGTGGAATACGCCAACGGTAAGCCGCTGGAAGAGATTCTTGGCGTCAGCTTCCGCGACACGAATGGGCAGGTGGTGCATAATCTGGACCGCCCGGCGGTGGAAGACCTGGACGCGCTGCCACACGTGGTGGATGTATACAAGCGTGACCTGGACGTGACCCGCTACAATGTTCCGTTTCTGGAGCATCCTTATGTTGCGCTGTACACGACGCGCGGATGCCCGGCACAGTGTACATTCTGCCTGTGGCCGCAGACGCATTCCGGACATGCATGGCGGAAGCGCTCGGCAGACGACATTGCGGCCGAGATGGTGAAGGCGAAGGCTTACTGGCCGGAGGTCAAGGAGTTCTTCTTTGACGACGACACGTTCAATATTCAAAAGGCGCGGACGGTTGAGCTGTGCTCAAAGCTGAAACCGTTGGGGCTGACGTGGAGTTGTACGTCGAGGGTGACTACGGACTTTGAAACACTGAAGGCGATGAAGGAAGCGGGCTGTCGGCTGCTGATCGTAGGATTTGAATCGGGAGACGCGCAGATTCTGAAAAACATCAAGAAGGGCGCAACCCTGGAGCGCGCACGGCAGTTCGTGAAGGACTGCAAGAAGCTGAGGCTGGCCGTGCATGGAGACTTCATCCTCGGCCTCCCGGGCGAGACGCGCGAGACGATCCGGCGCACCATTGATTTTGCCAAGGAACTGAACGTTGAGACGATTCAGGTCTCGGTGGCGCATGCCTATCCGGGCACGGAGTTCTACGACTACGTGCGGGATAACGATTTCATTATCAAGCAGAACGACATGGTGGATATTGGCGGGCACCAGGTGGCGCATGTGCAATATCCGGGGCTGCCAGCCGACTACACGATGGAGATGGTTCACAAGTTCTACGACGAATATTACTTCCGGCCAAAGGTCTGGGTTCCGATTGTGCTGGGCTCGATGTTCAAGAGCGAGGATCGGAAGAGGCTCTACAAGGAAGCAAAGGAGTTTTTGACCTTGCGTAAATCGCGCATCAAGGCAGTGGCGGAGGCGCGGGCAAAACAGGCGGCAAGGGAAGCGGAGACGGCAAAAGTTTAGGAGAAGGTTTTAAGACTAAGAGCAGAAGGCCCGCAGCGGATGCGGGCCTTTCTCATTCCGGCGGTATCCTGCCTCGTGGAACGAAGTATCTCGCTCTGCCTTGTGATGACTCCCGGTTTGGGGATAGTGAGCGCCATCCCTGTTTGCGACAGGTATCAGCGCAACGTCTCTAAGAACTGGTAGGATTTAGGCCATGTATTCTGGTCGCAACTCGTCTCTTTGGGTACTTTCGGTTGTGATGATATTGCTCGTGTTTTCAATACCTTCGCGGTGCACGCTGGTAGTTCTCGTGCCAACGCGGGAGGGGATCGTAGTATGCGCAGACAGAAGACAATGGAATAGAGTAGAGGGCGCTACGGACACGGATAAACTCTTTTCCTTGGATAACAAAGTGGGATTTGCTGTCATTGGCGACGTTATGCTCTCTGTAGAGAATCATGGCAAGCTAACACCTGTCTTCACGCTTAGCGAGAGCGTGAAGAAGTTCTACGCAGAACGACATTTCAAGGACGAAGACTCGCAATGGACGGAACTCACAACCTCTCTAAAAAAGAGCTTTGAGGAGGCTCATTTGGCTCTCGGCATCCCACCCTACGTGTCGCAGGAAGCTACAGATGATACCGTCTGGGAAGTTGATTTCATCTTCGACGGAAACGGGGCCCCGACCGTGAATTTGGTCAGGTATCATCTCGGCGGACAGATCACCGTGGAGTCCGGTCCTCAGGCCGTATACATCAACGGGCAGACACAGGTTGTCAAGCGGATTTTCACACCCCAGCAACTCACAGATGACGGTTTTGCTGACTTGCGTGGACATGCCGAAATCGCGCGCACTTTGAACCTCGCTGCACCCGGCAATCCGTCCAATGTCAGCGTAGATGACGCGATTGTACTTGCCCACACATTCATCCGCGCAATTTCGGAACGTATGCACTTGGTTAGCAAGGAGCCTACTTTGGTCGGGCCTGTTTGTGATTGTGCAATAGTCCGCAAAGGATCTGGTTCTACGTGGTTACAAAGGTCTGTCGATACCCGGGCTGCTGGGCTGGCCCTGCCACACTGACACTTGAAAGCTTTATACCTGTCGCAAAGTCGCAAAGCGCGCAATATCCCATAACGGAAGAATCGACGAAACTGGCCTCCCGTGCTTTGGCAGGAACCGGGCTAGTCGGCGATGCTCTTGGCTTCGACGGTTGCAGGGGTGGCGTTTTCGACGGCGGGAGCGTTGGCGGCGCGGAGGCGATTGCGCCAGTGGCTCTGCACAAAGTAAACGATGCCGATTACCAGAACTAAAACGATCAGGAAATCGAAGCGGTGCATCCACTGTTTGAGGCGGGGATCGCTATCCCAACGCACGCCGAGGGCGAGGCCGCAATAGGCGAGGACGAAGCACCAGGGCCAGGAGCCGATAAAGGTATAGATGTGGAACTTGAGGCGCGGCATGCGGGCGATTCCGGCGGGGAGAAGGCGTCCGATAAAGACCGTGATGCTGCCGTACTTCTGGAAGAAACGGTCGCTCGCATCGAGTTCATGGCTGTTCATCAGGATGTATTTGCCGAAGCGCTCGATCAGAGGGCGTCCGCCATAGGCGCCGATTTCATAAGCGATGACCGAGCCAAGATTGCAGCCGATGGCTCCAAGGGTTGCGACCAAGGCGAGCGAAGAGAAGCGTCCTGTGTAGACCAAAAATCCTGCGAAGGGCATGATTACTTCTGAAGGCAGGGGGATGCAGGCCGACTCAATAGCCATCAGAACCACAATCCCCGGATAGCCGAGCGAAGAGATCACGGCCGTGATGAAAGTGGCCAGCAGGAGCAGAACGTGTTCAATCATGAAGCCTCAAAACTCTTGGTTGGAATCCTGGGTAAAAACGTATCCCGGCAGAAGAAGTCCCTGATCGGTCTTGGAAATCTTGATGCGCCGCGTTTCTGCCGTGGGTGCTGAAACGTCGGCAGGACGCAGCATGGCATACTGCGAAAACACCTCGTTATAGACCTTGGTGACAAGGAAACTGGTGCCACTGGCCTCTTCGCGCCATACCTGTCCGAGTTGTACCGACTTGACCGCCATAGTCTTAAGACTAAGCCGTTGAGATGGCGGGGTCAAATGACGAGAGATACTGTCCATGGGCACCTGCTAAGGCCGCGCCGGGCGAGCGGAGGGAGCGGGACGGCTGTGGGGCAGCGCCTTGGGAGTTTTGCCCTCCAGCAGCGAGGTTAATTCACTGGCGGCGCAACGCAGGCCGACATAGAAGCTGCCGAAGTTGGAAAAGACGGCGCTGACCTCGTCGAAGCGCATTTCGTAAATCAACTTTTTGAAGATTACGGGCTCGTCGGCAAAGAGATCGACTCCCCACTCCCAGTCGTCGAAGCCGATGGAGCCGCTGATGATCTGCTGGACCTTTCCGGCGTAGCGGCGTCCGATTTTTCCATGCAGATCCATCTGGCGCTGGCGCTCTTCGATGGGGAGCGTGTACCAGTTTTTCAACTCGCCGCGCTTGCGGTCCATGGGATAGAAGCAGAGGTAGCGGCCTTCAGGCATCTGGGGATAGAGGCGCGGGCGCATGGCTTCACGCTGGCGGGCAATGCCCTCTTCGAGGACTTCGTTCCACTCGGGCGAATGGGGTTGAACGCCACGGGAGAGCAGGTCGCGATAGTGCTTGATGGTGGAGTCGTAGAGGCCGAGTTCGACGACAGAGAGATAGGAAGAAGCAGGCTCAAGAAATTCGCTAAGTTCGAGCTGATTGAGGGATAGCTGGGCTTGGTTGAGAGTCTCAAAGTCAGGGCGGAAGTGGACAAAGATTATGTCTCCTTTGTGGCCGAGGAGGGAGAAAAGGGCCGAGCCTGCGCTCTCCATTTCGGTGAGCGATTGCTGCGCAGAGGCCGTGATGCGGGCGCGATCTTCAGGGCGGAGGGTGCGCCACTGGCTCCAGCGGAAGCGGAACATCTGGTGGAGCACCGCCGAACCTTCCAGGGTTAGAGGAACGGCAGGCAGGTCAAGAGCTTGGGGAGCTACGATGGGGTCGATTGTGCTCATGGATATTTTGATTACCTGAGTGGCCGAAATGACTTTGTTTTTTGAGCAGGAGAAGGGAAAAAGAGGTTTCAATGTTTCGAAGGTTTCAAGGTTAATGGAGCAAGAGCAAGAGCAACTACCCCACCCTAGCCAAAGGAAGGCTAGGATGGGGCACCCGACATTCGCGATGCTACCTGCTCTGGTAGTATCTGTCGCAGACGATATGGCGACGACGGCGAAGAAGGCAATGAAGTTCAATCCGGTGGCGGCGGAGCGGGTGGCGGCGATCCTTGAAGCATTGGAGCGCACGTACCCGGAGGTGCGGTGCGCGCTGCACCATGAAAATGCATGGCAACTCCTGGTGGCGACGATTCTGTCGGCGCAGTGCACGGATGTGCGGGTGAATATGGTGACTCCGGCGCTGTTCAAGAAGTATCCGGGGCCGGAACGGCTGGCGCGGGTAGAGCCGGAGGATGTGGAGCCGCTGATTCGCTCAACGGGATTTTTCCGCAACAAGGCGAAGAACATTGTGGGCGCGGCGCGGCGCGTGGTGGAGGAGTTCGGCGGGAAGGTTCCGGAGACGATGGAGGAGCTGCTCACGCTGCCGGGGGTGGCACGCAAGACGGCGAATGTGGTGCTGGGTTCGTGGTTCGGACGGGGCGAGGGAATTGTGGTGGACACACACGTACACCGCATTTCGCGGCGGCTGGAGCTGACACGCTCAGATGATCCGAAGCAGATTGAGAAGGATTTGATGAAGGTGATTCCGCAGGAGAAATGGATCGACTTCTCTCACCAGATTATTCATCACGGCAGGGCGCTGTGCACGGCACGCGGGCCGAAGTGCGCGGAGTGTTCGCTGGAGGGGCTCTGCCACGCGGCGGATAAGACTTGGTCCACGGTTCCACAGCACAAAGGGGCGAAGGCGGTGAAGTGGTAGGGCAAAAACAAGTTCAACTTCTCCGCGCAAGCTCAACGGCGGGTCCCTGCGCACAAAGTCCCCAGAGTTGGAACTACGCCAACTCTGATTGGATAAGGGCGAAGGTTCGGTCGACCCGAGTAGTCTTGGATTGTTGAGTAAGCAAGACGCTGGGGAAGAAGGAGCCTTCGCGATGATGATTATAGGCTGCGATTTCCATCCGAGTTGGCAGCAGATTGCAGTTCTTGACGATGGAACCGGAGAGTTGGCAGAACGCCGGTTGAAGAACGGAGACGGAGAGGCGGAGCGGTTTTATCGCGCCCTGGCTGCACCGTCGCTGGTAGGCATTGAGGCATGCGGCAACAGCGAGTGGTTGATTGAGTTGCTGGAGCAGTTGGGACACGAAGTGTGGATTGGGGATGCGGCGCAGATTCGCGCCAGCTACGTTCGCAAGCAGAAGACGGACCGGCGGGATGCGGCGCACATTTTGCGATTATTGGTTGAGGGGCGGTTTCCGCGGCTGTGGAGGCCTTCGGCTGGCGAGCGCGATGTGCGGCAGTTGTTGATTCACCGTCACAAGCTGGTGGAGATCCGTTCGCGGGTGAAGAACGGGCTTCAACATCTGATGCTGAACCGCGGAGTGCAGAAGAAGCACCGTCTGTGGACCGAGGCCGGTCAGCGTGCGCTGTGCGAGTTGCCGCTGGAGGGATGGGCGGCGTGCCGTCGACGCGACCTTTTGCAGTTGCTGAAGCAGTTGGACTGCATGATTGGCAAGCTGGGGGGCCGCGCAAAAAGCTGCCGAAGAAGACGAAGTGGCGCGTTTGCTGATGACGCAGCCGGGTGTGGGTCCGATCACGTCACTGGCGTTTCGGGTGACCATCGGCGATGCCGCGCGGTTCCAGCGTGGCAAGCAGGTGGCCAGCTATCTGGGACTGATTCCGCGGGAACACTCCTCGGGCGGGCGGCAGCAACTGGGCTCGATTAGCAAGCAGGGGAACCGCTTTGTGCGCGGGCTGCTGGTGGAAGCAGCGCAGACGGCGGTGCGGTTGGACGAAGGGTTTCGCAAGCAGTACCAGCACCGCTGCCACTCGATGGAGAAGGGGGTAGCCAAAGTGGCGGCGGCGCGGCGATTGGCGGTGCGACTCTACTGGATGATGCGCACCCACACCGCCTATCCGGAGATCGTTCATAACGAGAGCAGCTCGCGGGTGGCCCTGGTCGGCGCAAGTTAGACCGATACTCTGATTGGGCGCTCTCGCACCCGGCATGGGCTGGGTGTTCGCATAGAAGAATCATGGCCGCAGTCCAAGGCCGTATCGATGGTTGGTGGAACGTTGTTTGTCCACCGCAAGGTGATTCAGCGTGAGAGTCTCGGCGTCTTGCTACTCAACACCTCTTACGCAGAAACACAAAACAAGCAGTGCGCGAGCACCGCTCAGGGTCATTTCGGCCTTGACAACCCCTTCGCCCTTATCGATGGGCCACCCGCGTTGCTCACCACCTTAGCGTCGAAAAGCGCGACGCGAAGGTGGGGCACCCGGCACACGTTTGCCACGGCGGATTAGCCCGGAAGCATCTTTAAGATTTATACTGTGCGGTTGGGTGTGGGGGCGCATGCGACTATTTCAGAATATTGCGGCGATTGCCAAAGGCATGAGCATCACCTTTATGGAGATGTTCCAGCCGACGACTGTGGAGAATTATCCGGACGGAAAAGGTCCGATGCGCGGGGCGGTTTTCCAGGAGCGCTACCGCGGGCTGCACGTGTTGCAGCGCGACGAAGATGGGCTGGAGAAGTGCGTTGCGTGCTTCCTGTGCGCGGCGGCCTGCCCTTCTAATTGCATTTACATCGAGGCGGCGGAGAATACGGCGGAGAAGCGCATTTCCAGCGCCGAGCGGTATGCCAAGGTTTACAACATCGACTACAACCGCTGCATCTTTTGCGGCTACTGCGTGGAGGCCTGTCCGACGGATGCGATTACGCATGGGCATGGCTTTGAGCTGGCGACTTATAACGCGACCAACCTGGTTTATCGCAAGGAGCAGTTGCTGGCGATTACTCCAGCGCACGAGGGCGATAACGCCCGCTTTAACGCAAGCGATGCAGGGAAGATGAAGGCCATCGCCAAGTAGGCTCTGGGTAACCGAATTCACAGTGGGCCGCCGTCATGGCGATCCGCTTGTATTTGTGCAGGAAGAGATTTGATTGGTGGGGCGAAGCTGTTGGCAACAACGATGAAGCAGGATTACGACATTTTCCATTGTGGCACAGGTGCCCGCGAGACTTGTGTGAGACAGCTATTTTGATTACTGGAACTCTGGCTCTCATAGGCGTACACTCCCGCCCATGATTAGGAGGCGGGTGTGATCAGGGACAGTAGCGATACATCTTGGAAGAAATGGGGTGCCGAGAATCCCTATTACGGCGTACTGACCGACGAAAAGTTCCGTCGTGAGAATCTCAACGACGAAGCAAAGGCTGAGTTCTTTGAGACTGGAAGGATTCACGTAGAAAGGATTCTCGCGATTACTCAGCGCATTTTTGGGACAACTGCTTTGCGAGGGGCTGCCCTGGATTTTGGATGTGGAGTCGGAAGGCTCGCCATTCCGCTGGCGGCGGTCTTTGGGCACGTCACTGGTGTTGATGTCTCTCCTGGTATGCTCGAAACAGCACAGCAGAACTGCGCGCTGCGCGGCATTCGCAACATAGACTTTGCGGCCTCCGATGACGAACTGACTAACGTTCAGAGAAGATTCGACTTCGTACATTCGTATCTCGTTCTGCAGCACATCCCTATCCAGCGCGGCGAGAGGATCATCACTCAACTCGTTCAGCGGCTCAACGATGATGGAGTTCTGGCTTTACACTTGCCGTTTTCACGGAACGAATCTGTAATTCGTAAATTCAGTCATTTGCTTCGTAAGAACTTTTCACCCCTCTCCGTGCTGGTGAACATTGCAAAGGGCAAGCCGTGGGATGAGGCCTTCATACAGATGAATATGTATGACATGAATCGCGTTCTCGTTTTGCTTTCGCAAAATGGCATCAAGGACGTGTTCTGCGAAGTCGTCGATGCAGGGGGCTTTGTGTCTGCATTCATATTTGCGAGGAAGCCCGCCCATGCAGGAGCCAACGTTCAAGGCAAACATCTTTGGGCCATAGGGCTCGACAATACAGCGGGTCAGAAGTAGCAATCATTGTGGTTGAGGAAAAAACCCCGTTCGGATCGGATAGCTGTCGAGAGATAGCCAAGCTGCCCACTATCTCGAATCGGGGCCGCCATGGCTGTGTTGCTCCGGAGTTGGTGACAGCATTATAGCTGGAATGCCTAGCCTTATGGCCATCGGATGATGTGTGGAAGTCGTGTGTGTTATCAGCACTGGCCATCCCATTTCAGCTATCCTAGTAGTTTCTGGAAACGAAAGGCTTCTCCCCTGATGAGTGAGTTTCTGAAGGCCGTCAACGAGCGCGTAGTCATCTTTGATGGCGCGATGGGTACGAACATTCAGCTGCGCAACCTTGCTGCCGAGGATTACTGGGGCAAGGAAGGGTGCAACGAGCTGCTGGTGCTATCGCGTCCGGATGTGGTTGCGGAGATTCATGCGGCTTTTTACGGCGTGGGCTGCGATGTAGTGGAGACCAATACCTTCGGTGCGACTCGAATTGTGCTGGGCGAATATGGGCTGGAAGATCGCACTGCGGAGCTGAATCTGGCGGCATGCAAACTGGCGCGCAATGTGACGGCACAGTTTTCCACGAGGGCGCGGCCGCGCTTTGTGGCGGGATCGATGGGGCCGACGACGAAGCTGCCTTCACTGGGGCACATCACCTGGGACGCGATGCTGGCTGCCTACGTGGAGCAGGCTGAAGCGCTGATCGCAGGTGGCGTGGACCTGCTGCTGATTGAGACCTGCCAGGACATTCTGCAAGCCAAGTGTGCGGTGGCCGCGTGCTTTGACGCGATGAAAAAGGCGGGCAAACGGGTTCCGTTGCAGGTGCAGGTGACGCTGGAAGCGACAGGCACGATGCTGCTGGGGACGGAGATCGGCGCGGCGCTGACGGCTCTCGAAGTTTTCGATGTCGATGCGATTGGATTGAACTGCGCCACCGGGCCGCTGGAGATGAACGACGCGGTGCGCTACCTGGGACTGAATTCAACCAAGCATGTTTCGGTGATGCCGAATGCGGGATTGCCGCAAAACGTGAGCGGACGCGCGGTGTATCTGCTGAAGCCGGAAGAGCTGGCGAGCTTTCACAAGCATTTCGTCGAGGACTATGGAGTGCGAATTGTGGGCGGATGCTGCGGAACTACTCCGGAGCATTTGAAGGCCGTTGTGGATGCGGTGGGCGGGCTGACTCCCGCGGCGCGCAAGGTTACGGCGACGGCGGCTGCATCGAGTGCGTACACGACGGTGCCGCTCGACCTGGAGCCGAAGCCGCTGATTGTAGCCGAGGAGATGAACACAACGACGCGGCTGGAGAGCTTCCGCAACCTGGTAAAAACGGGCGATTACGACGGGATATTGACGCTGGCGAAGAAGCTGGTGAACGACGGCTCGCACATGCTGGACCTTTGCTGCGCGGTGGTGGGCGAAGACGAAAAAGGCTACATTAGCCGGGTGCTCGAGAAGATTGCTACGCGCGTGCCGGCACCAATCCTGATTGACACTACCGAGGCCGAGGTGCTGGAAGAGGCACTGAAGCGAAGTCCGGGAAAGGCCATCGTCAACTCAATCAATATGGAGGATGGAGAGAAGCGCTGCGCGAAGGTGCTGCCGATGGCGAAACGCTATGGCGCAGCGGTGATCGCACTGACCATCGACGAAGATGGCATGGCGCTGACGGCGGAGAAGAAGGTCGCAATCGCCAAGCGCATTTGTGAGCTTGCGGTGAACAAGTATGGGATGAGGCCGCAGGACTTGATCTTCGATGCGCTGACTTTGCCGATTTCGACGGGGCAGGAGGATTATCGTTCGGCGGGAGTGGAGACGCTGAAGGCGGTGGAGGGAATCAAGAAGTCGCTGCCGGAGTGCAAGACGATACTAGGGGTATCGAATATATCCTTCGGCCTGAATGCTTATGCGCGGCGGGTGCTGAACTCGGTATTTATGCTCGAGGCGGTAGAGCGCGGCCTCGACATGGCAATCGTCAATTACACAAAGATTTATCCGCTGTACAAGATTCCTGAGGTTGAGTTGGGACTGGCACGCAAGTTGATCTTTGCCGATCGCGGGGCGGGCGATCCTCTGCAGAATTATATGGCGCATTTTGCCGTGTTGAACGGGCAGCAGGAGGCGTCGCCAGCGGCGCACGCCGAGTCGCTGGCGGTGGAAGATAAGCTGAAGTTCTGCATCATTCAGGGCGAAAAAGGAGTGGGCGAGGGAAGCTCGCGGCAGACGATTGAGCAGATTCTGGAGTGCGCCCTGGAAAGTTACACGCCGCTGGAGATCATCAACACGATCTTGCTGGACGCGATGCGCACGGTGGGCGACTTGTTTGGCGCACGCAAGATGCAGCTTCCGTCAGTGCTGGATTCGGCCGGGGTGATGAAGGCCGCTGTGGCATTTCTTGAGCCGAAAATGGAGAAGACAGAAGGCTCACAGAAGGGAACCATGGTGCTGGCGACGGTGCGGGGCGATGTGCACGACATCGGCAAGAACCTGGTGGACATCATCCTGACCAACAACGGCTATAAGGTTGTGAATCTCGGCATCAAGCAGCAGGCGGAGACGATCATCCACGCGGCGCAGGCGCACAAGGCCGACGCCATCGGGCTGAGCGGGTTGCTGGTGAAATCGACGCTGGAGATGAAGTATGTGATCCAGGACCTGGAGCTGCGGCGGTTGAAGTTTCCGGTGATTTGCGGTGGAGCGGCGCTGACGCGAAAGTTTGTGGAAGACGATTTGCGGCGCGAGTATGCATCGGCGGTTTTCTACGCAGAGGATGCGTTTGCCGGACTGCATGCGATGGAGAAACTGAGCGGAGAAGGGCGCGAAGCCGCAATCGAGGCAGGCAAGGTGGTGCGCGAAACGGTGCGCGTGAAAGCCGTGGCCGATGCATCGCTGCCGGATGAGCCGCGCGATCCAATTGCCGAGGCGGATATTCCGCAACCTCCTTTTTGGGGTGTGCGCACAGAGCGCGCGGCGGATTTCGACCTGAAGACGCTCTTTGAATACATTAATCCGACGGCGCTGTTTAAGAACCAATGGCAGCTGAAGACGGCTTCGCAACAGGATTACGCGAGGCTGGTAGAGGAGAAGTACAAGCCGATTCTGGCGGCGCTGGAGCGGGACGCGATTGCCAACGGGTGGTTCGATCCACAGGTTGTTTACGGATATTTCCCATGCCAGTCAAAGGGGAATGACCTGATCGTGTACGCTCCGGTGAAGGGATTGACGCTTGAGAATTTTCGGAGTGCAAGCCCGTCGTTTGACGCAAAAACGATTGAGGCCGGCGGTGCGCTGGCGAAGGAGTTGCCGGAGTTGTTGCGATTCACTTTCCCACGACAGGCAGAGGGAAGGCGGTTGAGTATTTCAGACTACTTTTTGCCGCAATCGAGCGGGCGCGCCGACGTGATCGCACTCTCGGTGGTGACTATTGGCGCAGAGGCGAGCGCGGAGACACAGCGGTTGTTTGTGCAGGGCGAGTACACGCGCTATCTGTACCTGCATGGACTTTCGGTGGAGACGGCAGAGGCGCTGGCGGAGTTTATGCACCGGCGCATCCGGCAGCAATTGAATATTGCGGAGCAGGACTCACCGCGCATTGGAGACCTGTTTCACCAGAAGTATCGCGGTTCGCGCTACAGCTTTGGCTATCCGGCAAGCCCGCATATGGAAGATCAAACGAAGCTGTTTGCGCTGCTACGGCCTGAGGAGAATATCGGCGTGCAGTTGACTTCCACATACCTGCTGGAGCCGGAGCAGAGCACTTCGGCGATTGTGGTGCACCATCCGGGAGCGAAGTACTTTGTGGTGTAGAGCGCACGGTCTTCGGTGAGCCGGGAGGTGGGCGGCGCGCGGCTTGCACAGGGCGCAGGTGACGCAGACGAACACATTTGTTACACTCGCTATGCGAGCGCCTGCTCGCTCTGCACCGCGGAGAGGTGGCAGAGTGGCTGAATGCACCTGACTCGAAATCAGACGTGGGGGTAACTCCACCGGGGGTTCAAATCCCTCCCTCTCCGCCATATATCTTATTGATGATAAAGATACAAAATAAGGCACAAGGCAAGAAAAAGCGAATTGTACAAGCGGTGTACAAGGGATGTAACATCGCGGCATGGACATCACGGCGTATGCTCGGCACGTTGCGTCCTGCTCTCACAAGGGCGATCGTCACTGGAGACGGTGCAAGTGCCCCAAATGGTTTTACCATACCTTCACATGGAAGCGAACATCCGCGACAACAAGTAGCTGGGAACGCGCTGAGACGCTGGCAAGACGGCTGTCAAACGAGTTGGCCGCGGGACTGATAGTGTCGGTCGAATTCGATTCCGCGGTCTTCGTGTATCGGCTGCTGGAAGGTTCGACAGGTATGCTTTTGTCTGTTCGCGGCCCTCATGCTATCTTGTGCGGCCCGCAGCGTATCGGCGTCCATGAGTTCTCCTTCTGTCGCATGAGAACTCGCCCACCGGATCGGGCCGTCCATTCCAGCGAATGGTCCTGAATTCGAACCGGATTCAGAATACCCGATGGTGAGCCGACATTATAGGCATCTCTGGAACAATGTCCGTACGCGATCTTGCGAGTCCATTCGGCGACTTCCAGCCGGTCGCGAATTTCGCGCCGCACTGGAACCCTGCTCCAGACCAGACCTCAAAGAGCTTGTTGAGCCTTTTGGGCTAGGCGCAGACCCCCTTGGAATGCTGGTCAGCGGGTCTGCCTTCGTGGTGTTGTTGTCGTTCGTCGCTTCTTTTCGACCTTCTTGCTGATTCGGTCTGACAATTCAACAAGCGCCGCAGCGTCCGTCTCGGCCCGAGCCACTTCACAATATGTCCGCAGCCAGACGAATGTATCGCCGTTCAGACCCCCCGTCCTTGCAGCGAGCCGCTCGGCTTCGGCGTGAAGGCTTCCGGCCCAGCCACGCAAGCCTCCGGCGGAACGCTTCATAAATTCTTGGCATGCCTTCGTGTCGCCATGCAGCCAGGCGAGACAAGCAACCCGGAGGATCGAATCGAGGTCGGTGTGTTCCGTTACTAACTGCTCCGCCCAGTCTTGCGTTAGCGCCTTGTTGCCTTTGGCGGTGATCGAGAGCTTTCGGCTTCGGCGCGCGCCTTCTTGTGATGCTTTTACGAGGGCATCCTTTTCAAGCCGAATCAAGACCGGCACCGTGCTGCCCAGCGACAAACCGGCTTTGGTCTTCAATTCATATGGAGTCGCAAGTCCTTGCCGCACCATCGCGAGAACAAACAACTCTAGACTAGTACGCATGGTCTGGATTCTCCCATCGGTATACTAGCGCTATATCCTATCGCATCTGCTCAGACAGTTGCTTTGGCGTCGCCGTCGGGCATACGGTGACCGGCTTGGAGGACAGCGGATGCTCCAGCCAGGAGACGCTGCTTAGGGATCCCCGCAGGTATAGCGGCTCGCCCGCTGCGGCAGTTCAGCTCGCACTGCCAGGACCATGCGCATTTACGCATAAACCGCTGCATGGCCAAAAGGCATCTCACCAAACAGGTCCCGCTAGACCCTTCTGGAACACATCAGGAAGAGGCCTATCTCCAGGGTAAACATCAGTAAGCTGCTGTTTACCCTGTGCACCCCAGCCATCCCCTCGAACCTCTCTCGGCCCCCAATCAAACCTTCTGAACTCTGACCCGTTGACGGCGGCGGCGCCGACAAGCCAAAGCTTCTATCTCTCTACCTGCGAACCACCCAGACACAAAGCATTTATCTGTAGCAAACTGGAAGGATGAGTCAGACAAAGCGAAAGCGGCCCATGAACAATGAGGCCCGATATCACTATCTACGCCAGCTTATGCACGAATGGCCCCGCTGGGGCTTCCAGGATCGAGCAGAGGCCGTGGCTCGGCTACACAACGAAGGCTACAGCCTTCGGAAGCTAGCTGAGATTGCCGGCTGTAGTGAAGGTGCGATTAGAAACTACGAGATCCTCGGGCGGGCTCCGTGGCAGGCGAAGCAGATGCTGGACGACGGCCGGGTATCGATGCGCCGGCTAGTTCAGCTGGCGCGTGAAGCGCAGAAGCACCAGCAGTGAAGTGATTGACCTTCGGTGAGTTTTCTACGGTCGGCGGCCTATGACAGCAGGGCCGGGCCGGGCGGGGCAGAGAGCGAAACTTCTACGAGCACAAGAATCATCCACCCCACACAGCGACGAACAAAAAGCGCGAGCTGCCGGAAGCCGGCCAGTGTTAACTCATTAGTTATTTATCTTCTGACGTAAACGGTCATCTTTCCGGATCTTTGGCAGCGGTCAAACGCCTGCGGCGTGAACTAATCTCTCGTGTTTGGACCGTTACGCACCCCTAAACAGCCTCTCTACGCCTTCTTCGGCGACCCCATCCCCGTACTCAGATAGTACCTGACCTGGCCATTCAGACTGCCTTCCTCCCCACGCTGGGACCCGGCCTGCCTAGAGTTTCCACCCTGCCCACTTCATCAGTTGCGAGGACCAGCAAGTAGCGCCTAGCTCCCCAGCGATGGACACCCAGCCGCAGTCATATTCGCGATCGACCACCCCCTCGCCCGCGGGAAAAGAAAAAAATCATTTTCGTCGCGAAGCACCTAGTCGTGCCACGAATGTAGCTTGCATCTTGGTCACTTTGGCGACGATGGTGACGCCGGGCCCTTCGTTCAGGATCTCGACGCCGTAGATCTTCATCGCGGTTGGAGGCGCCGGCCAGGGTGATGTCGAAGGGCAGGATCTGATCGGAGTACCAGGTTTGGCGAGCTGCTTCATGCCGTCGACCGAGAGTCATCGGTGCGCCGTTGGTTGCGTTGATTGATGCGCCGGCTCCCGAGAGGCCCGGGGCGCCGCGGACGAGGGTACTCTGGTAGATCGCGCTCTGCGACAGGTAGGTGTTACCGCCGGAGCGGAACTGAGGACGGATGTCGTCGATGTTGGCGACGAACTGGCCGCCGAGTTTCCACACCAGGTCCAGTAGACCGTGACGGTCGAAGTTGACACAGATGAGGCTGCCGGCGATGCCGCGCTTGTTGCGTGAGAACGAAAATCTGCTAATAGGTGGGGTTAGATGCTTTGGCTCGGCGATTGTTTTTGTTAAGCTCTTGACATATCGACAGTATAACGACGATACTATAAACTGAGGTCCATCCTCGGGCCGAATCTGGAGAGTGCCTATGTGAAGCAGACTCGAAGACGCCCTCACCTTCGCCCCCGCCCCACCCGTTCACAGATCAAGCAGCAGGTCGAGCGTGTCCGCCCGGCCATCCAATTGTTCCAAATGGGAGCGCTTCTCGAAGCTCATAAGCCCGAGCCCAGTTTCGGACGCCTCCGCTTCCTCGACGAAGCGGTCGGCGAGATGAAGGATGAAGTGCTGTCGCTGGAGCAGATCTAATGAAGCGCGCCGCGCTCTACATGCGCGTCTCGACGCTAGACCAGCACCCGGAGACCAGATGTACGACCTGCGCGGCCTGGCCACGCAGCATGGCTTGGTGATCGTCGAGGAGTACACCAGAGCAATTCTTCGATGGAATGGCCGATTACGAGAAACCTATTCACCAGCTTCTACTTCATCAAGCGTACTATGCGGCCGAGGGCCGGCTTCCGAAGGATTTCGCGATTCGCACCACCCAGTAGTGTGGACCTGATCTAGCATCCTGCATTTGATAAAACTGTCCTGTTTCTCCCGCTATTCTTGGCCTGGTATAAGGCTGAGTCTGCAGCTGCAAGAATCTCTGTATCTGTTGTCAAGCCGGGACCAGCGACTGATAGGCCAATGCTAACTGTAATGGGAATTTTGGCGCCGTGAATAACCGGTTCATCGGCAATTGATGCCCGGATTCTTTCAGCGCATTCTCGAATTTGCTCGTTGTCGCAGTTGGGTATCACGATCAAGAATTCCTCGCCCCCGTACCTCGCCACCAAATCGTAACCTCGGACAGCTTCACTCATGCGTCGTGCAACTTCTCTCAGCACAGCATCTCCGGCTAAGTGTCCGTAGGTGTCGTTGACCAGCTTAAAATGATCCAGGTCGAGCATCAAAACACCGGTGGAGTTTTTGGAGCGAATTGCACGCACTAACTCGCGGTGTAACAAATCCATCATCGTACCGCGGTTCAAGAGTCCTGTAAGTATGTCGTGGGTAGCCTGATAACGAAGCTCCTCGCGAGCTTGAATGAGGCCGCGTTGAAGAGCGAGAATGCGTTTTCCTACGCCCAGTCGGGCTTGTAGTTCGTTTCTATTAAGCGGCTTTGTCAAGTAGTCATCAGCGCCCGCCTCCAAACCCTTCACCACATCTTGTTTCCCGTCTCTCGAAGTGACGAGCAGAATGTATTGGTAGCAACCGTGTCGTCTGTCACGAATTCTGCGACACAACTCCACGCCGTCAATTGTCGGCATGACCCAGTCCAGAATTAGCAGTTCGGGAGGGTGGTCTTGTTGCAGAATGTTCCAGGCCGTTGCGCCATCTTCAGCCGCCGTAACCTCGTACCCCCAACCCTCTAACCAGCTCTGCAGGATTCTGCGGGACATGGCATCATCGTCGGCAATCAGAACTCTATCGCATAACTTCCTCGACTCAGAGTCACCCGGGATGAATTGGCCTGTGCTTGATTCAACGCTGTTCATTGTTCCGCTCCCACCGGCGTTACAGCCGGTCGCATTCCAGCTTCTGAGATCCATCCACGCATCGAGATAAGTACTTCATGGATTTCCATTTCGAGGGCAGCGAACACTTCTGCGCCATGTTGCAGATCGTTCGCCCTGCCCATCTCTTCCAGCTTGCGAGCCTTACTCAAGGCTTCGGAAACGCCCAGGTACCCCAGTTCACCTTTTAAACTATGGGCTGTCTGTTCGAGATCTATTGCGTTTTCCTCTGCTATCGCCTTTTGTAAACCAACAATCCGCTTGGGACCTTCCACCAGAAAAATCTCAACAACTTCTCGGAGAAGCTTTTTGTCGTCACCCATTTGCTCCAGAGTCTGCGCAGCATCCCAAAGACTATGCTTCGCGGCATTCTGTGTGATAGGAGCATGATTTGTGACAGGCTTAGTGTGATTTCCCACGTGGACCGCACTGGCAATCGCCTCTTCCAGCTCTCGCCTGTTTATTGGCTTGGAGATATACCCATCCATTCCCGCCTCGATACAGCGTTCCCGGTCTCCCTTCATCGCGTATGCTGTCATCGCAATAATCGGCAAGTGCGATTGAGTATGTCTTTCCTTTTCGCGAATCTTCTCCGTTGTCGTCAGTCCGTCTATTTCCGGCATCTGG
>Ga0364922_10447_pt1 | contig 20499 bp, 21 predicted proteins | sample ExccelJu500001D4_2_FD_206955 | JGI IMG/M metagenome (GOLD analysis project Ga0364922, IMG submission 206955) | Enriched cells from Trout Bog Lake Hypolimnion, Wisconsin, USA - BchlTB.June20.5000.01.D4 | ecosystem: Environmental > Aquatic > Freshwater > Lake > Hypolimnion/Profundal zone | place...
CTGGCAAAAATCGTTGCAACATGACTTATTCTTTTATTCAAATACTTTTTACAAAGGAACTAAAATGAAGAAGAACCATGCACTACTTGATTTTATCGGCTATTCCAGAGCACAAAAGGTCATATTTTCCCGCAATGTCATCGATAAACTGACGGGCAATCCGTATTTTCCATCGCTAGGAGCCTGTCGGACTTGTTTCACGAGTGCGACGGGGATGATTTTTTTGTAGTGCAAGAAGCGGTGAAGCGCCGTTTGGCCGGTCCAAACAAGCAAGCCGCGACGCCGCAATACGTAAAAATCACCCCGTCCCTACGGGTTGTCCGCAAAAACAATGAATATTGCAAATAATGGAATAACCATTGTCCGCGATTCGCGCCTTGCATCCATCTTTTTTTGCGGGCAACGCATCTTGCGAAACAAGTCCGACAGGCTCCTAGGCGTATCGCTTGAAACTGCCAAAACGGCGGTCGATGCTTTAGAATCTTCCATTCTGGATGCAAAAGATGGTAGTCATACCGCTATTTCAGCCATGCATGATAATGAAGCCGTTGTAGATAAAATATTTCATTCACTGGTAGCCGATGTCAACAAAACAGCCGATGGCGATGATACGCTAATCTTGAGCAGCGGCTTCCATCTGTCTCACCAGTCGGTAAAAACACCAAAACCGGTTCTCGCTGTTAATGATGGCGAAAATTCCGGGGATGTCAAACTGACGGCCAAGGCGGTTGATAATGCCAAAGCCTATATCTGGCAATATGCCAAAGATACTGAGCCGGCAGACGATAGCGGCTGGACCACGGCGGGTGTCACAACCCGTGCCACCAATGAACTTTCGAATCTTATCGAGGCTTCCCGCTATTATTTTCGAATGGCAGCGGTCACACCCGACAATACGTCGGACTTTTGTTCTCCCGTCTCGAAAATTATCGTGTAAGTGGTAATGCCTGCCACGGAAAAAGCATCTGATTCGGATTGCTTATTCCGTGCGTTACCTACAGAGTGGGGTCAGGTCCCCCATTTTGCACCGCCCCCGCTCTTATGTACTTTCATATTCGCAGATTTATACAAAATGGGAGACCCCACTTTAAGATCCCCTAGTACTTGATGTCGCCACAGCCCGCGACAGTCAGCTTTTCGGCGGACAACTTTCAAAACCCTGTATCCGCTATCGAGACTGAACGGACTTTCAAGGTGGAGCATCTGGGTATCTGCTTTACTGCTGATTCCAGACCTTCATTTTGTGGAATGAGTATCGCTTGATCGGCCACAGTTGACGCTTGCGGTTTGCTAAAAAGTGCATAAATCAACTCGCTGAAGCGTCCGCTTTCGAATATTTCGAATGTGTACTGTCGCGACTGAATGTAATCTTGCCTTTCAAATTTATTAATGTTAAAAATAGTGTGGCAAGTCCAATGGCTACCCACCCATATATAAAATATAAAGCTTATGTTGTTTATTTTTTCGACAAAATATCAAAATATGTTCTATTTCACGATGAATTCGGTGCAATGAAAGTATATTTCGGACACGAGCTATGAAGTCAGCTTTATCGACAGGTTTATAGATAAAGTCATTAACATCAGCTTCCATCGCATTATTGCGAATTTCAACTTGATCATTAGCTGACACAATAAACACGGAAATGCCTTAACGTCCCGGGCAGGCACGAAACTGTTTCACAAACTCGATGCCATCCAATTCAGGCATCATATCCTTGAAAATTTATTTTATAACTATAAACTGTAACACAAGCCAATTATATTGGGAAAAAAATGAGTTATGCAATCCAGTGTTTAATGATTAAACCTATAATTGAAATACATTATAAACTCAATCATCTTGTTCATCTGATGAACTACCAGAAACTAATATTTTGCATTCTTTGTTGAGATTAAATATATTTACTGCAACCTACTTAGTTGCAATTTGATGTTGTGGTGTTCCCAAACTTGTTAGTAATGCAGTTCGATTGTACCTTTATAGTTTGAGGCTGAGCTGAATATGCAGGCTGTATATATGTTTGTGATTGACGGTTGTTTACTGATTGAACATATGTAGCCCACGTATTTATGTTATTTTGCTGTTGTTGTATAGCTAATTCTTGTGCTTTTATTTGCGCATCTCTATCTTGCATCAGAGTCGCAGCGCGGAAATCTCGATCTGCACTAGCAATGCTGCTGCTCATTTCATATCTTTTTTGTGCAAATTCACTATATGTTAATTTCGATTGATACAACGCGACGATTAAGGCGCTTAATTGACTCGATATTTTTTTATTAAATTCACGCTCTTTATCAAAAAATATATTCTGCAATGCGCTTAGATATTGCTTATTATTTGCCAATAATACATCTTCTTTATTAATACAACCTTCTCTAATTTTAGCCCATTTAGCTATCGCAACCTTATCAGTATCACTAGGGAACGAGTCATTTGTTGCTATGCTAAATGGCGGCGCGCTATTGAGGTTTTTGAATATCTCTACTTTGTCTCTAATAGAGTCAAGATCAGTATTTAGCAATTCAGTTTTACACTCTGTTCCTATTGTAGCTAATAATTTATCAGTGTCCGCGCCACAATTAAAAGTTATTGTTGAAACTAATGGTGACCATCCAATAACTCCACTGCGTTTCTCATTGATTAACTGGTATTTCTGTTGCATATTTTCACAATAAGCTATTCCTTTTTCAGTAGCTTCCGTTGTCGCTTTTTCCCAACCGCCAAACATTGCACCGTATTGTGCAGAGACGGTATAAGAATTTGCGTTCGGCTTTTTAATGATCTCAGTTGATCCGCAAGCTGAAAGTAGGGTAATTAAACATACGGCTGTCAATCTAAAGATTATAATATTCACTGTATTATTCCTTTTCGTTATTATACATATGCGCCTAGAAGTTTTTAAAATCAAGCCAAGGCCGGAAATCTTAATCAAATAGGTTTTCGATTTCGCAACCGTTTATTTCGCCATCGAAAAATGCTATTACAGAACGCCCTAAGCCTGGCACCCATTCAAAAACGACCTTGGCAGAACCCGGCGCATCTTCCCCAGCCTGGGCGTACTGTATGGATCGGTCAGAAAAATAATTGTTGATATGATCAAGTTGTTTTTCCGTTAATAAAAAGTCCTGATTTTCAAGCATTATTGAATCCAATTAAAGTTATTGTTGGCGGCTGAGTAAGCCGTGTAAGAAAATCCCTGAAAAATACCAACCATATAAGGTTGTTGTGCCAATGCTTTATGCAGTTTTTCTGTATTGGCCGATAACTTGCGTTTCAAGGAATATTGAGATTGCGATCAACGGCTCAATAATACTTGTTATTGCGTCACCAGGTGTCGTATTCTCATGGCATATTACCAACCAGTTGCTCAGATCAAGCGCATTTTCTTACAGTAACATCCGAATCACGCTTTATGTGATTGTGGCATAAATAACGGTTATTCAGCTGACAAGTTGAAAAATTGGTAGGTTTCTCTATGAGTTTGAAGGAATGATCGAATGACGACTATCGCCCTGTTTTCTGACATTCACCTTGAATTTGGAAATTTTACTCCATCGAAGGCTGCAATCGAAGCGGATATTGTGATTCTGGCCGGTGATATCGGTAACAAACACTATGGACTGCGTTGGGCGGCTGAAATATTTTTGAATCAGATCGTTTATGTGATGGGCAACCACGAAGCCTATGGCGAACGTCGTGATATAACAATTTCCTGTTTGCGCAAGGAGGCTAAAAAACCTGAATACAACGGTCGCGTCCATTTTCTTAATAATGATCAGGTGATTATTGATGGCATTCGTTTTCTTGGGACGACGCTCTGGACTGATTTTTGTTTGTTCGGTGCCGCCACGCAACTGAAGGCAATGGATTTTGCAGGTAGAAGGATGAACGACTATTTCAATATCCAGCGTTCAGCAAAAATTGATGCTGAGCAATATCAAAATTTACTGACACCGCGAGATACCTTGCACTCCCATAAATCCAGCATTGCGTGGCTTGACGAACGCCTGCTCGACGATTTTAACGGTGCAACGGTGGTCGTTAGCCATCATGCACCAAGCAATAAAAGCTTGCCCATCAAACATCAGGAAGACTTAATTTTGGCTGCATATGCCAGCAATTTGGACCATCTAGTTAAGCAATCAACTCTCTGGTGCCATGGGCATATTCATGCAAGCCTGAATTACAAAATCGAAAATTCAACTGTTTTATGCAATCCCCGTGGTTATGTAAATGAAGATATCAATAATAATTTTAAGGATGATTTTCTAATTGAAATTAACGGCGAGGGTAAACTAAAGGCGAATAAGCTTGATGTTCAAACAAAATAGCTGTGCCTGAAAGAATTAGAGACTGTTCAAATCTATAGCGATGAAGATGGCGATTTCATTCTTGCTGATGACACTCCGCATCAATTCATTGCGAATTTTCGCGAGTTCCAAAAGGTGGCACTGATGCCTGTTGTCGTTAGTGGAAATCGAGAATTAGAAGCTTATTATTCCCATGATTACCTTTCCTGGCTGGAAACAATTAAGCGGAATCAAGAAATGTGAAAGTCAGTTTAGCCATTCCAGTAGTCGCAAGTCGCAATACAAAATCAAATACGCATCCAATTCTTCGTTACGAAGCTGCTATACGACGCAGGATGTCGGAGTCATCTTGCATAATAGAATCTGAATAAAACATAAGGGAGGGCGCGCTCAATAACCAACTGCAACACCTTGGATAGGATAAGGTGTTGGAATGAAAAAAATTGGAAATTGTAATAAGCATCTTGGTGCAGAAGAGCGCGCAATGATCATGTTGATGAAGTTGGATGGAAGTGGTGTACGGGAAACGGCAAGGTTTTTGGAACGATCGCCAAGCACGATCTCTCGCGAGCTTGGACGGGATTTAGGTGGCGAGTCTGACTACGTTGCCTCTCTGGCGGGAGCGCAAGCCTGTCAGCGTCGATCCCTGCAGCGCAAGACATTGAAACTAGTGTCCGGCAGCCCTTTGTTTGATGTCGTGAAAGCGAAGTTAAAATTAAAATGGTCACCCGAGCAAATTGCTGGCAAACTCAAGGTCATGTATCCGGACAGTCCTGCTAAACGTGTGAGCCACGAAACGATTTACCATACGTTGTATGCCATGCCACGTGGAGAACTGCGTCGTGAGTTGATTACCTGCTTGCGTTGGAGTCGAGATAAGCGCCGTTCCAAAACACGTGCACCAGATGGGCGTGGGCAGATCGCGGAAATGCAGAGCATTCACCAGCGCCCGCAGGAGGTGACAGATCGTTTAATCCCCGGTCATTGGGAAGCGGACTTGATCAAAGGCGCGATGAATCGCTCTTCGATAGGCACGCTGGTTGAGCGCACGACGCTGATGGTGGTGTTGGCCAAGATGTTTGATGGCACAGCGCAATCAGCCCTGGATGGATTTAGTGAGGCGCTCAGTGCGATTCCGCCAGAGCTGCGTAAAACCTTCACGTATGATCAGGGGCGCGAGATGAGCAAACACGCGCAACTGACTGAGCGAACAGGCGTTGTGGTGTATTTCTGCGATCCTCACAGCCCGTGGCAACGAGGCTTAAACGAGAACACCAACGGCTTGCTCCGGCAGTATTTACCCAAGGGTTCAGACCTGTCGGTTTATACGCAAGAACAGCTGGATGAAATTGCCTGGAGTTTGAATACACGCCCGAGGAAGTCGCTCGGATTTAGAACGCCGGTAGAGGTTTATAACGAACTCCTAATGAACATGGAACTCGCTAAAACTGCTACCAAACATTGACTGTTGCAGTTGGTACTTGAAACCGCCCCCCCATGACCAACCATAAGAAAACCCTTAGCTTTTATTTGCCCGCTACGATTAGCGTCATGCTGATTGAAGATGATGTCAACTTCCAGAACGCCTTGCTTGAGGCGATTCAGTCAGAAAGCGATATGCAGCTGGTGGCTGTTGCGGGCACCTGCGCTCAGGGCTTGCTGCTGCTGGAGCAAGTACAATTTGATGTCCTGCTGGTCGATCTGGGTTTGCCGGACGGTTCAGGCATCGAGGTGATTCGTGTCGCCTATCAAAAATGGCCGGAGCGCAACATCATGGTCTGCACCACTTTTGGCGATGAGCTGCATGTCATGCAGTCGCTCGAAGCCGGTGCATCAGGCTATTTACTCAAAGACAGTACGCCCGGGACAATGGTGTCTGAAATTCGCAGCCTGCATAGCGGCGGCAGCCCGATCAGCCCGCTGATTGCCAGGCAGATTTTAACGCGCTTTCGTCAGCCTATCGTCCCGGCAGCTGCTGCGATGTTATCGGCACGCGAAAAACAGGTACTGGAATATATCACCCGGGGATTCACCGCCAATGAAATTGCCGAATTGATGGCGCTTTCACGCCATACCGTGCTGACTTTTATCCGGCGTATTTACTCAAAACTTAAAGTAAACTCCAAGTCTGAAGCGATTTTCGAGGCGCGCCAGCAAAAGTTGCTGAATAATTGACGGCTCATGTTCACAAACAGCCGGGCTAAGCTTGCAACGGGCATCAAGCAATGCAGGGATACTCATGACATTAAGCTTGTCCATCACTCAGCGCAGCATACAATTTCGATGAATACGAATTTGTATGCTGTCTTTGCCTGCACGTACCGCTTATTTATCCGCGCGCTGCAAACCCTTTTCCTGAGTACGATACTTTGGCATACAGTGGCGCATGCTGGCGAACCGGTTCATTTTACTTCAGCCGGGTTGCTGTCCATCGAAGGAAACGGCTATTCCACCCCGCCCCACAGCCTTGATACGACTTTACTGCATGGCGCCTGGCAAACCGTCCGGCTTCCACATACGGTATCGCCACAACCAATCCAGTCCTCACGTCAGGACGACAAGGCCTCGCCGCCGACCATCGTGGACTGGTATCGCGTCGAGGCACCTGAACCGGCATCCGTGCCGCGCAGCCTCTATATCCCGCGATGGAAATCGGACGGGCAGCTTACTGTGTATGAAGGCAATCGTCTGATTTATCAGTCTCATGCCAGCCGTCAATGGAACGGCTGGAATATTCCGTTACTGATTCCGCTGGATGAAACGGCCAACAGGCCGGAAATTATCCTGTTGCGCGTCGAACGTCCACGCATGGCTAGCAGCGGCATTTCAACCCTTTGGCTTGGTGAGGACAACACACTTGCCTGGCGCTACTGGCTGCGTAATGTGCTGCAAGTGCAACTTCCCTTCATGAGCAGTGCCGCGTTTCTGGCAGTGGGATTGTTTTCCTTGTTCGTCTGGTTTAAACAGCGCAGTCAATTGCTGTACATGCTGTTTTTCTGTGTGTCACTGACCGCCTATTTGCGTAATATGCACTTTTATCTGGGTAGAGAACCGCTGCCCATTCCGGATGACTGGTTTAGCTGGCTGACGGTCAATTCGCTCTTCTGGATGACGGTTATCGTACTTTTTTTCCTGAATTTTCTGCACCGGCACCCGTCGCGATGGTTGAACCGCAGCGTGATTAGCTTAACACTGCTCACGGGCATCATCACCTTACCCCCGCTGGCCGCCTTACCCGATATCTACATACTGTCCCCTCTGATCTACGTAATCCTGTTATTCACGGGTACGAGCGTCGCCATAACAGGTTTGCGCAGATCTTTGCAATATCAATCCAGAGATGGCGTTTTACTGGCGAGCTGGGCGCTACTGGGAATGCTGTTCGGTTTAAATGATTGGCTGTTGCAAAACAATTACATCAATATCGAATGGGGTTATCTGGGCTCTTATACGAATGTGCTGGCCTTTCTGCTTTTTACTTACATCATGTTTTATCGCTATGTCGGCGCGATTACTGATGTCAGGCATGTCAATGAAAATCTTGGCATACAGTTACGAATTCGTGAAGCGGAATTAACTGAGATTCATCGGCATTTGAGCGAAATTCAGCACAAGCAGATCTTGAAAGATGAGCGGCAACGCTTGATGCAGGACATGCACGACGGGATGGGTTCATCGCTCGTCAGCGCGCTGCGCGTTGTAGAGCATGGTCATTTAGGCGATCACGCGGTTGCAGAGGTACTCAAGGGTTGTATTGATGATCTCAAGCTGGCGATAGACTCGATGGAACCGGTTGAAGCCGATTTACTGCTGTTGCTGGCAACCTTGCGTTTTCGTCTGGAGCCGCGTCTGGAAAGCTCCGGTATCGCATTACGCTGGAAAGTTAATGACGTCCCTGAGCTAAACTGGTTATCCCCCAAAAACTCCCTGCACATTTTGCGCATCCTGCAAGAGTCCTTCGCCAATATTATCAAGCATACACAAGCGACACAAATAAGCCTCGCCACCCGTGTTGCAGGCAACTTTGTTGAAGTTGCGATATCCGATAACGGTCAGGGTTTTGTCGTTGAAGAAGCGCTCAAAAAAGGCGGCAAAGGCCTGTCAAATCAGCTGCGCCGTGCAGAATCAATCGGCTCAAGTGTAGAATGGGAATCAAATAACGCGGGAACGCTCATGACATTAAGGTTGCCAATAGTGCTGAAAATATACGGCGGATGATTGTCAGCCCCCCACTTTTTACTGAACGACTTGGCGATTCTCTTCGACCTCAAATTTTTAGCTTCCTCTGGATAAATATTCGATTTTGTCACCTTGTATTACGCCACCAACATCCGCTTAATTACCGGATGTTTATCACCTTGAACGTCAGCTAATGGCACAAAAGAGATGTTTCGGTCAGCAAACTGCCTGCCGTAAAACTGCCTGTCGTGGAATTTGCTGAGTTCAGGGCACAGGCAATTCACAGCAATCAGATTTTTGGTGTATGTCAGTGTAAGTCAATTCAAGCTAACTGTTGCCTGAACAGAGTCATATAGTGTTCTAATTCCTTGAGCATCCCGTTCAATCAATCCTGCTGCAGCAAGCGCTTCCACATCGGTATAGACTCTTTTGTAATCACGATTAAGAACGCGTGCCAAAGTAGCTACATTTTTTTCTTGATGACGATGCAGGTGCTTCAGGATCTCCAGTCGCTTTTGTGACAAGGTCGCCATCATGGCATCCAGGCTGAAAAAAGACAGGTGGCGTTCTTCCACTTTCTGGTTATTTTCCAATCGTTTCCAGGCATCAATGAAACGCTTTCCCATGTCATCAATATCACCAACATGCAATTTAACTTCATTCATTTTTTGCTCCTTTCCCTGGCAACATCACTCAGAAAATCTGCGATAAGTTGTTCGACTGTCGTAAACGAATAAGCTTCTTCATCTTCGCCAATGTGTTTGTGGCCACCTTTGCCGCGTTCGTTGTCATACCGAATGATAAGTATTCCGGGTGATCCATAAAACAGGCTATATTTCAGCATGTGCGGATTACCGGCAACAGCCCCCGATAATTCCCATATCGTCATTTCAATGATTGAACCGTCAGGGTAAACAGCCTTGTCGTGGAATGCGAGATGTGATTCCATAATATGGCGCAGGTTGCCATATAAAATCAAGGGCGACAATATTTATTTCGTACGGTAGCGGCGAAAAATTCGGCAATGATGGCACCAATTTGTCAGCAATGCGATGTTAAATTTGATCTGATCAATTAGAAAAACACCTGTAGAAGAACATGCGCGATCGTCCGCTGGCACTGAGCAGTCATTCCTGAATATCAGATTTATTACTGTCTATTTTCATGATCTCTGACGGCAATTAAGCGCCAAGGGATTTCGCCAAACATTGTGCATCGGTAATGTTTTTATTGCTATCGTTAAGCACCTGGTTTTATCTAGTGATTTTCTTGGCAGCGACTGCTAAATCTTATAACAGGATGATTTAGTTGTATTTGTGCTATCCAGCAGAGACCTTGTTCACTGGAATTATTATTTATTTCTGGTAATTCATCAGCTAGACCCGCGCCGATTTCAAAAATCTACGTGATTAGCCAGCAAATTCAGCTGAAAAAAATTGTCGAAGCAGCGGGGCAGTGGTCTTAGCCTAAATAAGCTATTAGGCCGTCAGACCGGGTCGCCTCTATCTAATGCCCCCTTGAGGAGAAGGATTCGCAGGTTGCCAGTCAAAAAATAGGCTGAACAACACCCGCCTGTCGGGCAGTGCTTTGAACATTCAGTCGGGTTAGCGGAATTTTTTAGCTGAACAAACCGCACATTGAGGATCCGGCTGAAAATGACTTTGTTTGATTGACATATCGAGCGCTTCAACGGTCAAAAGTTTTCCACTTAGTCCTGTATTGATTCCCGCCAGCAGCTTGAGCGTTTCAGCCGCCTGTATCGCGCCAATAATGCCGGTCAACGGAGAAAAAATACCCGTGGTAGCGCAGCGCAATTCCTCAGCTTCGCTATCTTCAGGGAACAGACAGTTGTAGCATGCCGCTCCGGCTTTTCTGAAATCAAATACGGCAGCCTGGCCTGAAAATAGGATCGCCGCACCGGAAACCAAAGGTTTGCAGTGCTCAAGACAGGCACGGTTGATGGCGTAACGAGTAACAAAATTATCGCTGCAATCGAGTACCACATCCGCATCAGCAACCAGCACGCCTAGTCGTTCGGCGTCTGCGCGCAGCGGTACTTCTACGCAAACTATTTCCGGATTGATCTTTTGCATGGCGAAACTGGCGGAACTGACCTTGGACTGTCCGATAGACGCAGTGCGGTGGGCAATCTGACGCTGAAGGTTACTCAAATCGACCACATCATGATCACATAAGGTGATTTGGCCGACGCCGCCGGCCGCAAGGTAGAGCGCGGCGGGCGAACCTAAGCCACCCAGGCCGATAAGTAAAACGCGGGCGCTCAGTATCCGCTGCTGACCTTCAATGCCAATCTCATCAAGCAGAATATGGCGGCCATAACGCTGGAGCTGGCTATCATTCATTACTCGTATTCACGCGATTCCGGTGGCTTGCCTGCCAGCTCAGGGTGTACATGCTGCTCGTGCACGCCGACAAAAACCTCTTTTTCATTCTTTTTGGTGATATGGCCGCGAATTTCCATATTATGACGGGAAGTATCCTCGCAGTAATAAACCAGATGGCGCGCCAGGTGATGCAAAAAACCATGCTTCAGTGAAAACCCTTCTTGTTCTAACGCATGTTCCAGACCCGCCAGGGTATAGTCGCTGAGATTGTAGTGGATTTCCAGGCTATGAGATTCTGTTGACAGGACAAGCCGTAAGCCTGGCAGTCCGCTCAATATCGTCAGTGCACGTTCAGCTTGCCCGGCAGGTTCAGAGGTAAATCTGAGCACGCGCTTTTTCATCAATTCAAAGGGATTGATCATGAAGTTCTCCTGTTTATTTGCCCTGCAATATCTTCATTCCTTTTAGCAGATTAAGCGCCTGATTCAGTTGATAATCATTTTTTTCGCCAAATTCAACTTTAGGCTGTTTTTCCGGCTCCAACTTGGGCGCGGCTTCTGTTTTGGGTGTGTTCTTGTCCTCAGCTTGTTTATCGTTAATTAAATGATGATCCAGGTCCGCTTCACGGAGTCCCAGCAGATTGTCTGAAGGGGAAGAGGGATCTTCAACTAAAATATCCGGCACGATGCCCTTGGCCTGGATAGAACGACCATTTGGCGTATAGTAGCGCGCTGTTGTCAGTTTAATGGCGGTATTGTTACCCAGCGGCAACACCGTTTGCACAGATCCCTTGCCAAATGTGCGTGTTCCCATGATAACGCCGCGCTTGTGATCTTGCAGTGCGCCCGCAACAATTTCTGAAGCTGAGGCTGACCCGCCATTCACCAGCACGACCAGCGGAACGCTCTGGATGGAAGGGGGGATACTCTTGATATAGTCATTTTTACTATTGCCGCGCAGATAATATTCAGGGGAGGCGGTCAAGTGCATCTTCGCCTCTTCTGTTCTTCCCTCGGTGTAGACAACCAGCGCATTTTTCTCAAGCAACGCGGCAGAAACGGCAACGGCGCCATCGAGCAAGCCACCCGGATCATTGCGCAAATCAAGCACAAGGCCATTCAACTGCCCTTTATTGTCTTTAACCATTTTTTCCAGCGCGGTTGCCAGATTTTCACCGGTATGTTCTTGAAATTGCGTGATGCGCACATAGCCGTAACCTGATTCTAATAGTTTTGCTTTGACACTCTGAACTTTGATCACCGCGCGGATGACGGTGAGGGCAAGCGGTTTGGGCACATCTTTACGCAAGATCGTCAGGATAATTTTACTTCCCGGTTTGCCGCGCATATGCTTGACGGCATCATTAAGTGACATGCCTTTAACCGGTATATCGTCCAGTTTGAGTATCAAATCGCCGGCCTTGACGCCAGCCTGATAAGCCGGGGTATCTTCAATGGGCGAAATTACCTTGATCAAACCATCTTCCACACCGACTTCAATACCTAAGCCGCCAAATTCTCCTTGCGTGCCAACTTGCAGATCCTTGAATTCATCTGCATCGAGATAAGCCGAGTGCGGATCAAGTCCATTCAGCATGCCTTTAATCGCTTCAGTAAAAAGCTTTTTATCCGACACAGGTTCAACATAGCTGTTTTTGATTTGACCGAACACGTCGGTGAAAGCGCGCAATTCCTCAACCGGCAACGGCGCGGCGCCAGTCTCTTTATCCGCCATAGCCGCGAAATGCAGACTAATGAAAATACCCGCCACCAAACCTATCCCGACCAAACTCAGCTTTTCCATACGGCACATAGTGACCTCTCGTTATTTTGTTGCCATCCACTTTAATGGATCGAGCGGGCGGCTCTCATGGCGTAGTTCAAAGTATAAACCGGATTCGCTATTTCCGCCGCTGTTGCCTACGATTGCGATGGTATCGCCACCACGAACTTCATCACCGACTTGCTTTAACAGTGTCTCATTATCACCATATAAACTCATATAGGCATTGCCATGATCGACAATCAACAAATTGCCAAAACCGCGTAACCAGTCTGCAAATACCACGCGTCCCGCAGCCACGACCTTAACTGACTGTCCACTACTTGTCTTAATGAACACCCCCTTCCAGGGTAGTGTGCTATCGGGACGGATTGCGCCAAATTTATTGGTAATTTCACCGCTGACAGGCAATGCCAGCCTTCCTTGTAAGTGTTCGAAGAGTTTGCCGTCGAAGCGATTGTCCGGGATATTGTCATTGTGAAGCTGGGAATTTGATTTAGGTTTAGCCAGCATCCGACTGATCTTCCCAAGCAGATTGGTGAGGCGGTTTTCGTCATGTTGCATACGCCCCACTTCTTTTCGCTGCGAACTTAGCTGTCTGGACATCTGAGCTAAAACCACTTGTTTTTCCAATTGTTTTTGCTTGAGTTGCGCTTTTTGCGCCGTCTCTTCCGCACGTAACTGTTGCAGCACCACACTTTGTGTACGAGCCTCGGTGCTGACACGCTCAATTTCATTCAACTTGGTTCGCAACCGGGCAAGCCAGGCGGCACGATCACGGGCAATATACTGATAATATTGTATATCTCGTGAAATCTGATTTGGATCCTGATTATCCAGCATCAGCTTGAGATACTCATGCTTGCCACTCAGATATGCCTGATAGAGCTGTCGTCGGAGTAAATCCTTCTGGCTGGAAATTCGATCATTCAATTGTTGCTGCTGTGTTTGCAGTGTATTGAGTTTGACATCTGCAACAGACTGTTGCTCAGTCAGCTGGAAAAGTTTTCGGTTGGTGTCGCTGATCGCCTGTTCCGAGGCGCGCAAGGCATCCGCTGCGGCTGTTTTTGTTTCGCTGGTTTTACTGATTTCATCTTGCATATCGACAATACGCCTGCGTAAGTTGTCGAGTTCTTCCTGCTGATTTGCTGTACACACAGTAGATACAAAGCAAAGCACAACAAATAGCAGGTAGCGGAAAACCGCCTGAGCAGGGCTGAGCGCAAGTTGCCTGCCTGCCGCCTTGGTGCAGGCAGGCGTCATCTACTTTGCGTCAACTGAATCAGACTGTGCCCTGTCATTTCTTCCGGTTGCGGCAATCCCATCATGTTCAGCAAGCTGGGTGCCAGATCACGCAGTGAACCGCCATCCAACATTTTTGCCGGACGACCGACATACAGACAGGGCACGGGATTGAGCGTATGAGCCGTATGCGCCTGATGCGTGGTGTTATCCGTCATCTGTTCGGCATTGCCATGATCTGCGGTCAGGATCACTTCGCCACCGGTGGATTGCATGGCTTTGACCACTCGTCCGAGGCAAACATCCAATGTTTCTATCGCTTTGACAGCCGCCGCCATATCGCCGGTATGTCCTACCATATCGCCGTTGGCATAATTACAAATAATCAGCGGATACTGGCGACTCAAAATAGCTGCTTCCAGCTTTTCGGTCACGGCATAGGCGCTCATTTCCGGTTGCAAATCATAAGTCGCCACTTTCGGCGATGGCACGAGAATGCGATCTTCACCTGCATAGGGTTGCTCTTTGCCGCCGCTGAAAAAATAGGTGACATGCGCATATTTCTCGGTTTCTGCGATGCGCAACTGCTTCAATCCCAGCCCCGAGACGTATTCGCCCAGATCATTGTGTATCGCTTCAGCAGTATAAGCACAAGGAAAGGTAAATTCAGCGCCGTAATTACTCAAGGTAACGTAACGGCCAAATTTCGGCAAATAACTACGCTCGAATCCGCTAAAGGCCGGATCCGTCAAGGCGCGGGTAATTTCTCGCGCACGATCCGCACGAAAATTCATGAAGACAACTACATCGCCATTCTGCATGGTAACGGGTTGATCGCCATTTACCCTGATACGGGTAGGCTTAACAAATTCATCGGATTCGCCGCGTGCATAGGCCGCTTCCAGTGCGCTTGACGCATCATTTGCCGCATAATCCGCGCGGCCTTGTGTGAGCAATTCATAAGCAGGTTGCACGCGCTCCCAGCGGTTATCTCTGTCCATGACATAAAAACGCCCTGTGACGCTGGCAATTTCTCCCACCCCCAAGGCGGTACATTTGTCTTGTAATACAACGAGTGATGGCGCGGCACTTTTAGGCGGGGTATCGCGACCGTCCAGAAAAGCGTGTAGATAAATCTTTTTCAAACCGTGCTTCGCCGCCATTTCCAGCATGGCGTAAATATGGTTTTCATGACTATGTACGCCGCCGGCAGAGAGTAAGCCCATAATATGCAGCGCACTGTTATTTTGTTTGGCGACCGAGACCGCATCGAGCAGTGCAGGATTGGCAAAAAAGCTGCCATCCTCGATTGCCACATCGACACGACTCAAATCCTGATACACAATGCGTCCTGCGCCGATATTCAGATGACCCACTTCAGAGTTACCCATCTGCTTTGAGGGTAAACCGACATATTTCTCCGAAGCGTTGATCAACGTATGCGGGTAGTTGCGCCACAGGGCATCCCAATTAGGCTTGCGTGCAGCAAAAATGGCATTCGAGTCGGATTCTTCCCTGTAGCCGAAGCCATCCAGAATAAGCAGCAAGACAGGAGTAACGTTCATTGGCGTAATCTATATAATGTTGGAGATTTTGACGGATGTATTTTAACTGAATTGGCTTTGTTAGGTGTTATTAAGGAAAAATCATGATCAATAGAATAATTAACAAGGATGAAGATATTCAGCAGGCGTCTAAAGCGATCAAGGCGATTGCACATCCTTTACGCTTGAAAATTTTGTGCGTACTGGGTGATCAGGAAGTGAGCGTGCAGGATATTGTTGCGCAAGTAGGCACTTCGCAGAGCAATATTTCTCAACACTTGGCCATTCTGCGCGATAAAGCTATTTTATCGACGCGTAAGGATGCGAACAGAGTCTACTACCGTATCGGTGATTTACGCACGCTCAAACTGGTGGGCATGATGCGTGAAGTTTTTTGCACGCTTTGATTGATAGCGCAGATCAGCGTATATTGATGCGTCAAAATCACTTTCAGCCATAGATATGCACGCGGCCTGTAAGCTGCGCGCAGTCAATGGCAGCTTGGCTGACGATCACTGAAGTAACCTATATGAATACAGAACGCATTGTCCGGATTGTCGCAGGTACTTTTATCATACTGTCATTGGCGCTGGGCGCTGAAGCCAGCTCGTTGTTTGTCAGCAAATATTTTCTTTGGCTCAGCGGTTTTGTCGGAATAAATCTGTTTCAGAACGGCTTTACTTCCCTTTGTCCGTTAACGAGCATGCTCTTGACCTTCGGCGTCAAGCGCGCCCCTTGCTAAAAATGCGCTTGCAAGGTATTACCTACACCCGCATGAGTCTGATTTTTATCGGATTGATGTGGGTATTGCCTTTCCTTAATTACCATCATCAATATCCGTTGACCACCTTTGATCAGGAATGGTGGAGCGCCTTGCTGGGTGTACTGGCACTTGCCGCCCTGTTAACAAGCGACTACTGGCATCAACCGGAAATCCCCCGTATCGTGCAACTGCCGGCAGGTCTGATCGCGCTGGTGTTATTGCAAAGCGCGCTGGGTTTGATCGCTTACCGTGAACAGGCGCTGCTTTATCTGTTGTATTTTATGCTAGGTTTATTGTTGATGATGCTAGGCGCACATCTGCGCCGGCATTTTGGCATCGAAAAAATGGCGCTGGTACTGGCGGTCTGCTTGCTTTTTGGCGCGGAATCGAGTGCGCTGATTGGCGTTTTGCAACATTTCGGCTGGCACACGCCGCTCGATTCAGTGGTGGTGGTGCAGATGTCTGCCGGCGTCTACGGAAATCTGGCACAGCCGAATCATTTCGCCAATTACATCGCGATGGGTTTGGCCTCATTGGGACTCTTATTTCAGCAGCGAAAATTGCCGGTAAGCATGGTGGTAGTGCTAGCCTCGCCACTATTGCTGGTGATGACCTTGAGCGGGTCCCGCAGCAGCTGGCTGTATTTACTGATGTTCACTCTGCTGTCATGGTGGTGCGCAAGACGATTATCCGAACTGCGTCCGTTATTTTGGTACTGCCTGTTATTGCTGGCAGGCTTTGCCCTGATGCATGGCTTGGTGGAACTGCCCTTTATGCAAGGAACCGCCAAAAATTATGACATCATGCAGCGCATGTTCGGAGATGCAAGATCAGGGGGGATTCGTTTATATTTATGGCATGAAGCCTGGCTGATTTTCCGGCAATCACCGGTGTTCGGGGCAGGCTTCGGCCAGTTTGCCTGGCAGCACTTTCAACTGGGGCCGCAGTTGCACAGAAGCAATATCGCCGGACTTTACAATAATGCGCATAATCTGATTTTTCAATTGGCCGCTGAAACCGGTATGGCAGGATTGCTGGTGTTATTCATCTCGCTGGGTATCTGGCTGCGCGGGCTGCGCCGTGCCGTATTGACGGCCGCGCATTGGTGGGCCTATGCCATATTGGCTGTGCTGGCCATCCATAGTCTGCTGGAATATCCACTGTGGTACATGTACTTTTTTGTAATTGCAGCAATTTTACTGGGCGCACTGGATGAAACGCATTACCCGCTTCAGTTGCGTCGCACAGGCAAAATTGCAGTCGCCGCGATCCTGCTGCTGGGTTTGCTATCGCAGCTACAATTGATGCGCGGCTATGAATTACTTAAAAGTACGCTGGCTCCTCCCCCGGGCGCAGCTGCGTTTGAGCAGACTCGCAACGGGTTGATTGCTGTTGGCAAGGTGCCGTTGTTATCACCTTATGTAGATATGTTCATGAGTTCCTACATGTTGGTAAACGCGAACCAACTGCAAAGCAAACTTGCGCAAAATTCAAGGGTTATGCGCTACATTCCGGTTGCGCAGGTAGTCTATCGACAGGCTTTCCTGCTGGCACAAGACGGGCAAATCGACTTGTCAAAACAGACTCTGGCGCAGGCGGTATGGTCTTATCCTGAAAATATCGCAGCGCATAGGCAATTGCAAGAATTAGCACAGAAAGATCCCGCTCATTTTGCCGCTCTGCTAGAATTCGACCTCAAAACAGAACAGGAGTATGCAAGTGCAATTCATCACCACTAATTTTTTCCCGATTTCACTGGCCTTGATGAGCGGTGCGATGATTTTATGGTCTATGTTTGGCAGTAAGGTTCGCGGCATAAAGGATGTAGATACCCATGGGGCGTTGCAGCTGATCAATCATAAAAATGCTTTTATACTGGATGTGCGTCAACCGGATGAGTACAAGAGCGGACATATCATCAATGCACAGTTGATTCCTCTGGGCGATTTAAAGACGCGTATCGGCGAACTGGCTAAATATAAGGACAAGCCTGTCGTTGTGGTTTGCCGCAGCGGCAATCGCTCGGGCTCAGCGTGTGCGACACTCGCTAAATTGGGCTTCACCGGGGCTTATAATCTGGCCGGCGGTATGATGGCATGGCAAAAAGCCAACCTGCCCACACGAAAATAGGAATACGCATGGCAAAAATTATCATGTACACGACAGAAGTGTGTCCTTATTGTATTCGCGCCGAGCAATTATTAGTTCGCAAAGGGGTCAGCCTGATTGATAAAATCAGGGTGGATCTATCGCCCGAGTTGCGTATCGCTATGGTGGAGCGCACGGGCAGACGCACCGTACCACAGATTTTTATCGATGATCATCACGTCGGTGGTTATGATGATCTGGCAGCTTTGGACCAGGCTGGTTTATTAAATGCATTACTTGCTAACTAAGGAAAAAATATGACTGAAGCAACCCAGGATCAACCCGTTTTTAACATCGACAAGCTCTACGTAAAAGATCTGTCGCTGGAAATCCCGCATGCACCGCAAATCTTTCTGGAACGGGAAAATCCGCAAATCGAAGTCCAGTTACACACCTCGTCAAACCCGATTGATGACAGCGTGTTTGAAGTGAGTGTAACGGCAACAATCACCGCTAAAGTGGGCGAAAAAGTGATGTTTTTGATTGAGGCCAAGCAAGCGGGCATCTTTACCGTACGCAATATACCTGCGGTCGAAACAGCGCCGATTCTAGGTATCATGTGTCCGAATATCTTGTATCCGTACTTGCGTGAAGTGGTCTCGGATGTGGCTGTGCGCGCAGGTTTCGCTCCGGTGATATTGAACCCGATCAATTTTGAGGTGCTCTATCAACAACAAACTGAAGCCGCAAGCGCGACCACTCACTAACGGCTATGGCAATTAGCCGCCCGGTATAATGAAACCAGCCATGCCAGTTCTCCCCTATCCGATTACTCCCTCGCTACGCGCTTTGCCGTGCGAACCGGGCAGGGGGAAACCGAACGCTTGTGCGGGCTTCACGTTTCTGCCTATATTAACCGCTTCGCGCGCCTTGGCATTTTGTCTGTTGAGCGCGACGAGTCTGGCACAGGCGATGACGCATGTGTCAGTCGGCGAACGCAGCGCGATTCTTTATGATGCGCCTTCTCTCAACGCCAAAAAATTATTCGTTGTGAACCGGTATATGCCGTTCGAGCAGGTTGTCACGCTGGACAACTGGATCAAGGTGCGGGATCGTTCCGGTGGTCTGTATTGGCTGGAGAAACGGGTATTAAGCAATAAAAATTATGTTTTTGCGCTAAATCCTATGGTTGACATTCATACGCTGCCGGATATCGCTTCGCCCCGCGTGTTTCAGGTGCGCGGGCAGGTAGCGCTGGAATTACTGGAAGTTGCCGGCAACGGTTGGGTGAAAGTACGTCACCATGAAGGCGAAGCGGGCTATGTTCGCAGCGTTGAGGTGTGGGGGGAATGAATATTACCGTCATCGGCGCAGGCGCTTGGGGGACAGCGCTGGCGATCAGCCTAAGCGCCCGTCATTGCGTCACCCTTTGGGCGCGTGATGACGCTCAGGTGACTGCCATGCAGGCGGTGCGCTGCAATCAGCGCTATCTGCCGGATGCGAAGCTGCCTGACAATCTACGTGTTAGTGCTGATTTTTCAGCCTCCCTGGCGAATGCGCAATTAATCATTCTATCTGTGCCAACAGCAGCGTTGCGCGTGACACTGCAACGACTCGCCGCCCAAAACATCGAGCTGCCGGGAATCATCTGGTTGTGCAAAGGCTTTGAAGCAAAAACTTCCTTACTGCCGCATCAAGTCGCCGCGCAGGTTTTACCTGCCAATGTGCCTTGCGGTGTCTTGTCAGGTCCTAGTTTTGCCGCAGAAGTAGCCTTGACATTACCGACCGCGCTGGTGCTGGCGTCAACAAATGATGCTTTTGCACAACATTATACGCAAGCCCTGCATCACTCAAGATTACGAGTATATGCCAGCAACGACGTGACCGGCGTTGAGGTCGGTGGTGCGGTCAAGAATGTGATGGCCATCGCCGCAGGCATCAGTGACGGGATGGCACTGGGTAATAATGCCCGAGCAGCACTGATGACGCGAGGCTTGGCTGAAATTACCCGCTTAGGCTTAAAGTTAGGCGGCAGGCAGGAAACCTTGAGCGGCTTGTCGGGTGCCGGCGACTTGATTCTGACTTGCACGGGGGATTTATCGCGCAACCGCCGGGTTGGCATGATGCTTGCCCAAAATTTACTTCTCGAAGCGATACTGAAAAAACTAGGACATGTTGCCGAAGGGGTGTATGCCGTTCGGGAAGTGCATAAACTGGCGACTGTTTTACAGGTTGATATGCCG
>Ga0364922_10449_pt1 | contig 20474 bp, 7 predicted proteins | sample ExccelJu500001D4_2_FD_206955 | JGI IMG/M metagenome (GOLD analysis project Ga0364922, IMG submission 206955) | Enriched cells from Trout Bog Lake Hypolimnion, Wisconsin, USA - BchlTB.June20.5000.01.D4 | ecosystem: Environmental > Aquatic > Freshwater > Lake > Hypolimnion/Profundal zone | place...
AAACTATGTGGATAATCACGAATGACATTGTTGGCGATGGCGAGAAAGCCGGCACGCGTAGTTGCAACTTCGAGGATGCGCAACCTGCGTTGCTTAAACACCGCTTTCGGCTGCTTGATGATGACGGCGAGATTTATTACGAAGGTCTATCTGACGACAGCGATTCGCAACGTGCTTTCGCCCCGCTTGATGATTTTGGGAGAGGTTACGCGGGTTGCACCGAAATAGACTACTTCGACGGACAAACTTGGAAACAACTTTGAACATGAGAACGCCATCATGGTGAGCAAATCCATCGTCAGTGATTGCCACAAGACCTTTGCCGCAGCAAATTTGCGATCCAACGAAGAATTCATCAGGCGGTTCGTTGCCTCACTACTCGCGAAGCGGTTCGTTATTTTGACTGGTCTGGCAGGCTCTGGAAAAACCAAGCTCGCTCAAGCTTTCGCCCGTTGGATTTCTCCGATTGCCGCCGCACCTGACCCATTCACGCCCGGTACGCCATTGAGCAACAGCTACCGCGTAATGGACGCCGACAGAATCTCCGTTGAGTTCTGGAACAAAGATGACGAAAAGGTAGTACTCCCAAGACGGCTGATTGAAGAGTGGGCAGATTTCCTGGTAGCCAATCCAACGCTGACGGATACTCCTTCTAAGGAAGTTCGCGAGAAATTTCTCCGTGAATACGAGACGCGACAGGGAGCAAAATTCGCCAAGCACGCTATTTTTTGGGACAGCCATCTAAAGCCGGCGGCACTTGCATTGATTGAGGCGCGTAAGACTCCGAGTCGGTCTTTTCGCTGCTACGAGGTCATTTCCGTTGGTGCAGACTGGACGAGTAGCGAAAACGTCCTTGGCTACGCCGATGGCCTTGACAAAAACCGCTACGTCCGCACTAAAGCCCTGGATTTGATTCTGCGCGCAACTGCGGAGCCAGACCTTCCGTATTTCCTTATTTTGGATGAGATGAACCTGTCTCATGTCGAGCGATACTTCGCCGACCTGCTATCGGCGATTGAGTCGGGTGAACCGGTTCAATTGCACTCCGACGAGGATGCAAATGGAGCGCCAAAATTGCGTGATGGCGTTCCAAGTGAAGTCCAACTTCCACCAAATCTTTTTATTGTGGGTACGGTGAACGTGGACGAGACGACCTATATGTTTTCTCCCAAAGTGCTCGACCGCGCCAACGTATTGGAATTCCGGGTTTCGGGTTCAGATTTGAAGGGTTTTCTGGAGGACCCCGCCGCTGTGAATTTCTCAAAATTGGATGCGGTCGGTGTGGAACACGGTAAGCATCTCATCACGTTCACGCAACAGTCAACTCGACTGCCAGACGCAGAACGAAAAATGTTCGAGGCCGAACTGTGTCTTTTCTTTGAGGCTCTTCAATCCGCCAATGCAGAGTTTGGCTTTCGCGTGGCGAAGGAAGGCGCATCGTTCCTGTATTTTCACAAGCTTCTCAGCGGCGATGACTGGGAATTCAAAGCGGCGATGGATGCGCAAATCCTCCAGAAGTTGCTGCCGAAGCTTCACGGTTCGCGCAATGTCCTTGAGCCGGTTCTTTGCACGCTCGCAACCCTCTGCTTCGCCAATCGAACGTGGCAGCTTGACGACGAAGGCAGGGAGTTCGCGCATCTGAAGGGACTCCGGGCGGAGGCGGCAAAGGCTGCGCGCATGGAGGACGAAAGCCTCGATCCGCTGGGGCTGACACCGGAAGGCAACCAGAGTTATCCAACCGCTGAAGCCTACTACCGGCTGAGTTTCGAGAAGATTGTGCGCATGCTCGAACGGCTTCGGGCGAACGGCTTCACCAGCTTCGCCGAGGCGTGAACATGTGTGGCTTGACCAGAGAAGCGCTGGTGCCTTGCCGGAGCTTTGACGGCCGACTCGCCGGAGTTCTGCGCCTTGTTCAAGCGGATAGGAAGAGCGACAGCATCAGGATTCTCGCGCCAGAGGAGGCCCGACAACATGGCGAAGAATGTATTCAACTTCTTGAAGGCCGCAGCTATGACTTTGAGTTGCTGAACGCAGGCGAGAAATTTCGCGTTCAAGCCAACAGGGTAGTGAAGCCCAGTTCAATCCGCCCCACAATCGGGCGAATCGACACCGGTGTTGAGACAGGTTTGCTGCATCTGGTCTTGGAGGACGCCCAGGACAACGTCCCGGTGGCACGAGGCGCCGTCGAAGTGCTTTCAACGAAGGTCAACTACCGAGAGGATTATCGAGGCATGTTGAGCTTCATCGCCGACGAATGCAGCGAGTTACTTTTCGACATCCGGGCAAGCGCACGAATGCGGCTCGCGCCAAAGTTCAAGCCTGGGGCACACAACCTGCAGCGGCAGCTTGAATTTCTTGCCGCCGAACTCACATCCAGGAGGTTTGTGGCTGCCTTGCAGCGCGTGACTGCGATGCCTCATCAAAAACTGCAAGCGCAGTGGGAGGTGCATGGAATTTCGCGACTGCGAAAGGGAGGCCGTGGCTTGGCTCGCCAAATCGGCAGTGCAACGGCTCGCGTGCCAGTACCGGCCAACTGCGCCGCCGCGCACACCATGCGGGAGCTCGGTATTTTATCCCCGTCGCTGCCGCGATTCGTCTCGGTTCGCCGACAAGTTGATTCGCTGGACACTCCAGAAAACCGGTTTGTGAAGTATGTGCTGACACATTTCCGGGATTTTCTGAAGCACGTCGAGTCAATTCTGAAGGGAATCGCAACGGAAGACAGGCAAAGACTTGTTCGCACCGTCCACCACCTTCAGGAGCAACTGAACGCAACTTTGTCGGCGGCATTATTCAAAGGTATTTCTGCCCCACACATTCTTCCCCTCGGCAGTCCTGTGCTCCAGCGGAAAGGTGGATATCGCGAAATTCTGCTCGCCTGGCTCAAATTTGATTTGGCTTCCGAACTCGTTTGGAAAGGTGGCGAAGACGTTTATGGTGCCGGCAAACGCGACATGGCGGCGCTTTACGAGTATTGGCTGTTCTTTCAAGTGCTGCGGCTGTTTCGGGACAAATTTGAACTGGCTGTACCTGTAGCAAAGGCCCTTTTCGAGCACAGCAACGGGGGTCTTAATCTTCACCTGAGGGTGAACGAACCAATTGGTATTGAGGGGCGATGCCTTCGCCATGCGCGCCGGCTTAAAGTGCGTTTCCACTATAACCTCACTCAAGAGCAGAGCGGTTCGCGGAACGAGCCCGGTTCATGGACCCGCCGAATGCGCCCCGACTTCACTCTGAGCTTTTGGCCGGACGGCTACGGCCTTGACGAGGCCGAGTCGCAGGAACTGGCGGTTCACATTCACTTCGATGCGAAATATCGGGTCGAGAATCTTTCGGAACTTTTCGGAACTGGAGACGAAGATCTAAGCGAAGAAAAGGCTCAGGAGAAGCGTGGTAATTACAAGCGGGCTGACCTTTTGAAGATGCATGCCTACCGGGATGCCATCCGTAGGACGGAAGGCGCCTACATCCTTTACCCAGGCGGGACAAACGGCCCGACTCGTTTCCAGGGATATCATGAGATTCTTCCCGGCCTTGGTGCATTTGCGCTCAAGCCCGGCGCAAGTGGCGAAGCGGTCGGTCTCCAACATCTTTCGCACTTTATTGACGAAGTCATCCTCCATGTATGTAATCGCGCTACGGCGCGCGAGCGGAGCAGCTATCATCGTTTCCATGTTTACCGGGTCGATGAGGCTGGTGGTGGTGCAACAATTGATAGTCCAATCCCGGAGCGGGATGCAGTGGAAAACGAGCGGTCAATTCCACCCGCTGAGCATTCAGTATTAATAGGGTGGTGCGACAGCGAACAGCAACTGGAATGGATTCGGAGAACTGGTCTTTATAACTTTCGAGCCGGCCTTCGTCATGGTTCAATTCGGTTGCAACCAGCCATTGCAGATGCCAGACATATCTTGCTTCACGGCCACGGAAACAAAGCTTGGCCTGGACTTTGGCGGATAAAGAAACGCGGCCCAAGAATCTTTACCGCAGGAGAGCTTCTTCAGAATGGTTATCCCTCCAAACCTGACCCAGAGGTGATTTATGCTGTCTTCGATGTCGAACCGGATTCGTTCTACAGCGGCTGGAAATGGGACTACGCGAGCTTGCCTGGTAGAAAGGTTGCCTTCGCTTCCGCTGAGCCATTTGCCGTAAACCTGGTTAGCGTGCTTTCCGTCCATCGCATTTGAAAAGCATAGTTCACAAGTGGCACCGGTCGCGTTAGGTTAGCTCTTGAAAATTTCCGAATGCTCGGGAACGGTGGCCTGCCTGCGCTCCGCAGCCACGGCCCGGCAAGCCGGAGGCCGGTGGCCAGCCTTCTCATTCTCGTCCACGTCCCCGGGTCTTCCCGTTTTCGATGGCGAGGACGAGGACGAGGAGGATTTGCCAAGCCTCGTCCCCAGGGGCGGCGACAGCTTGTCGCCGCTGGACCGTGGCGACAAGCTGTCGCCACCCCTATGCTCCAATCGCCCGGGCAGGTCCGCCGCCTCACGTCGGCGGCTACTTGGCAAAATCATCCTTTTGGACGATGGATAAAAGAGGGCGAAACTGCTATATCCATTGCACAGCGAATGAAAAATCTCATATGAAGAACAATACTGCAACCCACCCAATGAAACCGCTTCCCATCCTGGTCCTGCTGCTGCTGGGTTCGCTGGCCGCGCTGGCGGCGGCCGATAAAGAAGCGGAAGGCCTCAAGACAGAAACCATCTCGCAAGGTGCGGCCAGGCAAGCGGGGGAGCCTGGCAATGATCCGGCCCGGTGCGAGTGGTTCAAAGATCAAGCCTTGGGCATGTTCATCCATTGGGGCGTGGATTGTCCGCTGGGAACGGTCATCAGCCATCACTTGGTCGGGTCCAGCAAGGATTATCAGGACCGTTTTTTCAGCCAGATGCCGGGAATGTTCTACCCGAAAGATTTCCAGCCGGAGGCTTGGGCGCGGCTGGCCAAGTTGGTGGGCATGAAGTATGTGGTGTTCACCACCAAGCATCATGCGGGCTTTTGCATGTGGGATACCAAGACGACCGACTTCAACATCATGAAGACGCCGTACCAAAAAGACATCACCCGCGAGCTGTTCGATGCGTTTCGGGCGCAAGGAATAAAGATCGGGGTTTATTTTTCGCCCGACGATTTCTGGATGCTGCACCAGCAGGGTTATCCGATTACGCGCACCCGGCCGGAAGCCAATCCCGCCCACAACCCCGAGCTGATGCAGCACAATCTGGCCCAAATTCGCGAACTGCTAACCAACTACGGCAAAATTGACTGTCTCTTCTTCGATGGAAATCCTGACCAGCTCAAGCAACTGGCCTGGCAGATTGATCCGCAGATTCTCGTCACGCGGGGTGAAATGGTGACGCCAGAACAGAAACTGCCCGGCGAGCCGCTGCCCGGCCCGTGGGAGGCTAATTTTACCATGGGCACGGAATGGCCTTTCAAGCCGACGAATGAGGAATACAAGTCCGGCACGGAACTGATCAAGATGCTGATTGAAGTCCGCGCCAAAGGCGGCAACTTGTTGCTGAATGTCGGCCCGGACCCGGACGGCGTGCTGCCCTTCGAACAAACCCGCCTCATGCGTGAACTCGCGCTGTGGCTATTCATCAACGGTGAAGCCATCTTCGAGATTCGTCCCTGGATCGTAACCAACGAGAAATCGGTCTGGTTCACCCAGGCCAAGAACACCAACACCGTGTATGCCATCGAAACCGACACCCCGTGGCCGTGGGCAACGTGGCGCGATTTCACGATCCAAAGCGTGCGGGCCACCCAGGACACCGAGGTCGAGGTGGTCGGCCAGACCGGCGAAAACCGCTGCTGGTCCACGGAACCATGCAAAGCCACTTGGAAGCAGCAGGCCGATGGCCTGCACCTCCGGGCGATGTTTGCGCAAAGGCTCTATACCAATTGCAAGTGGCCCAATCCCATCGTCATCCGCATCACGCACGCCGAACCGGTGAAAGCGGCGGTGCCGCAGATTCTCGCGGAGCGGAAAGAAGCCCCACGGCTTTTCAAGTCTGACCCGGCCAAGTGACGGAAGCGGCCCGCCGACCAACCATAGCGTTCAAGCCCATGGCATCACGCAAACGCAGCCTCGGGCGCCTTGGGGCGCTCGGCAAAGGACTTTCGGTGCTCGTTGTGGTTTTCGCGCTTAATTCGTCCCCGGCGGAAGAGCCAGGGGCCCGGATTGTGATCCCGGACGCCTCCAAGAGCCTGTTTGAACTGTCCGACGCAATGGTCGGAGCAAATATGGAAGACCTCCACTACCAGATGACGGGGGGGCTTTATAGCCAGCTTATCCACGGGGAAAGTTTTTTCGAGCCGACCCCGACCGACATCGCTCGTGACGGCCAACCTTTCCTCGGGTTCACCGTCCGGGGCGGCGTTTGGAAACTGGCCGGCAATGAACTCCGCGTCAACCTCGGCGGCGCCAGGGCCACGCATCTGGCCGATGTCCCTGCGCCCGCCGGGCTGGAAGCCCAAGGCAAAGGCGCCCGACTTTCGAGCGATGCTTTCGCCGCCGCCGAGATCGTTGAAACCATGGTCGAGATTCGCTTCCCCATTGGCGCCACCGGAGCCGCCGGTTTGGCCGTTCACATTCAGCCCTGCGAAGCGGATGACAAATGGGAATGGTTTTCGGGATATACCGTTGAGCTGCTCGCCAAGGAACAGCAAGTGGTGCTGAAGCGCGCCGAGCGCGCCTCCCGACATGTGGAATGGAAGCGGGTTCCGTGCGCGGTGCCGGCGGACCACTGGATTTCCCTGGCAATCCGCATCGCGGGCAGCCATCTGGCGGTCAAAGTTGATGGGCGGGAACTGCTGGCGGTTGACGACGGGCAGCCACTGGCCACCGGTCGCCGGGGAGTGGTGGCCAGCGAGAATGTGTGTTTTCGCAATTTCTCCGAAACGGCTGATGATAATTCCCGGCACGCGATTCACTTCACTCCCCATCCGCTGCTGGTCACCCCCGGCGACGCCATCAGTCTGCGCTGGGCGAAAGTCCAGACTGGTTCGGCGCAAGGCGGGTTTGCCCACGAGATCGCCGGCGGCTGGTTTCCTGGCAAACCGAGCCAGACCATCACCTTTACCGGGGGCGACGGGGAACTGGGAATTGACAACGCCGGACTCACACGCTGGGGCATCAATATCAAACCAGGCAAGCCCTACGAAGGTGTGCTGCGCATCAAGAGCGCAGCTCCCGCGCAAGTGAAGGTTTCACTGCGCAGCGCCGATGGTGGTAAAATTTACGCCGCGAAATCCCTTGCGCTGGCCGGCCAAGGCGAATACGAACGCCTGCGGTTCAACCTCACGCCGGCGGCGGCAGATCCCGATGGCCGCTTCGCGATTACGTTGACCCAACCCGGTTCCATCACCGTCGGCTTTGCATTTCTGGAGCCGGGCGAGTGGAACCGGTTTGCCGGGTTGCCGGTGCGCAAAGACCTGGCCGCAGCGGTCATGGGGCAGGGCATCCGCCTGCTGCGCATGAATGGCGGCATGATTGAACGGCCCGACTACCGCTGGAAAAACATGCAAGGCCCGCGCGACGAGCGCCCGCCTTACGACGGTTTTTACGACCGGTGGTGCGGCAATGGATTTGGACTGATTGAATTTCTCCAATTTTGCGATGCCGCCCACATCGTTCCCGTGCCCGCGCTTAACCTGGAGGAAACTCCCGAAGCGGTGGCGGATTTCCTCAGCTATGCGACGGCGCCGGAAGGCACGCCCGCCGGCCGGCGCCGCGCTCGCGACGGCCATGCGGCGCCATTCAAACTGCCTTTCTATCAGGTCGCCAACGAATCCAAATTCAACCAGGAGTATGTGGACAAATTCAAGCTGGTGGCGGAAGCGGTTTGGAAAGTGGCGCCGCAAATCACCCTGATTACGACCAGCACCCGGCCCCGGCTGAAGGAAGACGAGTCCCCGGAACAGATTCGCCAGAAACTGGCCCGGCATCTGGACTTGCTCAATTTCGCCCGGGACCACGGCCATAAAAGAATCATGTTTGACTGCCACTGCCACCCGGAATGGGTTGCGGATGCGGTGGCCTTCGGGCACTGGATCAAACGCCTCGCGCCCTGCCCCGGGGACGCCAGCGTCGGGGTGCTGGAGTTCAACGCCGGCAGCTTCGATTTCGAGCGCGGCCTGGCGCATGCCCGCGAAATGAATGCCACCGATCGCGGCGGCGACGGCATCCGCGCCGCGGGGATGCCCAACCTTTCCCAGCCTTGGAAGGTGTATCAGACCGATTGGAAAGCCGTCCTCTGGACGCAAGGCAACATTTATTACACCCAGGATAAAGTCTGGTTCCAGACCGCGTACTATGTGGACCAAATGATTGCCCGCACCTGGGCGCCGCTGGCGCTCGCCTGCGAAACTCAGGCGCCGACCAACACGTTGGACGCTTTCGCCGCGAAGACCGCAGACGGACGGCGCCTGGTTCTGCGCGTTGTCAATGCAGCGGACGGCCCCATCCCCGCCAGCATCTCCCTCGGTGGGTTTGTTCCCACAAAGCCGGTGGCAACCGTCGAACAATTGACGGGTGCGCCGCGGGATTTCAACACCCTGGAACAGCCGGAAAAGATCAAGCCCGTCCGCACGAATTGGGAGCCTGAATTCAAAGCCGGCCAGGCCACCGGCAGGGCGGTTGACAAAGCAGCAGCCGACGCAAGCAGGCGGACCTGGCCGGGCGCTGCCGTTGGAAAAATCCGCCTCCCCACGCTCGCCGCGCTGCCGCTCCGACGCAGCGGGTCGGCGGCTACGCGTCCAGCCGACTCGGTCACTCGCCGTGAGGCCACCTTTGTTTTTCCGGCCCACTCATTTACCACCATGGTGATGGAGTAAGGAGGAGTAGTTGTCTGGATTGGTTCACGCGTCAACGGCTCACGCCGGGCCAGTGGCTGCGCTGGTGGCGCCGATGCCGGCAGAACGGAAGCCAGCGAACCTCATTTTCAAGCCTCGCGTGGCAGAGTGATGGCGGCTGTTTCGTTGCAGTTTCATCCCCTGCAAAATCGTCAGTTTGGACGATAGGCAGCAGGTGACTTTTGTGCAAAATTAGCTGCATGAACCAACCAACCAACCATGCCCGGCCAACGAGGACCGCATCGCCGGCCGGTGTGTGTTTCAATGGGTTCCGCTGCCCGTCAATCCCGCCAGGCCGCCGGCGCGGCAGGCGGGGGTAAACAGACCAGAATAACCAAACCAGGCTTGGAAAATGACTTCATTAATAATAGAAACTTAACCATCTCGCAACCGAAGCTAACAATGAAAAGCAAAACCATTCTCCCCCCTTGTTCGACTCCCGCCAGCCCGGCCGTGGCGCCGTTGGCGCGCGTCGCCCTGGTCATTCTCGGCCTGGGCCTGGCCACGGGTGCGCGCGCGCAGAACAACTGGGCGTGGGACACGACGCCGGGCACGGCCAAATTCAGCGGTCCGAACTGGACGAGCGGGACGACGCCGGGGGCGGGCACGGCCACCCCGGCATCGGGCGACAGCCTTTACTTTGGCACTTCCAGCCAATTGTCGCTCACCAATGATGACGTGGGTTTCACCTTTGACGGCCTGACCTTCAACAGCGGGGCGAGCGCCTTCACGCTATCCGGGAATGCCTTCAGCCTCAACGGCGGCATCACCAGCAGCAGTTCTTCGTCCGAGGTCATCAGCAACGCCATTGCGCTGCTGGCGGCGACGACCATCAATACCGCCGGCGGCCTCACGCTGGCTGGCGCGGTCAGCGGGTCCGGGAGCTTGGGCGTGACGAAGACCGGGGCGGGGACGCTGACGATTTCCGCCGCGAACACCGTCACCGGTGGCGGCGCGACGATCAGTGCGGGCGCGATTGAATTAACTGGCAACGGGCAACTGCCGTCCGGGATCATCACCATCCCCGGCACCGGCACTGCTTCGTCAGTATTGGAACTGGCCGGTTTGAATAATCCGCTGGTAAACTCGATCACGCTGAGCGGCAGCCGGACTTTGGCCGACCCGATGACCTACCCGCAAATTCTTAACGTATCCGGCAACAACACCATCAGCGGCGGCCTTACCTTAACCGCGGCCGGAGGAAATGGGATCATGCTGCGTTCGGATGCGGGGACGCTCACCCTGAACGGGACAATAAAACAAAATTTTACCCAAGCGCGCAATTTGGGTTTTTATGGGGTGGGGAACTTCGCAGTCAGTGGGTCGGGCGTGATTGGCCAGGATTCTCCAACCTACACCATCACCGTCTGGAAGTATGACAGCGGCACCCTGACGCTGGCCAGCGCCAATACATGCAGCGGGGGAGTTAATCTGGAGGCGGGTACTTTGAATATCAACCATGCGACCGCCTTGGGCGGGGCGGCGGGGGCATTGACCATTGCCAGGGGCACGCTGGACAACACCTCGGGCGGGGCCATTACCGTGGCGAACAATAACCCACAGAATTGGAACGGCGCTTTCACTTTCACTGGCACGACCAATCTGAATCTGGGCACCGGGGCGGTGACGCTGGGCGCCAACTGCCAGGTGACGGTTGCCGCGAACACTTTGACCGTGGGCGGCGCGGTCAGCGGCACGGGCTTGGGTTTGACCAAGGCGGGCGCGGGCACGCTCACCCTCAACAACGTGAACACCTACTCCGGCAACACGACGATCAGCGCGGGCACGCTGGCCTTGGGCGCCAGCGCCAGCATCAACAATTCTGCCGCCCTTTCCATCGCCGGCGGCGGAACCTATGACGTGTCGGCCATCAGCGCCTATACTTTGAGCACCACCAACTTGAGCGCCAGTGGCACGGGAACAACCGTGGGAACTTCGGCCGCGGCCATCAACGGCGCCTCCGGAGGCACCGTCAGTTTGGGGTCGCAGCCCATCACCCTGACCTATGATGGCTCACATCCGGCGCTTTATCTTTCGCGAGGCACGTTGTCGCTGAACGGCAATCTATTCACGGTCAACACGACCGCGCCGTTGGCCGTCGGCCCCTATACCTTGATCCAGCAAGCCAGTGGAAATATCAGCAGTTCGGGCTCCCTGACGGTTACCGGCACGGCAATTGGTTCGGGGAAAACGGGCGCCATTTCGGTCAGTGGCGGGAGTGTCATCCTCACGATTGCCAACGTGGTGGCCACGAAGATCAACGTGGAGACGGCGGCGGACGGCAGCGGGACGGTGGTGCCCGCGCAGAACCTGGCCTCGGGCAACAGCCTGACGGTGTATGCCATAGCGCGGGCAGCCAACAACGCATTCGCGGCGAACGTCGCGGCGAGCTGGTCTTTGCCAACCTCGACGGGCGGGGTGGTTAATGGCGACCTGGTTCCCGCCGGGGACAGCAAGAGCGCGACCTTCACCGGTCATCTCACCGGCACCACAACCATGCAGGCGATGGCCGGCGGATGGACGCCCACGGATTCCGGGACGATTACGGTGGTGGCGGGCGCCGCCACCACCGTGAGCGTGGAAACGGCCGCCAATGGCAGCGGCACGGTGGTCCCCGCGCAGGTCATCATTCCGGGCCAGACGATTCCCGTTTATGCCGTCACCCGCGATGCGCTGGGCAACTTTGTGGCGAACGCGGCGGCGAACGCCTGGACCCTGGGCAATACCACCGGGGGCGTGATGGGCAGCGATTTGTCCCCGGGCAGCGGGCCGAGTTCCACTTTCACCGGCCACGCCGGCGGCACGGCGCAAATTCAGGCCAGCATCAGCGGGTTGACGGCGATTGCTTCGGGCGTGATCACGGTGGCGCGGATTTGGTCGGCGACGCCGCAGAATCGCCAATGGGACACCATCAGTTCAAACTGGGTGGGCGGCTCGGGCGTTTATACAGACGGCGAGCCCGTGCAATTCACTGACAGTGGTTCAGCTTCCTCTCCGATTGCCCTGATGGGCACGTTAAGCCCGGGGGCGGTCACGGTGAATGTTTCAACCAATAACTATGTCTTCGGCGGCAGCGGCAGCCTGAACGGTTCCGGCAGCTTCGTAAAGAGCGGTTCGGCCACTCTGACCCTGGACAACAGCACTGTAAACACTTTTACCGGTTCGCTCACGCTCGGCGGCGGCGTGGTGCAGATCGGTAACAACGACACCGCTGGGTCGCTGGGCGCGGGCGCGGTCAGTGTCACCAGCGCCGGCACCACGCTGGCCTTCAACCGCACCGATGCGATTGAGGTTGATAATCTGATCGCCGGCGGCGTGAGCAACCAGCCGAACCTGGTTGTCAATTCAGGCAGCGTTACGCTGGGCGGGGCAGCGGACAACACCTACGCGACGGCCACGGTCAATGGCGGGGGCACGCTCGTGCTGGCCAATGCCAATAGCGGCACCAGCGTGCATGCGCTGGGCGGCGGACCCATCGCCCTGACCGTCAATTCCAACGGCACGGCCAGGTTGGGTGGTTCGGGCGGCAATCAGATTGCCGATGCGCAGAATATGCAACTCAACGGCGGCACCTTTGACCTCGCCGGCCGGAATGAGACGGTGGGCCAGTTTAACGGTTATGGCACCATCACCAACAGCGGCGGCGCAGCGGCGCTCACCTTGGGCGGCCCAGCCAATACCGGCGGGGCGCTTTATGCCTCTGGCGGCATGCTTTCCCTCGTCGCGGGCACGGTGTGGGTGGGGGGCACTTGGAACAACCACTTTGGGGTCGCTGGGGGTGGCAGCTTCAACTTGGCGGGGGGCACCTTCAATGCGAGCACCTATTTTGCCGTCGGCAACGGCTATGGCAGTGGCCCCGCCTCTTTGGTCGCGAGCGGCGGCACTTTCAGCATGTCCGGGGGGGAGTTTTTGGTCGGCTTCTATGGACCCGCCGTGGTTACCATCAGCGGGAGTGGAACCATTTTGACTGTCAATTGGTATAGTTTCGGCGACGGCGCCGCCAATGACACCACCCACTGGTTCAACGGCGGGCTGATCGCGCTACAGCACTTCCACGATCGCGGCAACAGTCCCGCGACGTTTTATTTCAACGGCAGCCTCTTGCAGGCCAAGAGTTCTGACACCGCATTTTTCCCCGCCGCCGCCAACCTCACCGCCAATATCACGACGAACGGCGCCCTCTTCGATACCAAGGCCTTTGCGCTCACCCTCTCGACGCCCTTCCTGCATGACCCAGCCCTGGGCGGGCTGGCCGACGGCGGCCTCACCAAGCAGGCGGGCACGGGCACGTTAACCTTGACCGGCGCGAACACCTACACCGGCAATACGACGATCAGTGCCGGCACCCTGGCGCTGGGAGCCGGCGGTTCGATCAGTAATTCGGCGGCCCTTTCCATCGCGGCGGGAGCGACGTTTGATGTGTCGGCGCAGAGCAGTCCCTATACCTTGGCCAGTGGCGTCTCGTTGACGGCCAGTGGCACTGGCACGACGATGGGAACTTCCGCCGCCGCCATCAATGGCCCCGCCGGGGGCACCGTCAGCCTGGGGTCGAGGCCCATTATTTTGAATTACGACGGCTCGGATCCGGCGCTCTATGTCTCCCAAGGCATATTGTCGCTGCATGGCAATGCTTTTACGGTCTATACGACCAATGGCTCACCTTTGGCCGTTGGCACTTACACCCTCGTCCAGCAAGCCAGTGGAAATATCGCTGCTTCCGGAATTTATTCCTTGAGCGGCACGGCGATTGGTGCGGGGGAAACCGGCGCGATTTCCGTCAGTGGCGGAAATGTGATCTTGACGGTCGGGATTGATCTTGCGAATGCGGCCATGACCGTGGAAACGGCGGCGGATGGAAGCGGAACGGCGGTGTCAGGCCAGAGCTTTGCCGCGGGCACCAGTTTTACGATGTATGCCATTGCCCGAGCCAAAAGCGACGGCACTTTTTTGGCGAATGTCCCAGCAGCTTGGTCCTTCTCGGCACTTACGGGCGGGGTGGTTAACGGTGATCTGGTGGTGGCGGCTGACAGCAAAAGCGCGACCTTCACGGGCAATCTCGCCGGCACCGCCGTGGTTAGCGCGGCCTGGTCTGGATTAACGTCGCCGGCACCGATGGCATCCACGGTGAGTGCGGCCCAGATGACAGGGCCGGGGAGTTTCACCTTGGCCGGCGCCGGCGCGCCCAATCAAATTTATCAAATTCTGACCAGCACCAACCTGGCGGCACCGATCGGCAGTTGGCGATTGGCAGGTTCGGCCAGTGCGACGGCCGGGGGATTGATCAATTTCGTGGATTTGCAGGCCACGAACGCCCAAATGTTCTATTGCCTGGCCGGTCCGCCAACCACGGATTCCGGCTTGCTTGTCGTGGTGGCGGGTGCGCCCACCCAGGTGAGCGTCGAGACGGCGGCGGATGGGAGCGGGACGGTGGTGCCCGCGCAGAATATCGCTCCCGGCTATGCGTTCACAGTCTATGCGGTGGCGCGGGACGCGAATGGCAATTTCGTTTCCAACTGGGCGGCGGATTCCTGGACGATGGTCAATCACACCGGCGGAGTGCAGAACAGCAACTTGACTCCGTCCAGTGGCGGCAATTCCACGTTCACGGCCAATGGGAGCGGCTCCGGGGAAATCAGCGCGAACGTCAGTGGACTAACCTCGGTGGTTTCCGGGTTGATTACCGTGATTAATGCCAGCACGCTGGCGTGGTCGGCCACACCGGCAAATTATCAATGGAACACCAGCAGCGCCAATTGGACGGGTGGCACCGGCATCTTTGGCCCCGGCACGCCCGTTCTGTTTGCGGATGGCGGTTCAGCGGCGGCTCCGATCGTTTTGGTGGGTACCCTCAGCCCGGCATCGGTGACGGTGAATGCTTCGGCCAATAACTACACTTTTAGCGGGAGCGGTTATCTCACCGGCCCGAGCAGCCTGGTGAAAGGCGGCTCCGGCACCTTGACGATCTCGAACACCACCCCCAACACCTACACCGGCGGAACCTTTGTCTCCGGCGGGATGCTGAAGCTGGCCATGGCCAACAGCGTCAATACCAGTTCCATCACCGTTGCCAGCGGGGCCACGCTGGCGATGAACTACGGCGGCATCACTACTTGGTCCAACAATGTCAGCGGCGCCGGCCTCTGGCAGGTGGCGACCGGAACGGGATCGCAAAGCACCACCTTGGCCGGCAACTACAGTGGATTTACCGGCACGCTGGAAGTCACCAACGGCGGAGCCAAGATTGCATTCTCCACGCCGGCCAACTTTCCACCCGCCAGCGCCACCCTGCAACTCGACCCCAACGAAACGGCTTACCTCAATGTCAGCGGCACGTTCCCCAGTGCCATCAAACTGTATGGCGGTACGACCGGGGAGACGCTGGGCCAACTGCGTTTGTATAACGCGGTCACCGCCAGCGGCCCCATCACTTTGCTGGCCGACACCACCCTCGGAGTGGACAGCGGAAGAGCGGCCACCATCAGCGGCAGCATGGGCGGCAACTTCGGTTTCACCAAGCTTTCTCCTGGCACGCTCACGCTTGCCGGGGCGAACACCTACACGGGCAACACCACCGTCAGCAACGGCACGCTGAACGTCACCGGCACACTCGGCAATGGAGCGAGCACCGTGACGGTGACGGGCGGGGCGGGAGTACTCAGCGGCAGTGGCGCCATTTTGAGCCTGGTCCAGGTGTTGAGCGGTGGCACGCTGGCACCCGGGGCCATCACTCCGTGCAGCATGCTCACGATCGGCAATAATCTGACCCTGGCGGGTCAAACCATCATGAAATTAAACAACGCCGGCGCCATCCTGACCAACGACTCCGTCTTGGTCTCGGGCAACCTTGCCTTCGGCGGCACGCTGGTGCTGACCAATCTGACCGGGGCGTTGTATATGGGCGACAGTTTCACGCTGTTCGCAGCGGCTACCTATTCCGGTGCGTTTGCGTCCATCATTCCGGCCACCCCCGGCTCCGGCCTGGTCTGGGACACCAGCCAACTGGCCACGAACGGAGTCATCATGGTCACGTCGTCAAGCGCCACCACTTCCACGTACTCGTATGCGGGCTACACCATCACCGCCCGGAGCCAGTATTATGCGTATAATTCTTTGGTTAACCGGCCCTATCCGCTTTACAATTACACCGTCGGCATTGCCCAAATTGGCAATGCCTACATGGCGGCCAGCGGCGGCAATTACACGGGCGCAGGTGAAAGTGGCGACCACAGTTTTGGCTGGACCTCCGCGGCCGGCCGGCCAGGGGCTTGGGATGACATTGAAGGCGGCGGGACCTCCTCCTCCAGTTCCACGCCGTTATTCCTCCAAGCGAATACTTTTGGGTCCGGGGTGAATGCGATGGATCCGAAAATGATCTACAATTCCGCCAACAACACCTGGTATTTGTATGACCAGAAAGAGATCTCGGGCGGCAGTGGCGACCGGATCGTGGCGCTGACCAGCAGCGATCGGAAAAACTGGACTGCTTACAATCATTCCGTCATCACGAACATCCCCAGCGGCACCGGCGCCATCATTGATGAAGAACCCATGTATGTGCCCTGGTCCAGCACGCCGTTCTGGCTCTCGGCCTATGTCAACCGTTCATACTACACGTTTGAGTCAAATGATCCGTTGAACTTTGATTTTAATGCCGGCATCAACGACGGTGGAGAAAGCAACCTCGGCGGCCAGCGCGGCTATTTGCAGGAAGCGCCCAACGGCCCACTCTTTGTCCGCATCAATGAGACCGGCGAGGTTCCCATCATTCAATTCTCAACCGACGGCACGTCCTGGACTGGCGGCAGCGGCCATGTGCTGCTCGCGGGAACCACCAACACGGGCAGCTACAAAAACAATTATTTCCCGGGAATATCCACGATCAATGGCAATGGTGCCTTGCAATATCTGGGGCACAACCGGTGGCGGGCCATTTACGCGACCACGACTTGCGCCTCACCCGTGGCGCCGGATATCTTTACTTCCGCGATCGGCTGTGGCGTGGTCATCATTGATTTGAACTAAATGCAGGTTGCAGCTTAACAGATGGTAAAATGCGTTGTGATTGGCCAACTTATGCAATTGGGGGGATTCGCAACGTAGAAATATGTGGGACCCGTGCCCAGGAACCCTTTCATGCCGGCCACCAGATTGCCGTTGGGCGTTTCCACCACCAGATGAAAAGGATTCGCCAGCAGGCGGAGGGCCGCCGCCATCAGCGACGGACTTGCAAAAGGGCCTGGGCGCGGGAATGCACATGGAGTTTTTCATAGATGTGCCGCAGGTGGGTGCGCACGGTCGAAAGGCTGACATGCATCCGCTCCGCAATCTCCTTGTTGGCGTAACCGTGGGAGAGTTGGGTAAGAATTTCATTTTCGCGTTCGGAGAGCAGGCTCGACGCATCCGCGGCTTTTGCCGATTGCCGAAAGGAGGCCACCACCTTCCGGGCCACTTGGGCGCTCATCGGCGCCCCGCCTTCTTTAACATCCAGAATGGCGGGCAGGATTTCTTTTGACACCGCGCGCTTGAGCAAATAGCCGCTGGCCCCAGCCCGCAGCGCGTCAAATATGCGCTCATTGTCATCGTACACCGTCAGCATCAGCACGCCGATGGCCGGACATTTTTCCTTCAGCCGGCTGGTGCAATCAATGCCGGACATTCTGGGCAGGTGAATGTCCATGACGACGACCTCCGGCAGCAACTCCGGGATCTTTTTCAAAGCCTCCTCGGCCGTGCTAAAGCTGGCGACACAACGAAAGCCGCTGGCTTCGCCGATCAACCGCGCCATGGACCGGCGCAACAGAGCGTCGTCTTCCACCACGGCCACGGTAGTCATAACGGCCCCCAAGTTCGAGGCCGGCCCAGGCGGAATGCAAACCATGTCTTCCATCGCAGCCCGACTATACTCCGGTTGGGCACAATCATACTATCGTCTAAAAGGACGATTTTGGCGGATGGCATTGGTTTAATCATGGCAAGGAAAAGGTGAACTCGACCGAGGTTCCCTGCTTGGGCTGGCTGCGCAATTCGTATGTTCCGCCGATCCGTTCCATCCGCTCCCGCATGTTGCGCAAACCGTTGCGGTCCGTGGCCACGTGGACAGCCAGGTCGAACCCAACGCCGTTGTCTTGGACCATGAAAGTCACGAAGGGCCCGCTCCGCTTCAGACGCAGCCACACTTCGGTGGCTTGGGAATGCCGCACCACATTGTTAAGCGCTTCCTTCAACGCCAGGAAGAGATTGTGCCGGAGTTCGGCTTGCAGGGCAAAATCCGGCAGGTTCTCATCCAAATCCAACCGGCAATGAATGGCGGCTTCGGCCAGGAATTCCTCGGCAAAACCGCAGAAGTATTCGGTCAAGGCGGCGAGCGAATCGTTGCGGGGATTCACCGCCCACACGATTTCATCCAGCGCGGTGACCATCTCCCGGGATTTGGCTTGCATCTGCCCCACCTGCTCGATGGCTTCCGTGGCCGGAATCCCCGGCCGGGACGCCAGTGCGCCCAGAATGTCAATCTGGGTCAACGTCGTGCCCAAGTCATCATGCAGGTCTTGCGCGATTCTGGCCCGTTCGCGTTCGATCGCGTGCTGATTTTCGAGCCGCTCAACCTGCGCCCGATGCTTGCGCCGCAGGGACAAATACACCACGCCTGCGGAAAGGCCAATCATGGACGCGCCCGCGGCGAAGCGAAACCAGACCCGCTCCCAAATATGCGGCTCGGAAGTGAGCGAGAGCGAGGCACCGATTTCATTCCAAACCCCATCACTGTTACGAGCGATCACTTGGAATCTGTAATCCCCCGGCGGAATGTGGCCGTAAGTAGCCGTGCGCGGAGCGCTCACAGCCACCCAATCGTCGTCCAAGCCCAGCAACCGGTATTTGCACGCCACACTCCCCGGCGCGGTGAAACTCAACGCCGTGAATTCAAACTGCACCCGCCGGTGGCTGGGCGGCAAACGCAGGTGCACATTGGCTTGACGCAATTCAATGGGAGCCGCAGAGTCCGGCCCGACTCGGAGTTCGCCCGATTCATAAGCCGCCAAGGTGCGGCCATCCACCGCCACCCGCTCGACCACCACAGGAGGCGGTTTGGGATTTTCTTTGATTCCAGCCAGATTCACGGACACCAATCCCTTCAAGGTGGGGATCCATAAACGCTCGTCCGCACTCCTGATGGCACCCGGCCAATAGCCCTGGCTGGCTTGCAGTACCGGCAATCCCACATCTTTGCCATAGACTACAGATTCTAGCTGGGAGCCTCGGCCTTCAACCAAGTCAGCAAATTCTGTTTCCCACACATAAAAAATGTTGGCCGTTCCCGCGAACCAGATTCGACCGCGGCTGTCGGGCACAATCTGCAAGATATTATCGGTCTCCAATCCTTGCGCGCGGCTGAACTGGTTGAAATGCCCCGCTTTCAGCCTGCCGACGCCTTTTCCCCCATAACCGATCCAGAGGCTGCCGTCCGGAGTGGTGCTAAGACAATGAATGGGCTGGGACATGCCCAGTGTCTTTGGTGAATCGTTTATCAGCGTATCGTTGCTGACCCGCAACAAAAAACCAGCCGAAGTGCCGGCCCAGAAATTGCCCTGAGCATCTACCACCATGGCGGTAACTGTGCCGCTTTCCAGCGGCAATTCGAACGTCTGCAACTTGCGAGCGCGGAGCCGTTGCAGCGAATTGGGCGACCGGCTCCCAACCCAAACATCGCCCGACGAAGTCGTGAGCAGCGTCCGCACGGTTCGGCCAATCAGACCGTTCGTCTTGCTGTAATCAGCCACGATCTGTCCACGCCACAAGCTCAGCCGGTTTTCGCCCGTGCCAATCCAGACCCCGCCCTGCGGATCAGCCGCCACACACAGGCAATGAACGAAGGGCGCGAGCTCAGTGGTTGCGTTGATTCTGATTTGTGTCCAATTGTCGCCCTCGCGCCTCATCAACCCGTCATTGTTCGCCACGGCCCAAATATTCCCCGTCGTGTCCTGGCACACTGACCGCACGCCCGGCGCTGGCGTTGGCAACAAAGAATTGGTGCCGAACCCCAGCGTCAACGCGCTGGGCCGCAACTGGTTCAAGCCCCCGCCTCTGGTGCCGACCCAAAGATTGCTCTCCTCATCCTCCGCAATGCAGAGGATTTCCGCATGGGATGTTTTTACCTGGCTGAAATTCGCGCCATCGTATCGGAACAAGCCGGATCCCAATGTCCCAATCCATAATGCGCCGGTGTGGTCCTCGTAAAGGGTTGTCGGCGAGAAAGCTCCCGGCAAAGTCCCAAGTTCCACCAAATTGCCGCCTTCCGAGCACTTGAATAATTTCGGCCCCGCACAAATCCAAATGCCGCCTGATCGCGCTTTGCCGATCCTGCCAACCATCGTCGGCAGATCAAACTTCGACAAGCCTTGACCGGCGTGAAAAACTTCCAAGCCAGTATGCGCAATCCACATTTGGCCTCGCGTGTCACTGGCCAGCCGATAGCCACTGGCCTTGCCCAAGCTGTCGGTGGATCTGATTTCACTCACCTGCCCTTTGTGAATACGAACTGCCGGGCCGTTCCAATAAGAGACCCAAATCGCACCGTCACCATCCTCTTCCATCGCCAAGACCGGCAGATTCGGCAG
>Ga0364922_10392_pt1 | contig 20467 bp, 13 predicted proteins | sample ExccelJu500001D4_2_FD_206955 | JGI IMG/M metagenome (GOLD analysis project Ga0364922, IMG submission 206955) | Enriched cells from Trout Bog Lake Hypolimnion, Wisconsin, USA - BchlTB.June20.5000.01.D4 | ecosystem: Environmental > Aquatic > Freshwater > Lake > Hypolimnion/Profundal zone | place...
TGTAGGCCAGCACTCCATTAAAAGGCGCGGCGTCACGGCGATAAAGTTCGTAGATCGGAAACGTGGATTCATCAACGGACTCAAGCGTGCCAGCGGAATGCACGAGCACGAGCTGATCCGGATTGTGAACAGGCAACTTGCGAAGGAGAAGCGGATCAAGCACCGAGAAAATCGCGGTGTTCGCACCAATCGCGAGCGCAAGCGTGATCACCGCTGTCGCGGTGAAGCCGGGATTCTTGGCCAGCATCCGCAGGCCGAACTTTATGTCCTGCCAGAGAGAGTTCATTAAGGCTGTCCGATCAAGGCAGCGAGCTTCGAGAAAACTCCGGCGGACTAGAGTTCACCCACCACGCAAATTAGTATGGGAAGGTTCGGCGTCCCTTGATATGGTACGCATCCAGTTGGTTACGCCTGTTTGCGCCGGATAGATCGAAATCGAAAATGCTAAGGGAGATCGCGTGAACGAGAAGAGAACCTGGGATGCAGTGATTGTTGGAGCGGGACACAACGGGCTCGTCACCGCCGCATATTTGTCGCGCGCTGGTTTGAAAGTGCTCGTGCTCGAACGGCGAGAAGTGTTGGGTGGTGCGTGCGTCACCGAAGAAATATTCCCGGGATATAAATTCTCCACCGCGGCGTATCTGTGTTCGCTGATGCAGGAGCAGATCATTCGCGAACTCGATCTGCCACGATACGGCTATCAGGTTTACGCGAAGGATCCTGCGTTTTTCACTCCCTTCCCCGATGGACGCCACTTGACGATGTGGCAAGACCGCGCAAAGACGTGCGAAGAAATTGCCAAGTTTTCGAAAAAAGACGCGGAAACCTATCCGAAGTATGAAGATTTCGTTGAGCGGCTTTCCGAATTTGCCGAAGGCATGCTGTTGCGCACGCCGCCAAATATCACGCGCACAAGTTGGAGCGATCTCGCAGCGCTGGGAAAACTCGGATGGGAAGCGTCGAAAATGCCGGATGAAGAGCGTATTGGGCAGGTGCGCATCTTCACGCAAAGCGTCGCGGAATTTCTGGAGCCGTGGTTCGAATCGGAAGAATTGAAAGTTACGCTCGCCACGGATGGCGTGATCGGCACGAATGGAGGCCCGCGCTCACCGGGAACAGCGTACGTGCTGCTGCATCACGTAATGGGAAAAGTGGATGGACATCGCGGCCTCTGGGGATTTGTGCGCGGAGGAATGGGTGCAATTTCACAATCGATCGCATCAGCGGCGCGCGCCGCAGGAGCGGAAATCCGCGCGAATGCACCGGTGGCGAAAATCCTGCTCAACGAGGGCGCAGCAGGCGCGCGAGCGATCGGAATCGTGCTCGATAGTGGCGAAGAGATTTACGCGCGCACGGTAATCTCGTGCGCCGATCCAAAGCGGACGTTCCTCGGACTTGTGGGCGCGCAATCCTTGCCGCCGGAGTTCGCGCGGTCAGTTCAAGAAATCGCCATGAAGGGCTGCTCGATGAAAATCAATCTGGCGCTCGATGGCCTGCCGAATTTCACCGCGATTCCGGGAAGCAATCTGCAGCCGCATCACAAAACAACGATGCACATTTGCCCCAGCATCGATTATGTGGAGCACGCGTGGGACGACGCGAAATACGGCAAGCCATCCGAGTTTCCGTTGATCGAAATGACGATTCCCACCACCTACGACGATTCCATCGCGCCGCCGGGCAAGCACATCATGGGAATTTTTCTGCAATACGCGCCGTACGATTTGCGCAACGCCAATTGGAAAACATTGAAAGATGTTTACGCCGATCGCGTTATGAATTTGATCGAAGATTACGCTCCGGGATTCAAAAGCCTGGTGAGCGCGCGGCAAGTGCTCTCGCCGCTCGACCTCGAGGAAATTTACGGCCTCACCGGCGGCAATATTTTTCATGGCGAGATGAGCGTCGGCCAACTTTTCTTCATGCGGCCGGTACCCGGCTGGGCGAAATATCGAACGCCAGTGCGCTCCCTATATATGTGCGGCTCGGGGACGCATCCCGGCGGCGGCGTGATGGGCGCGCCGGGCTATAACGCAGCGCGAGAAATTCTGCACGACTTGAAATTTGGAATTGGATCGTAAAAGTTCGTTGGGCGCAAAATTGATTTCGCGATTAAAGCGAGGCTCACGCAATCCACACGGTAGTCTGCCCCGCAACAACCCACGCGCCATCCCGCTTCACCAGCCACACGTACTGCCCATCGCCGCAAAGATTTCCGCAAGCTTTCGCCGCATACATCACCGCTTCCGTGTGCTCTTGATTGAATCCAATTCGTGACACGACAAAAATTCCCGGCGCCTTCGGATATCGCTTCGTAAATTCCTTCCAGCCCTTTTCCATCTTCGGCTTTTCCATCCCCACAATTCCGGTCAGGTCGACGACGTTGTATACGCCGCACTGGGGCGCGATACGGCAGGGTGCCGGTAGCGGAACGGATTGCTTCATCTTCAGCTGGTAGTCGGCGCGGGTATCGGCCGCAAGTTTCGCCATAAACTTCGCCGTGTCCTGCCCTTTTACCGACGTCACCGCCCACAGTCCTGGGGGCACGCCGATCGAAGTGTGATCCACTATCATAATTTGCGTGTCGGCGGTCGCCTGGAAAATATCGGCAAACACCGCAGCGTAAACCGCGACGTCTTCATTGACCGGCGCCGGTGCGGCAGCCTCGGCTCTTTTGCTCTGAGAGTTTTGCCCGGCGGCAACCGCGCTCCCGCCGGCGCGACTTCCAGCCGACGCGAACGCGCCGAACACAAACGTGAGGATGAAACACGAGCGCAATTTCATTTTAATTTCTTCGCTGCGAGATTTTATCAGAGATGCCTGCATCGGCAGAAACGCTGTGGTAGTCTGACGCACTCGAAGAATCGCGTGAACTCACTGTGGGAGCCAATTCAATCATGAAATCTATTTCTGCAAAAAACTCTGACGCGGCGGAGACGAAAACTCAATTCGTGAAGGCCTCATCGCCTGCGATTACAACCGCTCTCTTGTTCGCTGCAATGTTTACTTTCGTTTTCTGCGCGCTGCTCGCCGCGCGTTTGCTAGCGCAAGATAATCCTGCTCAGAACGCGATGAATGTTCCGCCGGCCCCCGTGACGAGAATGGACAACGTCACTGACGATTATTTCGGCACCAAGGTCACAGATCCATTCCGCTGGCTCGAAGATCAAAAGTCCCCCGAAACTCGCGCGTGGATCGACAAAGAAAACAATTACACGAATTCAATTCTCAGCAAATTGCCGGGCCGCGAAGCGCTTCGCGCACGCCTAAGCGCCCTCTACAAAGTGGATTCCATCGGAATGCCGATTGAGCATGGCGGCCGCTACTTTTTCTCTAAGCGCGCCGCAACCGAAGATCAGGCCAAGCTCTATATTCGCCAGGGTGCCACCGGCAATGACGATCTTCTCGTTGACCCCTTGCCGCTCAGCGCCGACCACACAGCATCCGTACGATTTGACGCCATTTCAACTGACGGCTCCATGATCGCCTACGCAGTCCAGTTAGGCGGCGCAGATGAATCCACTCCGCACTTTATGGATGTCGCCACGCACCGCGAATTGCCCGACAAATTTCCACTCGCGCGCTACGACGGCGTAGATTTCACCTCAGCCAAAGACGGCGTCTATTACACCTACCAAACGAAAGACGGCCCACGCACCTTCTGGCACAAATTCGGCACCGCAGTCAGCGATGATCCAATCATCTTCGGCGCCGATGTCGGTCCAGAAAAAATCGTCGGAAGCGGAATCACCGAAGATGGCAACTATCTGCTCCTCGAAATTATTTACGGAGCTTCCAACGATCGCACAGATGTCTATTACAAAGATCTCCGCAACAATGGCGCGATCACGCCCCTAGTCAACGACGTCGCGGCAAGTTTCACCGTTGACGAGGGCAGCGATCATTTCTATTTGCAAACAAACTGGAACGCGCCAAAAAACAGAATTGTCTCCGTCGATATCGCGCATCCAGAAAAAGCGAACTGGAAAACGATCGTCCCTGAGGGAGATGTACCAATTCAGGGCATGAGCCTCGTCGGCGGCAAAATTGGCGTCTCGTATTCAAAAAACGCAAGTTCGCTCTTGAAGTTATTCGACACTGACGGAAAACTCGTTCGCGATGTTTCGCTGCCCACGATTGGCTCTGCCTCGCAGATCTCGGGCCGCTGGAATTCGGACGAATCTTTTTATTCATTCGATTCGTATTTCGTGCCGCCCACGATCTACCGCTATGACGCTGCCACCGGAGAACAAACCGTCTGGGCCCGGCGCAACGTGCCTGTCGATCCAAACAAATTCACGATGCAACAGGTTTGGTACAAATCGAAAGATGGCACAAAGATTCCGATGTTCGTCGCGCATCTCAAAGGACTCAAACTCGACGGCAACAATCCTACTTATCTCACCGCGTACGGTGGCTTCAACGTGAATCTTGAGCCCTCCTACAGCGGCTCAGCTGTTGCCTGGATGGAGCAGGGCGGCGTCTACGCCGTCCCCAATCTTCGCGGCGGCGGTGAATTTGGCGATGCCTGGCACCACGCCGGTATGCTTGAGAAAAAACAAAATGTCTTCGATGATTTTTACGCCGCTGCCGAATGGTTGATCGCGAATCACTACACGAAGACGTCGCGGCTCGCGATTGAAGGCGGCAGCAATGGCGGCCTCCTGATGGGAGCAGCCGTCACGCAACGTCCCGATCTCTTTGGCGCGGTAGTCTGCGCGTTCCCGCTGCTCGACATGCTGCGCTATCAGAATTTTCTCGTCGCGCGCTATTGGGTCCCCGAATACGGCAGCTCGGAAGACGCGAAACAATTTCCATTCATCTATGCGTACTCTCCCTATCAGCGCGTGAAAAAAGGCGCGAAGTATCCAGCCGTACTCTTCGTCACCGGCGACGCCGATACCCGTGTCGCTCCGTTACACGCGCGGAAAATGGCCGCGCTCATGCAAGCTGACGCCGCGCCCGGCAAACCGATTCTGTTGAAGTACGACACGAAGGCGGGCCACTCCGGCGGCGCTCCCATCGCCAAACAGGTTGACGACACCACCGATGAACTGAACTTTTTATTTTGGCAGCTCGGCGTCGTGCCGAAACCGGTGAGCTGATGCGCTCGGTCAGTGATCGCCGCCCCCGCCGGACGTACTGACTTTCCCGGCGAAGCGGCGATACAAATAAACAAAATAAATCGTCGCGAGGCTCATGCCGACGATCAACCACGCCAAGCCGAGCTTCATCCCGTGCACTGACGTGCTCGCGTTGTAGATCGTGAGCGACAGCTCAGCTCCGCCGCGCGCCGGCAACACATAAGGATAAAGTCCGAAGACCACGCTGGTTAGCATTCCCAACAGGTAACCGCACGACGCGAAAAATGCGCGGCGCTCTCGCTCCGGCGTCGCATCACCGCGCACATACACAAACATTCCAAAGAGCCCTGCCAACGCGATCGCCGGAAAAACAAGTCCCCATGGGTGCGCGCTAAGATTTGCCAGCACCTGCGGCTGCACACGGAAGGTCACTATCGTGACCAGCGCCGTCAAAACCAACACGCCCCACCAACCCATCCGCGCTATTCGGCGCGCGCGTGCCGAAATTTCTCCCTCGCACTTGTGCCCAACCCACAATGCTCCATGCACCGCCAGCGCGAAATATGCAGCGAGCCCGACAAGAGTCGTGTACCAGTCAAGAATTCCGGCACTTTTGCCAAATGCAAAATTCGTCCACAGCGGTTCGAAGAAATATCCCTGCGAATCCAGCGGCACGCCGCGAACAACATTTCCCAGCGCGGCGCCGAAAAAAATCGCCAGCAGTCCGCTAGCGGCGCAAAAAACAAAATCCCAAAACGGCGCCCAGAGCGGCCCTGCAACATGACTGCGAAATTCGATGCTTGCGCCGCGCAAAATCAGCAGCCACAACACCATCATCAACGGCAGATAAAAACCGCTGAAGCTCGACGCGTACAATACAGGAAACGCAAAAAACAGAGTGCCGCCGCTCGCCAGCAGCCAAACTTCATTTCCGTCCCACACCGGCCCGATCGAACCGATTACGGCGCGCCGCTCTGCATCGTTGCTCGCGACTCCCAGATGAATGATTCCCGCTCCGAGATCGAATCCATCGAGCAAAACATAAATCGCGATCATCAGCGCGACCAGGCAGAACCAGAGAGTCGGCATCGCGCTCCTCAGATCCCCGCAGGCTTCGCGCCCGCCGATGAATTATTCTCAATCAATTCGCTCGCGTCTGGTCCGCGATCAATCTCCCGGTACACCAAGAAGAGAAATAAGATTCCCAGCACCATGTACATTCCCAAAAACCCGATCAGCGTGAACCAAACATTTCCCTCGGAAACATGCGGCGAAATTCCGGCGGGCGTCCGCATCAGTCCGTAAATCAGCCACGGCTGCCGTCCAATTTCCGCCGTCATCCACCCGGCTGTGTTGGCGATATAGGGGAACGGCAGCGAGAGCAGCAAAATCCACAGCATCCACCGCGATGAAAACAGTGCACCGCGCCACAACAGAAACGCCGCGACGATCGTGATCGCGATGAAAATCGTCCCCAACCCCACCATCACGTGATAGCTGAAGTACAGCAACGTAATTTTGTCCGGCCAGTCGCTTTCGGGAAACGCATCGAGCCCATGCACGGTCGCCGTCCATGAGCGATACGTGAGAAAGCTCAGCACATCAGGAATCACCAACGGATTATCGAGCCGCCTATTCTGCACGTCCGGCTGTCCAAGAATCGCGAGCGGCGCGCCGCCCGGCTCGGTGACGAACAATCCTTCCATCGCAGCCAGCGTGGGCTGCTGATTTTGCGCGATCAATTTACCCTGCATGTCTCCAGTGGGAAACAATTGAAGAATCGCGGCAACCACGCCTACCATCACACCAACGCGAACATACATCCGCGCCTGATCGCCAAATTTTCCCGAGAGCAGATAAAACGCGCCGATCGCCGCCATCACGAAGCATCCCGTCTGCACCGCGCCGAGCATCGTGTGCGCATACTGCCACAGCGCCCACCGATGCAGCAGCAGCCCCCAGAAACTGGCGAGAGCATAATTTCCGTTTGGCTCAACCGAGTAGGCCACCGGGTGCTGCATCCACGCATCGGTCGCGACGATTAAATATCCCGAAAGCCACGATCCCATCCACACAAGCACCGTTGCGAACCAATGCCCCAATTGGCCGAGACGTTTTTCTCCGAACAACATCAATCCCAGAAAACTCGATTCCAGAAAAAATGAAAACACGCCTTCCATCGCCAGCGTCTGCCCAATCACGCCACCAGACGACCGCGAAAACGCAGCCCAGTTCGTGCCAAATTGAAATTCCATCGGAATGCCGGTCACAACACCAAGCGCGAAGTTGATCGCAAATATCCGCGCCCAGAATCGCACCGCGCGATTGTATTCTTCGTTGTGAGTTCGCACCGCCAGCGTCTTCAGAATGACGAGCAACAGCGCGAGCCCCATGGTCAACTGCGGAAATATGTAATGGAAGGTGATCGTGAACGCGAAATGAAGCCGGTCAACTCCTACTGCGCTCTCCATGATTTGCCCCTCCCGCTGGTGTAGTCCAAAGGAGTTGCCGTCTTTCGCGCAACATTTACGATCTTGCGGCGGATTCTATTGCCGCACTCGTCGCGAAGCAAGGATCGAACGCCAACCACAATTCCGATTCTTTTTCGTTCGAGTGTACAATCCGTGGCCATGACTCGACCGCGCCTGCAAACAACACAGATTGCCCATCGCAGAATCGCTTGCCACTCCGCGCGCTTCTGCGCCGCCGCGCTCGCGGCAGCCATTTCTCTCAGCCCTCTCGCATCGATTGCGCACGCCGATGGCGCCGACGTTCCGCAAACCGCCCCGCAATCCGTCCCCGCAAATCGCGCCACCATCCCCTGGACCGAACCCGCGAAACGCGCAATGGCCGAACGTGTCCGCAACGAATTCTTATTCGCCTGGAACAATTACAAGCAGTACGCACTCGGCCACGACGAGCTACAGCCCCTCACAAAAACCGCTCATGATTGGTATCCCGTTTCTCTTTACATGACGCCCGTCGACGCGCTCGACACCATGATCCTGATGGGCCTCACCACCGAAGCCGACTCCGCGCGCGAATTGATCGCCCGCAATCTTTCCTTCGATCAAGATTTTTTCGTTAAGAATTTCGAAATTACGATTCGCATGCTCGGTGGACTCCTCAGCAGTTACGAACTCTCGAAAGATAAGCGTCTCCTCGCCCTCGCCGAAGATCTCGGCAATCGCCTCCTGCCCGTTTTCAATTCGCCCACCGGAATGCCGTACGTCAACGTAAACCTGCGCACCGGCGAAGTGCGCGACGCAAACACAAATCCCGCCGAAATCGGTACTCTCCTTCTGGAATTTGGCAAGCTCAGCAAACTCACCGGCAAAAAAATATTCTACGAAAAGGCCAAGCGTGCTCTCACCGAACTTTACAATCGCCGCTCGTCCATTGGACTCGTCGGCTCCAGCATCAATATTGTCACCGGCCAGTGGACCGACCCTTCCAGCCACGTCAGCGGCGGCATCGATTCCTATTACGAATATCTTTTGAAGTGTGGAATTCTTTTCAACGATGCCGATTGCAAACGGATGTGGGCCACCAGCTTTGAAGCTCTAAATAAATATGTCGCCGACGATTCCCCCACCGGCCTCTGGTACGGCACGGTCGATATGAATACCGGCAAACGAATCGCAACGCACTGGGGCGCGCTCGACGCGTTTTTCGCCGGCGCACTCGTTTTAGATGGCGCGATCGATCACGCCAAGCGCCTTCAAGATTCCTCCGACAAAATGTGGAACATCGCCGATATCGAGCCCGAAGAAATCGATTACTCCACGATGAAAATCACCATCCCCGCGTATCCGCTGCGCCCCGAAATCGTGGAGTCCACATTCTATTTGTATCGCTACACCCACGATCCTCGTTATCTCGATATGGGCCGCACATATTTCGAAGACCTGATCAAATATTGCCGCACGGAAAATGGCTACGCGGAATTGAAAAACGTAGAAACGAAAGAAAAGGGCGATCACATGCCCAGCTATTTTCTTGCGGAGACTTTGAAATATTTCTATTTGCTCTACGCGCCCGAAAATACTCTCGACCTGAATAAGGTAGTTTTCAACACTGAGGCGCATCCGCTGCGAAAATAATTGTAAATTATATAACTAATTCCCACTGAGATTTTCAGTCCAGCTTTCGAACGAGGTTGCCTTTGCTGTTGCTTCCGCCTTTTCCGTCTTGCGGCCCGTAGGGCTGCACGCTAAACGTCAGCCCAGGCCCCGCAGGGCCTGGGTAATCTAATAAAAAAGATCGGGTTTTTTTGCGCCGTTTGCATCCCGACGCTCCGTGTCGGGGCGGAGCGCCGTCGACGCGGCACGAAACCAGAGGTATTCGCCACAAATCAAGACCGCGCGAGAAACTAGACTTCAGGTAGCCCTCTCCCTCTCGACGCAGGGAATGAGATATATAGGTCGCAAATAATTCGCAGCCGCAAATATCCACCGCCGCATCGCTTGGCAACTCGCATCGGACATGACATCATCTTGCCCGCCCACAACAAGCAGCAAGCAGCTATCTGGAGGCATTCGCCCAATGAAACGCCCCACATTCCACGTCCGCGCCGCGCAAACAATTTTCATAGCAGCCGCGCTCGTTGCGATCACATTCGCCCTCGCGCCACCCGCGCATGCGCAATCTCAATCCAAGCGCGCTATGACCTTCGACGACTTAATCTCCCTCCATCGCGTCGCCGAGCCCGCCATCTCTCCCGACGGCCAGTGGATCGCCTTCACTGTCGCCACTCCCGACCGCGAAGCCAATCGCAACGCCTCCAATATTTGGCGCGTCTCCACTACCGGCGGCGAAGCCACCCAGCTCACACGCAGCGGTCACGATTCCAGCCCCGCATGGACGCCCGACGGTAAGCACCTCGCATTCCTTTCCGCGCGCGACGGCGAATCCGATATCTACACCATGCCTGCCGATGGAGGGGAAGCCACGCGCCTCACTCACGTCTCCACCGACATCGATCTCTTCCGCTTTTCTCCCGACGGAAAATCCATCGCCTTTTCCTCCGCCGTTTTCCCGGATTGCAAAGACGACGCCTGCAACAAATCGCGCCTCGACGCCGCCGAAAAATCCAAAGTAAAAGCTCGCATCTACGATCACCTTCTTTTCCGCCACTGGACTCAGTGGAGCGACGGCCGCCGTGGTCATCTCTTCATCGTCGCCGCTGATGGCGCGTCTCCGCGCGATCTCACTCCCGGCGCGAATTACGACGTGCCTCCCGTCCAGCGCGGCGATTTGCAAGACATTGTATTTTCTCCCGATGGCCGCGAACTCTGTTTCGTCGCCGTCACCGACGCGATGGAAGCCACCAGCACAAATGGCGATCTCTTCCTCGTTCCCGCCGATGGCTCTTCCGCTCCAAAACGCATCACCACAAATCCCGGCTTCGATAGCCATCCCGCATATTCTCCCGACGGAAAATCCATCGCCTATCGCGCGCAAACCACTCCAGGCTACGAAAGCGATCGCTGGCGCTTGATGCTCTACAATCGCGCCGCGGCAAAATCGCAATCCCTCGCCGCCGATTTCGATCGCAGCGTTGACGCAATCGTCTGGTCCAACGACAGCCGCATGATTTTTTCCGATGGAGAAGACCGCCACGAATCGCCCATCTGGGCTTTCGATGTCGCCGCCGCATCCCAAGCCAGCTACAAACCGCGCGTAATCGCAGGCGACTCTTTCAACACAGAACTTTCTCTCAGCACGGATGGGAAAACTTTAATTTTCACTCGCCCCTCCCTTCTCCATCCCGCCGAAATTTATTCAGCTGATGTAACGACCGACGCTTCGCACGCAATCACTCATCTCAATGACGCCAGCCTCGCGCAGCTCGATATGTCCACGCCAGAATGGTTCTGGTTCCCGGGCGCAGGTGGGACGCAAGTCGAAGGCGTCGTCATTCGTCCGGCGGGATTTGACGCATCGAAAAAATATCCAGTCGTCCTCGTAATTCACGGCGGCCCGCAAAACGCCTGGGACGACGCATGGACCTACCGCTGGAACGCCGAACTCTTCGCCGCAAAAGGCTATGTGATCATCGGCATCAATCCGCGCGGTTCTTCCAGCTACGGCCAGAAATTCACCGACGAAATTCAAAACGATTGGGGCGGCAAATCCTACGAAGATTTAATGAAGGGCCTCGATTTCGCCCTCGCGAAATATCCGTTCATGGACGCGAAGCGCACCGCCGCGGCGGGCGGCTCTTACGGCGGCTACATGGTGGATTGGATTTCCACTCAAACGGGCCGATTCAAAGCACTCATCAGCCATGCCGGACCGTACGATATGGTGAGCATGTACGCTACCGAAGAGCTTTGGTTCCAAGAACACGAAACCGAAGGCACTCCGTGGTCAAGTCCGGAAAACTATAAAAAGTGGTCGCCTTCCACCTACGCGGCGCAACTCGGCAAATTCAAAACTCCCACTCTCGTAATCGGCGGCGAAATGGATTTCCGCATTCCTTACACTCAGGAACTCGAATATTTTTCCGCACTACAACGCCAGGGCGTCCCTTCCAAGCTCCTTCTCTTTCCTGACGAAGGACACTGGGTCCTTAAGCCGCAAAACGCCGAGCTCTGGTACAAAACCTTTTTTGATTGGCTGGCAACGTACTTGAAATAGGAACGACACGAATATCAGGCGGAGTGCATAAATCGGAGAACGTGAATCGATGACGCGACGCCTTCTTCTGTTTGCGTTTTTCTGTGCTCGCGCAACTTCAACTTTCGCGCAAGCGCAGCCGCCCTCTCCAACTCCGTCTCAAGACGCGGCCAAGCCAGCAGCCGCCGCAAAAAACGACTACAGCAATCCTGACGACTGGCTCTGCCTCCCCGGCCGTCACGATGCCTGCTTTGGAGACCTCTCCACCACCGTCATTTCCGCCGAAGGAAAGTTGACTCTCGAACCCTGGTCCGCAGATCCGAATGCTCCCATCGATTGCTTCTACGTCTATCCCACGGTCTCAAAAGTTCGCGCCGGGAATAGCGACATGATTGCCCGCATGGAAGAAAAAGAAGTGGCCCGCAGGCAATTTGCCCGCTTCGGCTCAAAGTGCCGTCTCTACGCGCCCATCTATCGCCAGGCCACAGTCACTGCGTTGAGGGCCGCCGTCATCGGCGTCCCGCTTCCTGTGGATCGCGTGCTCGCCTACTCTGATGTGGTCGACGCGTGGAACTATTACCTCGCGCACGATAATCACGGCCGCGGCGTCGTCCTCGTGGGACACTCGCAGGGTGCCAACATTCTCACCGCTCTCATCAAGAATGAAATCGAAGGCAAGCCCATCCAGTCGCAAATAATTTCTGCTCTGCTCCTCGGCACCAGTCTTCCCGTGCCAAAAGGAAAAGATGTGGGCGGCGCTTTCAAATCCATGCCGCTCTGCCACGCCGCCACCCAAATCGGCTGCGTCATTACTTATTCCTCGTTCCGCGCCACTTCCCCTCCTCCGGCCAACACTCGCTTCGGCAAAGTCCCCGGAGAAAATATGGTCGCGGGGTGCACAAATCCCGCGGCTCTAGGCGGAGGCAGCGGCGATCTCCACGCATACTTGGGAGTGCACGGCAGTGGCGTGAGTACCGACGAGGCCGAACCCGCCCCCTGGGTCAATCCTCCCCAGCCAATCAACACTTCGTTTGTAAGCGTCCCCGGAATGCTCTCAGCCGAATGCGTCTCCGATGCCAACGGCTCCTATCTTGCGATCACCATCCACGGAGATCCCGCCGGCCCTCGCACCAGCGAAATTAGCGGCGACGTAGTAGTCAACGGCAGAATTTTCCCAGACTGGGGCCTCCATCTAATCGACGTCCATCTAGCCATGGGCAATTTGCTCGATATCGTCGCCCAGCAAACCAAATCCTATCTCCGCTCACACTAGCCCAATGGCCCAGGCATCCTGCCTGTGAGCCCTCGCCTCTTTTGAACTCCGCTCGGCTCTCCCCGTCCGCCTTTTCAATGCTCGTTGCCGACGCCGTTGCACCTCTGGCACCGGCTCTCAGCCGGCGTGCTTCAAGCTTTCGTAGGAGCGGGGCTCAACCCCGTAGCGGGCAGGCCTAGCCCACTCACGCCCGTCATCCTGAGAGCTTTCCGATCAGGAAAGCCGAAGGATCGCCGTTGCTCGTGTAGCGCCGGACTTTAGTCTGGCAGCCTCTGCCTCCGCCTTTGCTGTCATCCCGAATCCCGCTTTAGCGGGTGAGGGATCTGCTGTTCCTCGTTTGACCTTGCCGTTGCCGTTGCTTTATCCTTTTCCGTCCTGCGGCCCGTAGGGCCGCACGCTAAACGTCAGCCAAGGCCCCGCAGGGCCTGGGTAATCTAATAAAAAAGATCGGGTTTTTCCGGAGCGCCGTAGGCGCGCCACTAAACCGAGGTGTTCCGCACAAATCAAGACCGCACAAGATCCAATATTTCAGGGAACGATCGTTCCGTAAGGCTTTTGATTATCAATATCATTTATATTAATTTATTGACAATATTTAAAAACTCGTCTACTCTTTCCATTGGCCAGCCCAACGTCCCCGGCTCAGGTTTCAGCAACTCAGGCTCTAGATTGCTCCCGAACCGTCAAACACGCGTAATTGCGCTGACCGCCGCGCAACCCAGGATTAGAAGGACTAGAATGCTAACTCTCAATCCTCTTCCCCAACATTCCCGAATCACTTCCGTCGTCAAATTTCCGTCTATTCCAAGTCCGCACGAATCCTTCTCGCCTCCCCATACAGGGCCCGCGATCAAACCTCACTATTCACTTCCCACCCTGGCCTCAGGACGACCCCTATTCTCAGTTCACTCGCCGTCTAACACCAGCATTTCTAAGCCTTTTGCATTCAATAGTTTACATAGCATAGTACTACTTAACCCCTGTAGAATCATCAACATCCATAAACCATGGTGTATTTTCATGCGTGAGGAATGTTCGCAGACACCGATTTTGATAAACTCAATAAAATCAATAGTTTACAAAATCCGTCAGTTTTTCCAAGCGCAATCCAAAACCGCCCCCTGCCCATATTTCGGCTCGCGCATCATGCATTTTTTACTAGAATCTGAATCAGACTTGGCGTACAATCTCCCACGAATTGAGTCGACAGTTGCGGGGAAAGGCTCTTTTCGCATCAATAAGTTCAGCGCTCAGGGCTCAGTATCTTTTTGGGCGTTGCTGCATCTAAGTAGTTGAACCCCTTACACATCGAACCTGCGGCCCGAACTGCGCTCTGTCTCATCACACAGAGGCCAGCCGAGGCGGCAGAACCTGCCGATGCGTTGCGGTAGGCCGGGGCGAGTGTACCGCTTCACAGCGTAAGACAACGTAAACGGTGAATTCAAATGTTGCCCGTAAATACAGACGAAATGGATCAAGAGATGGTCGCCGGCCGCGAACAGCCGGAGGGCTCTGCCCATGGTGAAGAATCCGAGCGCGATGCGCACGCTCCCACCAGCGAACATCTCAATTTGACACCAGGTGAATCGCTCGAGTCCGCGAACCCGGTCACTACCTATCTCCGTGAGATGGGGCGGACTCCCCTGCTCACTCGCGAAGGAGAAGTTCATCTCGCGCAGCGAATCGAGCGCGGACAAATGCGCTCGCTCAAAGCGATTTCCCGTTCGCCCGTTGTGTGGCGCGAACTCGCCTCCGCAGGCGTCGCTCTTCGCGCGGGCGATCGCGCCATCAGTGAAATTGTGGATTGCGACGAAGCGATGTCGCCCAAGCAAGTCGAGCGCAAGACGCAAACCGCGCTGAAAATTATCGATAAAGTCGCCGCGCTTCGCCACGAAATCGAATCCTCGTGGAAGCGCGTGCAGTCGCACGGCCTCACTTCGAAAAAGCCAGCCGCGCGTCGCGCGTACTGGAAGATTCTTCGCGCGCGAATTGAGATCTCTCAGCTCGTTCGCGACATCGATTTCAACCTGGAAGAAAAAATCCGAATCGTAAAACTGATTCGCGAGACTTCCGAAAAAGCGCTTACCCTCGGCAGCCAGATCACCCGGCTCGATCGTTCGCGCAAAACCGCCGCGCCGCAAAACCGCACCACCGTTCGCCGCGATCTCGCTGCGAAGCGCGCCGAGCTGCGTCAGCTCGAACCTTCTGCCGGATTCGGATTGAAAGATTTCCGCCACACCCTAGAACAAATCGCCTGGGGCGAAGCGGAAGCCGAACAAGCGAAAAAAGAATTAGTGGAAGCCAACCTCCGTTTGGTGGTTTCTATCGCCAAGAAATATCAAAATCGCGGACTCGACATTCTCGACTTGATTCAGGAGGGCAACATCGGCCTGATGAAAGCTGTCGATAAATTTGAGTGGCGCCGCGGTTACAAATTCTCCACCTATGCGACATGGTGGATCTGGCAGAGCGTCACTCGCTCGATCTCCATGCAGGCGCGCACTGTCCGTCTGCCTGTTCACATGACCGAACTGCTTCACCGCTTCGCTCGCGCGAATCAGGAATTGATGAAGCTCCTCGGCCGCCAGCCTACTCCGCAGGAAGTTTCCAAGCGCATGGGCATTCCTCTCGAAAAAGTGGAGATGCTCAAGGAAACCGCGCAGGAGCCGCTGTCTCTCGACATGCCTGTCGGTGACGACGAAGAATCGCATCTCGGCGACTTGATCGAAAACAAACAGAGCATCTCGCCTTCAGAAGCGATGATCGATCTCGACATGAAAGAGCGCACCGCCGCTGCTCTCGAGATGTTGCCGCCGCGCGAACAAAAAGTAATTCGCATGCGCTTCGGTCTCGAAGATGGCGTCGAACACACGCTCGAAGAAGTGGGCCGCACTTTCGGCCTCACTCGCGAACGTATTCGCCAAATCGAAATGCAAGTGATGCGCAATCTGCGAAATTCCGCAGACATTCAGCGCCTCCAAATCTTCCTCCGCCGCGCCTCGTAAATTTATTTAGCGAAGCGCGGTGCCGCCGCACTGCATCCGCATTTTTTCAATCTTGTTTTTTGAATTGTGCGATTCGAAAAGTGGCGCGCCCGGAGGGATTCGAACCCCCGACCCTCTGCTTAGAAGGCAGATGCTCTATCCGACTGAGCTACGGGCGCGCTGCAACTACAGCCACTACTTTACTATGATTCTATTTATATTTTCGAATTCGCGTTCGACGGACCAGTTTTCAGTTCAAGATTAAATGAGCGCACGCTCATCGCATGATCTCTACCAACAAAACCCATGCATCCATCATGCCGACGAGCAGCGGAAGAATCTGACCTGGGACGAGCCAGTACAACCCTCCTCCGCGGTGCAACAAAAACGAAGCAGCCCCAATCAGCAACGGCAGTGTCGCTATCTGTGCGGAAACAACGCGCTGGATAATGTGAAGAGCGGTGTCATAGAGGTGGCGCCGCACCGCGTGGATGCTGAGATATGTCGTAACAATCCAGACGGCGCTTCCGATGCACAACAACTCGTATCCGAGCGCAGCGGATGTTTGTGGCACGAGTCCCATCAACGCCGAGACCAGCACGCTCACAAGCAAAAACAATGCTTCCGCCGCGCGCCCAGGCATTCCCGGCATCGCGATGATTCGCGCTAGATTGATTGAGAGCCCAACAAATAACAAGCCAGCAAACGCAGCCGCGCCGCCGCTGACAGCGATAAAGAAATCTTTCCAGTTCGCAATAGTGTAGGAATCCATAGCGCTCCGATTAAACGTTAACTCCACACAAATGGCGGGCGAAACCAGGAATCATTGTTCTCGAAATATTCACAGCGAAGAAGTGGCGCTAGGCTTCCGCCAATGCGCGATGAACAAGCGATATCGCGATTGCGCCTTCTCCGACTGCGGAGGCAACGCGTTTCACACTTGTCGAGCGAACATCTCCCACCGCGAATATTCCTGGGAGATTCGTCTCCATCATTTGCGGCCGCCGCGCGAGCGTCCACTTGGCCGCTTCGGCGGATCCGTCGAGATCTCGTCCCGTGAGAATAAATCCCTTTTCATCGAGAGCGATGCATCCGCGCAACCATTCGGTTCGCGGAGAAGCTCCCGCCATTACAAAAACGTGCCGGATATTTTGCATCGACGATTTTCCACTTGGCTTGTCGCGCCACCCAACACGCTCAAGATGCGTCTCGCCCTCCAGCGCAACGATCTCCGTTTCAAAGTGCATCTCGATCGACGGATTTTCTTCGATTCGCTGTATCAAATACCGCGACATCGTATCCGCCAATTTTCCCGATCGAATTAATATGTGCACTCTGCTCGCGGTCTGCGAAAGAAATACCGCAGCTTGTCCCGCAGAATTTCCACCGCCCACGACGATCACTTCATCTTCTCCACACAGCTGCGCCTCCATGAATGTCGCACCGTAATAAATCCCCTGCCCTTCGAATTGAGCGAGATTCGATATCCGCGGCTTGTTATATTGCGCGCCAGTTGCTATCACCACCGTTCGCGCTGCGATCCTATTACCGTTGTCGAGCACAACTTTGTAAGGATGCCGCGAACAATCCAGTTTCTCCACGCTGTGCGCCACCATCATCTTCGCGCCAAATTTCTCCGTCTGCGCGATTGCGCGCGCCGCCAACTCTTGGCCCGAAAGCCCTGTCGGAAATCCCAAATAATTTTCGATCTTCGAGCTTGATGCCGCTTGCCCTCCCGGCGCGCCTGCTTCAACCACCAGCACATCGAGACCTTCCGAGGCGCCATAAACAGCCGCCGCCAGACCAGCAGGACCGGCGCCGACGATGATCAAATCGCGTACTTTCGTCTCGTCGATTGCGATGTTCAGACCAACGCAATCCGCCAACTCGCGAGTCGTCGGATTCTTCAGCACCTTGCGGGCGCTGCAAATAATCACGGGGATTTCGTCGATCTTCACATCGAATCGATCCAGAAGCTCTTGCGAAGTCTTGTCGGTGTCGAGATCAACGTAGGCGTACGGATGTTCGTTCCGCGTGAGAAACTCGCGCAAACGAAGTGTCGCCGCCGAATGATTCGATCCCATCAAGATCAGATTGCCTTGCCCTCGATTGACGAGTTGCAACCGGCGCAAGATGAATGCGCGCATGAAGATTTCACTCAACTCAGCGTCGCGCGCGACCAACGATCGCAATCCGTCTCCGCTGAGTTCCAGAAACTCGCCGGGCTCAGTGACGCGGCCACGTACGAGACATCGCCGTCCGGAAATCATCGTCATCTCGCCAGTAAACTCACCCGCCTGATGCGTTGCTATTTCTCGCTCGCCTTTTAGATCAGGCTGTACAATCTCCATACTTCCAGAGAGCAGAACGAAGAATGGAACGCCGGTGTCGCCGGGCTCGAACAAAATCTCGCCTTTTGCCACCGGCCGAACTTTGCTTCCAGTGCGGACCCGATTAATTTGAGCGGCAGTCAAGACCGGAAATGCTTGCGTGCGAGCATCAAGCGCGCTGGGTGCTGGCTGAGATGACATCTTTCCCCCTGGGTCTCAATAGATACGTATTAGAGCACTCCCAAACATATCCCGATACAAAGCGCCGATCCACGAATCGATTTGAATAGGAGCGTTAAACAATTTTGAGTAGTATTCGAATTCATAGTATTGCGCATAAACCTTAGTCGCCACTGAGCAGGCGATCGTCGCGCCAAGAAACGCTTGAGTTTTGCCAGATGGAGGCAGTGAATCATGATCTATGGGATGACCAGCCTTACCTTCGTGCATGTCGTCTTGAGCCTCATTGGAATCCTGTCGGGATTTGTCGTAATGCTCGGAATGTTCGCCGTCAAGCGTCTCGATTTCTTCACCGCTGTTTTTCTCGTAAGCACAGTCTTGACGAGCGTGACGGGCTTCTTATTTCCGTTCCACGAATTCTTGCCATCACATGGAGTTGGAATCGTGTCGCTGATTGTGCTGACGATTGCCATTTATGCGCGCTATGCGGGTCATCTCATTCATGCCTGGCGCGCCACGTACGTGATCACCGCGATGATCGCGCTCTACCTGAATGTTTTTGTTTTAATCGTTCAGCTCTTTCACAAGGTCCCTGCGCTCAAAGCAATTGCCCCCGCGCAATCCGCGATACTCTTCAAGGCCGCGCAAGGAATCACTCTCGTGCTGTTCATATTGCTGACCATACTTGCCGTTCGTAGATTCAGGATTCATCAGCAGCATCTAGCTTAGACAAATGCGTTTCCACGCATTTGCTGAACACTGCTGGGTAAACATTTTCAGATTTCTTTCGACTACAGGAATATTAGGAAAGAGCCGGCGTCTCGCTAGTCTTTGGCTTTGCGAGCTAAGTTTTCCGATAACTTGATGAACTCCGGATCGTTGTGCACGATGCTGAGATCGGGATCCTGCCTGCACCAATCGGAGTTGGAATATCCTGACTGAACGGCTCGCCGAAACGTCTCGAGTGTTTCCGTCTTCATCTTCAGCAGGCCATATGTGCATGCTGCGTTGTATAAAACGTTCGCGTCTGTAGGACGCATCGCCACGGCGATTTTGACGTGCATCGCGGCATCTTCTACCTCGCCGAAATTCGCCAGATCAGCCGCGAGCAATATTCGGGCTCTCACATCATCCGGAAAATGTTGAAGCTGATCCTGGAGCACTTCCATTTCGCGCCGCCGCAGCCGCTCGGCATCGGCCATCCGCCCAAGCCGCTCCATCGAATTAATCAGCGGCACAAGCGCGTTGTAATCGTTACTCACGATTTCCATCGCGCTTTCCGCGAGCCTAGCTGCGTCTTCGTATCTTCCGCTTGAAAAATATGCGCGCCCCAGCACATCGTGCGCGCCTTCACACTCTGGCCGCTGCGCAATCGCTTGCAAAGAAAGTTGAATCGCTTCGGAGTATTTTTGTTGCGCGTAGCAAATACGCGCGCGCGCGGCCAGCGCTTCGGGCAAGTCGGGGACAAGGGTCTCAGCCTTACCACATGCCTCCAAACCCTTTACGATGTAATCCGGGTTCGGGTTGCGGAATTCATCCATCCCGCCCCAAACGTATGCCATTCCCGCATAGGCGAGCGCGAAATTTGGATCCAACTTCACAGCTTCTTGATACATCGCGAGCGCATATTCGAACTGTCGCTGACGCTGATAATTCCTGCCGCGCAAATAAAAATCGTACGCCTGCGGATTCGCGGTCGGCTTTTTCGCGATCACTTTCTCTTCTTGCGGAGTCAGCGTAATGCGCAGCGCTTGCGCGATGCTGCGTGCGATCTCTTCCTGGATCGCGAACACGTCTTCAAGCTGCCGGTCATAACGCTCTGCCCAAACAGAATGTCTCGTGGAAGCTTCCACCAGCTGCGCCGTAATCCGCACGCGGTTGCCCGCGCGGCGAATGGATCCTTCAAGCACATACGAGGCGCCAAGTTGCTGCCCCACTTGCTGCGCTGTTACCGGTTTATCGCGATGGAACTGCTTGAGGGTGTGACCCTCAAGC
>Ga0364922_10452_pt1 | contig 20309 bp, 15 predicted proteins | sample ExccelJu500001D4_2_FD_206955 | JGI IMG/M metagenome (GOLD analysis project Ga0364922, IMG submission 206955) | Enriched cells from Trout Bog Lake Hypolimnion, Wisconsin, USA - BchlTB.June20.5000.01.D4 | ecosystem: Environmental > Aquatic > Freshwater > Lake > Hypolimnion/Profundal zone | place...
TGCGTGCGCGCATCGCTGCCAAAGTAGTCGATCAGATCGCCCCAGTTCACATCCAGCATTGAGCCAATCGAAACAAAGCCGCTGAATCCCACGTTTTCACGATTCGACCAATCCAGAACCGCCGTGCACAGCGCCCCGCTCTGGCTGAGGAACGCCACATTCCCCGGCCGTGCCATCGAATTGGCGAAGGTAGCGTTCAGCCCCATCACCGGATTCATCACGCCCAGGCAGTTCGGCCCGATAATGCGCATCTGCCCACGGATCGTTTTCAGAATCTCGTCTTCGAGCTGGGTTCCGACCTCGCCCGTCTCCTTAAAGCCTGCCGAGATGACGATGCCCGCCGGAATTCCCGCTTCCACGCATTCCCGCAGCAGCCCCGGAACTCCCTCCGCCGGGGTGCATATCACCACAAGGTCAGGAATCTCGGGCAACGACTTCAGCGTGCCATATGCACGAATGCCAAGAATGTTGGCGCGCTTCGGATTGATCGGGTAAATCGTCCCGCCGAAGGGGCTGCTGATCAGATTCCACAGCACCGTTCGCCCTACCGATCCAGCACGTTCGCTGGCTCCGATCAGGGCTACGCTGCTTGGCTTAAAGATTGGGTCAAGAGGATGGCGATCGGCCCGCAGTACATCGTGCGCAGGGCTTACATTGGAAATTGGCATTTTACCAATCGGACTCATAACCTCGCTCCTTCCGGACCGGAGTCTATGCCGAGCAGGTACGCTGAGAATGCTACACCGCGCAACCGCCTCAGTGGATGAAATTTGAAAATTGTGACGGAATGCGGGTCGAGAATGGGAAGAGGCGATGATCCGGATGGCCATCGCCAGTTGAAGCCGAAACTATCGAGCTTCCAGCGCCTTCTCCGGCAGCGGCGACTGCCGAAGGATTCGCTGTCTACGGCTCTGTGCCCCCACTAGCGCAACCGCTGCAACGGCTGTCACTAGGCCGCAGAGCATCCCGCTCCACCATGGCCGCCGGGCCAGATCGAAGCCCATCTGCAGCGCGAAGAACGCTCCCATGAACAGAAAGCACGCGCCCAGCCGCCGGATTTGCGTCAGTGCCGTGGGCTCCCACCGCCAGTCTTCGCTCTGCCGTGGCAGAATACTTTCAGGGTGCAGTTGAATCCAGCCGCCGGTTAGCGATACCACCGCGCCGAAGGCGACAAATATCCAATCCTGTACTGCGATATGCGGTGCCATATACATCAATCTGCTCCCAGCCACTGTCCCGAACCGAAGAAGATGGCTCACTCAGCAGTATGGTCTGAGCAGACCCGGCCCGCAATTCCCATTGGTCGCTGTACCTTGGTCGCTGTACTGTCGGTGAAATGCCTTAAGTTAACGCCCATCACCGCATACTTTGGCTTGCCAATGTTACAATCTTCTTTCGCGGATCCCCTCGACATTTTTCCTCCAACGGACGGACTATCTTGGCCGAAGAGATTGAACAAAAGAGCCTGACCTACGCTGATGCAGGCGTAGATATAGCACAGGCGAATCGAACGAAACAGCGCATCAAGTACCTCGCGCACCGAACCTTCAACAAGTGTGTCCTTAGCGAAATTGGCGGCTTCGGCGGACTCTTTCAGATCGATAAAAGAAAATTCGTCGATCCCGTGCTGGTCAGCAGTGTCGATGGTGTCGGCACCAAGCTGAAACTCGCCTTTGAAATGGGTGTCCATCACACTGTCGGCGGCGATCTCGTCAATCACTGCGTCAATGACATTGCCGTACAGGGTGCGACCCCGCTCTTTTTTATGGATTACCTCGCCGTCGGCAAGCTGGAGCTTGAGATCGCCGAGAAGGTTGTCAGCGGACTCGCCGAGGCGTGCAAACATAACGGCTGTGCTCTCATCGGTGGCGAAACCGCCGAGATGCCGGGCTTCTATCCCGACGGCGAGTACGATCTGGCAGGATTCATCGTCGGTGCCGTCGAGCGCGAGAAGGTGATCACCGGCAAGAACGTAGAGATTGGCGATGTCCTCGTCGGCCTGCCGTCCACCGGCCTCCACACCAACGGCTATTCCCTCGCCCGCAAGCTCATGTTCACGGTGGCGAATTACACCCCGGACACCTACGTCAACGAGATGAAAGGCAAGGTCGGCGCCGAGCTCATGAAGCAGCACAAGAGCTATTGGCCCATCGTCCGCCGCGTCGTGGACGCTGATTGCGTCAGCGCCATGGCTCACATCACCGGCGGCGGCATCACGGAAAATCTGCCCCGCGTTTTGCCCAAGGGCGTCTCAGCCCTCGTTGAAATGGGAAGTTGGCCCTCCCTGCCCATCTTCGAGCACCTGCAAAAGATCGGAAACATCGAGCAAGCCGAAATGATGCGCACCTTCAACATGGGCATCGGCATGATCCTCGTGGTCCCTGCCAAGAAATTCAAGAAGGTGCAGACCATCCTTGACCGCGCCAGCGAAAAAGGCTACGTCATCGGCCGCATCGTCAAAGGCGACCGCAAAGTCCAGTACACATAGGATTCTAAGATTTCAGGATTGGAGATGAATGAATCCCCTTGAAAAACTAGTTCCGCGTACCGGGTTGCTTGGAGAGCTTGCAGTCGAGATGCAAATCGTTCAACGCGGTTGGCATCCTCTGCGTCTTGACACAGCGCAGATGGCATCAAATGCCGATCTTTTTGCTGTCAATCAGTACCGTAGAGTGTCAATCCAAGTGAAGACCACAAACACAGAAACCCAGAACAATAGCGATGCTGCTGGGTGGTTGAGCTTCGGATACGCGACGGGCTGCTTGCGGGACAAAAAGCCAATTTTCAACTCAAAGAATGGTCCACTCATCGCCGACGTGGTGATTGCAGTGAGCTACCATCCGCAGAAAACGCGGTTTGTGATAATGCCTGTGGCGTTTGCGGAGAAGCTCTGCAAGATTCACTGTGAATATTGGTATTCTGTCCCAACTAAAGCTGGTCAAAAGAGAAGCTTGGCATTCCCGATCTACCTTCCGTTCACGGCCAATAAACACGTTCACACAAAGCATTTTGATCGCATGAAACGCAACGTACTCAAATTTGAAGACACCTGGGACATTCTTGATGTGGACATAGGCAAGCTGCACGACTCTAAGAAATGGCCTTTACTGCAATAGCCTTTACTTTGCCGGCCATATCCTAAGCAGCCGCCGCAAGGTCAACAATTCTCCCGTGTGATAGGAATTGTGATCGACCACCAGAATCACTTCGCGTAGCAGATTCTGTCCATCTCCCCACTCAAACACTTCGTCGAGCTTGCGCTTCCGGTCGCTCACCAGTTGAATCATCGCCTCCCGGTCCGCCAGCATCGACGCAATCGATTTCTCCCACGCATCGTCGCTCGGCGGAGCCGCGCTCTTGGGCCAGTAATCATCAGGAAAATTCAATTCGCGGTAATTCCCGTCCGGATAATTGCAAAATTTCAGAATGTCATTCTGTGCCAGCCGAATGTGCTCCAGCAGCTGCCATGCGGAGTAAGGCAATCCGGCTTTATGTCCCCGCAGATGCACCGGAAACTTCGCGACAACATCTTCAAAGCGCGCATGGGCGTTGCCGCCTTTGAGCGCCGCAACCAGTTCCCGGCGGAGCGCACTCTCACTTTCAGTGGTCATTCCGTGACCTCCCTCCACTAGATTGATCCGCGCCGCCCCGCGATGCCTCAGCCCATCAGTTTCATTTTTCACGGCAACACGGCAGCTACCCCAATTGGTGCGTGTGGGATTCTAGAGGCGGTCTCATAAATCGGCTTTGAAAGGGCACGACTTCAGTCGTGCCGCAAGAAAGGCTCATTTCACGCGGCTTTAGCCGCTGAGGGAAAAGCCCTTCAGACGCCTCAAGACATTTATGAGACCGCTTCTAAGCTTCGTTGGGTTTTAGTACAGGAGGGTCACGGCGTGTGGCCATGTAAGTCTTCTTTTGGCTTGAGCGAGAAAGTTCCAGGTTACTTCGCGAACGCAGCTTTAGCCTTCTCCAGGGTTGCTTCGTTTTCTACGTTCACGCAGCTCTGCCCTTTGTCGATCTGGCGCAGCAGTCCGGTCAGCACCGCTCCCGGCCCGGCTTCCACAAACTGGGTTGCCCCTTGCGTAATCAGCGCGCGCATGGAACTCTCCCACTGCACCGTGCCGGTCACCTGGCGAATCAGCGTCTCCCGCGATCGCGCCGCATCGCAGACCGGAGCGGCCTCGATGTTGCATGTCACCGGAATCTCCGGAGTGTTGAACGTGAGGGCGTTTAGATCCGCAGCCAGCCGCTCCTGCGCCGGCTGCATCAGCGGGCAGTGAAAGGGCGCGCTCACCGGAAGCATCACCGCGCGCTTGGCTCCCTTTTGTTTGCATAGCTCGGCGGCCCGCTCCACGGCGGCCTTGGAGCCGCTGATAACCACCTGCTGTGGCGAATTTATGTTGGCCGGTTCACAAACCTCACCCGCAAATTCGCCCACCGCCTCAACGCAAGCCTCGCGCACTTTCTCAATCGCCAGCATCAGGATGGCGGCCATCGCTCCCACCCCAACTGGCACTGCGTCCTGCATATATTTGCCGCGATTGCGCACCGTGCGAACCGCATCGGCAAACGCAATGCTGCCCGCCGCCACGTGCGCCGAATATTCTCCCAGTGAGTGTCCTGCGGCAAAGCTCGGAGAAATCCCCGCCTCAGCCAGCACTCGCGCCGCAGCCGTGGAAACCGTCAGAATCGCCGGCTGTGTAATTTCCGTAAGTCGCAATTTTTCGTCTGGTCCTTCAAAGCAGAGCTCGCTGATGTGGTATCCGAGGGCATCGTCGGCCTCTTCAAAGGTGCGGCGCGCGACCTCGTGATTAAGCGCGAGCTCCTTGCCCATGCCTGCGGCTTGCGAGCCCTGGCCGGGGAAGAGAAACACTAGTCCTCGAATTCGCTCCGCCATCATTGGCTCCGTGCAAGAACTCTGGAATCAGCGAGCGTGATACGCCCGACGCTCTGCTGGTGACAGACCAATACTAAACCTGTTCGGTGGCCGCGACGCCTTCGCGTGCCGCCCGGATATGCTCTTCGATTTTTTGATTGAGCTCCGAGCGCACAAATTCAGCGGCAACCCGTATCGCATTCTTAATCGCCGTTCCGTTGGAAGAGCCGTGACTGACGATGGCCACGCCCTTCAATCCCAGCAGCGGCGCTCCGCCGTATTCGGAGTAGTCGAGGCGCTTCTTGAAGTCTTTGAACGCCTCACGCGCCAGCAGATAGCCAACCTGGCGTGTGATCGTCGACTGCAAAGATTCTTTGAGAATCGCGCGAATCGCCTCTACCAGCCCTTCGCTAACCTTCAACGCAACGTTACCCACAAAGCCGTCGCAAACAATCACGTCGGCGCGTCCGTTGTACAGATCGCGTCCTTCCACGTTGCCCAGAAAGTTCATCGGCAACGCTTTGATCAGCTGGAACGCATCGCGCGTCAGGTCGTTGCCCTTGGTCTCTTCTTCGCCCACCGAAAGCAGCCCCACGCGAGGCCGGTTCGCCGTCGGAAAACGTCCGCTGAAGATGGAGCGGAAGTAAGTCTCACCCATGATGGCGAATTGTTGTAGATTCTGCGGCTTGCAATCGACGTTGGCGCCCACGTCCAGCATCACTGTCGCGCTGTTGGCCGCCGTCGGAAACACCGTGGCAAGTGCCGGACGATCCACTCCCGGAATCACTCCCAAAACCATCTTGGCCGTGACCATGGCGGCCCCGGTATTTCCTGCCGAAACAAATCCGTCTGCGGTGCCGTCTTTCACCAGTCGAAGTCCAACCCGCATCGACGAGTCGCGCTTCTGCTTCACCGCCTGCGCCGCCTTTTCGTCCATGCCTATGAATTCCGATGCATGGACAATCTCGATGGGCAAACCACGGGCCTCGCCGTGATGAGTCAGTTCCGCTCTCACCACGTCCTCCTGCCCTACCAGCAGAACTCGAACGTCGCATTCTTTTGCGGCAAGAATCGCACCCTCAATTTCCGGCTTCGGGGCGCGGTCCGAACCCATGGCATCGACCGCAATGGTGATTGGCATCGTCTGCGGAGAAAGGCCTAGCTCGCCTTTTCGACCTCAACGATTACGCGGCCCTTATAGTGGCCGCACTTGGCGCAAGCACGGTGCGGAAGCTTGGCTTCATGACAATTGGGGCACTCGCTGAGCGAGACCGCGGTAAGGTGATCGTGAGCGCGGCGGAGAGCCGTACGCTGCTTGGAATGTCGCCGTTTAGGATTTGCCATCTTCAGACTACCTTTCGATTTCCGTGCGTACGCCGTAGCGCCGCCAAACTCTTCTTTTTCGCCCGCAGGCGCTACTGCAATTTGTTCTTCAACTCGCCCAGCGCCGCCCAGCGCGGATCCCGCTTATTCTGGTCGCAATCGCAAAGCTGCTCATTGCGATTTACCCCGCAGCTTGGGCACAGTCCCTTGCAATCGTAACGGCACAGCGTCTTGATCGGCACTGCCAGCAGAATCTGCTCGCGCAGCGAATCTTCCAGATCCATGCCTTCGCCCGCGTAGTAGCCGATCTCGGTCTCCGCCTCCTGAATCGCAACCTCATCCGAACCTTTTTCAGAACTCAGAGGACGATACAGCAGGTCAAACGAACGCGAGATTGGAATCTCCGCCGGCTCAAGACAGCGTGCACAGCTCACTTCGACCCGCCCATTCAGCTTGCCTATCAGGCGGATATCGTCAATTGATTCGTGCCCACCATGGTGTTCCCGAATCAGCTCTGCGTGTCCGCTGGTGTCCAGCATTCCAACCTGCCGGACCTCAGAGCCGAAATCAATCTCTCCGGGCTGAAACTGCAACTCAAATTCCAGATTGCGGAATTCCAGGTCTTGAACGCGAATCTTCATGATGCCACATGCTCCCGAAGTCCAGCCCAGCCGCCCACTACCGCTTCGCTTGTAAGCGATTGAAACGCAAGAGATTCGTCAACTCAAACCACGAGCCGCAAATCCACCCTTATTCCTGGCGGGAAAACACTCCTCAGGACAGACTACAAGAATAACGACCCACCCCGCGCACTGTCAAACCCGCGGCGTAGGTCGCTGATTCCATTGTTGCAGTCCCTCTCGAACCAGTCCAACGCCAGCGCGCAGTTTCCGGTTAGTCGCTGTGCCAGTTCTCACCCAGAACCTTGTACAAATACTCAGCGCGAGGCGGCATTGACGTCTCTTCCAAGCCCTTCGGCTTGCGAGAGGCAAGCAGCCACCAAGCCACCGGCGCTTCATCGATCTCATACCCCGCGTCGTGCAGCAGCATAAGGCTGACCCGCCCACTCTGCTCCATGTTGTGAACCATCAGCTTGTCCTCGCCTCCAACAGCGAGCAAAGCCGGAACCGAAGCCCCCGGCCTGGGTACGAAAGCACTGCCCACCAGCCCCGCCAAATACAATGAGGGCACAACGCATCCGCCGGGCATTATTTGGAAAAATTGCTTTTCCAGCCCAGAGGCGATGTTATCGGCGAGTACTGTCGCGAGTTGCGAGTCATTCTGCATGCGTTCCACAACCTGGTGAGGCACAAGAATGATGCCACTCGGCAATGTGAGCGCGTCGTGCACCCCATCTAGATCAACTAAATGGAAGCGGAAATTGATCTTATCTTCATCCCCATCAGGAAGCTCACGCTGATACTTCGGTATCAGCTTTGCGCCAATCGCGCTGACCCGCGCGTGCATGGCCTCATCCTTGTAAGGAGGAATCTGCTTCGGATCAATTCCGCAAACGGACTTGCTCACAAGGCCTTGGTGCGCGCCGGAATCCACTGCGGACGGATCGTATTCCATCTTCGTGCGCAGTTTCGCTTCACCCCTGCGGACCGCGTTTTCGCGGAAACTGGCTTTACTCGCCACCACCAGACCATCAGCTCGCTGGCTTGCGTGGAAGCTGACCCAGACATTGGTCCGGAAAGCGCTGTCGGCGGTCATTGGCGGCTGAAACGTCAGCGCCGTCTCTTTCGTGATAAGCACGACGTAACCGTCGGCACGCAGCAGATGACTCTCCGGTGGTGCATCAGCCCCTGCCAGCGGTATCGCATCAATAACGCCGGAGCCGCTGATCTCGTGCTTCTTTTGCTGAAGCAAATCGAGTTGCGTAGCGGTCATGGCGTGCTCTTTTTTCCGAAGTTTGCCATAGACCTCAGCGCGCTGCCCAACGTAGAGTTTCAGCTCCTTGCCTTGAATCGCCGTGTACTTATTCTTAGCCAGAAAATAAAACTGTGTCTTGTCGTCGGCAAGTACATGCACACCGTTTACGTCGAACTCCCTCGGAGAGGCCACTCGCGTGACATATCCTTCCAGGTCCGCTTCGTAGGTCCGCTGTCCAACTGCCGCACCGGCGGCTAATAAGATAAGAGCAGGAATAATAAGATGGATTCGCATCGCACCAAAGTCTAATTCCCAAGTAGCTGCCCGTCAATTGAACACCTCCGCTTGCGCTTCGCCCTCGTTAGCCTGAAACTGTGGGCATGCTGAAAGTTGGATTGACCGGAGGAATGGCCAGCGGCAAAACGACCGTACTGGCCATCTTTGCCTCTCTCGGCGCTCACACACTCCGTGCCGACGCCGTCGCGCATCAGCTGATGGCTCCCGGCGAGCCCCTCTATGAGCCCATCGTCGCCGCCTTCGGAACTGCAATTCTCGACCCCGACGGAAGCATCGCGCGCCCCAAGCTTGCCGCATCCGCCTTCCCCGCCCGAATCGCCGAACTCAATGCCATCGTCCATCCCGCCGTAGTCGAATTTGAAAACCATTGGATGCGCGAAGTCTCTGCCGTCGATCCCCAGGCCGTCGCCATCTGCGAAGCCGCCCTGCTCATCGAAGCCGGAGGCCTCAAGCGCTACGACAAGCTCATCGTCGTCACCTGCACTCTGGAGCAGAAGATTGCGCGCCTTGCCGTGCGCCTCGGAATTTCTCCCGCCGAGGCCTGCCTCGAACTCCAGCGCCGCATGGCAGCCCAAATGCCCGAAGAGGAAAAAGCGCGCCTCGCCGACTTCGTCATCGACAACAGCGGCAGCCGCGAAGACCTCGCCCAGCACGTCAGCCAAATCTGGCAGAAGCTGCGCAACTGCATTTAGAGTGTCACAGTGTCCTCTTGAACAGCGGCACCGAAATCGCCGTGCTCACAACGCCGAACAGCACCAGGTAGGCAATGTCCTGCGTCACCGCTGGCCACGAGGCATCTTTCAGCAGAGTCGCCTTCAGCCCGTGTACCGCAAAGCTGAACGGGTCCACGTAGGAGATCACCTGCAGCCACTTCGGAAACGCCTGCACTGGATAGATGGCCCCGCTCGGGAAGTAAAGCAGCGTGTTCAAAATCCCGAACATCGCACGCGGAACCAGCGGGTCTTCTACTCGCACCATCAGCAGAAACATCATGCCGTTAAAGGCAATCGACGTGGCGCAGATCAGCAGAAACCATTGCAGCACCCGCGCCGGCTGAAACGACGTCCCCAGCCCCGCGATCAGCGAGCCCAGAACGGTCAGCGTACACCCAGCCAGCACCGCCTTGAACGATCCCGCAAGATTCAGCCCCAGCACCATCTCCAGCCGCGTGATCGGTGTCACCAGGTAGCCCTCGTGCACCCCTCGCGCCTTGTCGTCGATGTACAACAGTCCGCCGCCAATCATCACCGAGACAAACATCGCCAGCGTAATCGAGCCCGGCAGCAGGTATTTGAGATAAGCCACATACGGATACAGCTCGATAATCTCCAGCGCAACCTGGTCCGGGATGCGTTTGGCCGTAGCGTCGGGCATATTCAGCGACGTCACCAGCTCCTGCATCTTGTCTTCCAGCGAGCTGGACAGAAACTGGTCGCTGTTATCCACAACCAGGCCAAGGTGCGGATTCTCTCCCTCGTAAACGCGTCTCGAAAACTGTGCGGGAATAATCACCGCGCCTTCCAGCCGTCCCTGCCTCACATCCTGACGCGCGTGCATCTCATCCGTGTAGTGCACCGCAACAAACGTGCGCACATTCGCCTCCACCGAGTTGAATGCCCGTTCGATGCGTAGCGCCTGCGTGCCATGATCCTCGTCCACAATGCCGATCCGCGCGTCGCGGATCTTCCCGCCGAATGCATTGCCCAGGATGATCAACTGAACCAGCGGCATGATCATCGCCGTAATCATCAGCGTCGGCGAGCGTAGAAACTTCCGCATCTCGCGCTCGATAATCGCGAACATTCTGTTCATGGCTGCATTCCCGGGCGTTGCGGCATCAGGAAACTGTAAGTCTTCACCTGCTCATCGCGGAGCTGACGCCCCGTGTAGTGGACAAACACATCGTCGAGCGAAGTGCTCTGCACCGTCAGCGTTTTAATCTCAACTCCAGTGTGCACCGCCAGTTCCACCAGCGCGGTTGTTGTCTGCGAACCCGTCGAAGTCAGCAGCCGGAACATGTTGCCGCCCTCGTCCTGTACGCTCTGCACACCAGCCAGTGCCCGTAGCTGCTCCGCCCATGTCGCCGGAGGCTTGTCGAATTGCGCCTCCACCACGTTGCTGCCCGGAACGCTGTTCTTCAACGCCATTGGTGTATCCAGTGCCACCAGCTTGCCGTGGTCGACAATTGCGATGCGGTCGCACAGCCGGTCGGCTTCGTCCATATAATGCGTGGTGATCAGGATGGTGAGCTGCCGGCGGCTCTTCAACTTGTTCAGCATCTCCCACACCGCGACCCGTGAAACCGGATCGAGTCCCGTCGTCGGCTCATCCAGAAAAAAGATCCGCGGATTATGCACCAGCCCGCGCGCGATCTCAGCCCTGCGCCGCATTCCGCCGGAAAGTGTCTTTACCTGTGCGTCGCGCCACTTCACCAGGTCAACCGCCTCCAGCAACTCCTGGATGTTGCGCTCTCGCTCCGCTCGCGGCACTCCGTAGAGCTTCGCGTAGATACTCATATTCTCTTCAAGCGTCAGATCGATGTCGCTCGTCATCGCCTGCGGAATCACTCCCATCATGCGGCGCGCGGCGTCGGCATTTTCGCTCACGTCATATCCCGCGATGTAGGCCTTGCCGCTGGTGATCGGAATCAGCGTCGTCATCATCCGGATCAGCGTGCTTTTGCCTGCGCCGTTAGGACCAAGGAGACCAAAAATTTCACCCTCTTTTACCTCGAAGGTCACATCCTTCACCGCCTCGAAATCACCGTATTTCTTCACGATGTTTTCGACCGCGATCGCCTGCCCTTCGTGCCCCGCATGGAAGCCTTTGATCTTCATAACGCTCATGGCGGGCTCCCTTTTACTTCGTGGAAAAAAGTTGACGCGGAAGAATTACCTCGGCGGTCATGCCCGGAACATATATCTCTCTCGGATTATCGATCAGCAGTTTGAGCCGCACCGTGCGGATATCGCGCTTCGTGCGGCTGTAATCGCGCTCTGTCGCAAAATCGGCCTCCGTGGCCTTGGCAATCACTTTGCCAGCTACGTGCTCACCGCCCGGCATGCGTACATCCAAACTGTCGCCCAACTTTACCGCTTGCTCCATCGTCTCAGGAACCGCCGCGTAAACCCAGGTCTGCGTCAGATCGACAACAGTGACAATCGGTGTACTCACTCCCACCACCTCGCCCTCACGCGCCGCCCGGACGCTGACAACGCCATCTACCGGCGATGTGATCCGCGTGTAACCGATGCGTACTTCGGCCTCAGCCAGCTTGGCTGCGTTCGAATTCATCTGTGCCAGTGTCGATGCGATATTGCTGTGCGCCGCTGCTGCCTGGTTCAGTCGTGCTCGCATTGTCTCCAGCGTCGCGCGAGCCGCCAGCACCTGTTGTCGACTGGCGCGCACCCGCGCCTGGTCTGCCGCCAGCGTCTGCACCGCGCGGTCGCGGTCCTGCTGGCTCGCAACGCCTTCCTTGGCCAACGCAACCGTGCGATTGGTATCCAGCGCCTGCTGATGTTCGTTGGCTTCGCTCTCCTGCAATGTGGCCTCTGCGGCCTTCAGCGTAGCTTCTGCGTTCAGGACCTGCGCGTCCGTGTCACCGCGCGTGCTCGCATAGCTCTCGCTGCTCTGCCGCACCTGTGCGCGGAGGCTCTCTAGCGTAGCGCTCGCCGCGTCCCGTTCCGCAATCAGGTCCTGCTTGTCGATCTCCGCAATCAGATCTCCCTGCTTGACCTTCTGCCCCTCGTCCACCACCAACCGCTCAATGCGTCCCGCAACCTTGCTGCTCACGATCACCTGGTTCGCATCGACGCTGCCGATCAGAACGGCGTCAGAGTTGCCGCGCGTGGAGTATAGGTAAAATCCCAGCGAGAGCAGAAACACAAATCCCAGTAGTATAAAGACGCGATACTTGGCATTCATCGGTCGCGCAATTTCCTTCCCAGTAGTGCAAACTCGCCCCCTGCTCACGCATGGCGCTACCGATTTTCGCGCTCCACAGGTGGGTTGAGGGTGGCCCACATTCGCCTTCAGTTGGCGAATGTGGGAGCCTGCATCTAGTTGACTTTGCCTTTAACTTTGAAAGCTTGGAAACTTAGTCCTTCGTGTACTGATTCCGTTTTTTGTCTGCGTGGCGTTCCAGCCCCAACTGGATTAGCCTATCGATCAGCGTCGGATAATCGACCCCGGTGGCAGCCCACAGCTTCGGATACATACTGATCGCCGTAAAGCCCGGCATCGTATTCACCTCGTTCAGGTAAAAGTGTCCAGTCACCGGGTCCATGAGGAAGTCAACCCGCGCCAGCCCGCTGCACTCCACGCTCTTGAAGGCCCGTATTGCCATCTCCTGAATCTGCCGCACCTGCGTGTGATCCAGCCGCGCCGGAATCAGCAGCTCCGAGCCCGAGTCAATGTACTTGGCGTCGTAGTCGTAGAATTCCTTGGACGGAATAATCTCCCCGCAGATCGAAGCACTCGGCTCGTCGTTGCCCAGCACCGCGCATTCAATCTCGCGTGCCTTGTGACGTTTGCCTCCCACTCCCTGCTCAATAATGATCTTGCGGTCGTAGCGCGCCGCTTCATTCATCGCCGCCGGAAGTTCGCTCGCATCGTGTGCCTTGCTGATCCCGACCGAGCTACCCAGGTTCGCCGGCTTCACAAACACCGGATACTTCAGTGCCGAGTCCACCGCCTTTTCGATCTTCTTCGGCTGTCGCTCCCACTCTCCGCGCAGCACCGTCAAGTGTTTCACCAGCGGCAGTCGCGAGTCGCAGAACAACCGCTTCGCGATGTCCTTGTCCATCCCTGCCGCCGAACCCAGCACGCCCGAACCGACGTAGGCAATGTCAGCCAACTCCAGCAGACCTTGTATCGTTCCGTCTTCGCCAAACGTGCCATGCAGCACCGGGAAGATCACATCGACATGTACCGCTCGCGCTGCCGCGTGATCGCGTACCGTCTCAAATGGCACAATCGAATCCGCGGACGGTACCGGCGGCACGATGACAGCCTCTCCCTTCGCCAGCACAGCAGCCGCCGAGGTCGCAGACGGATCGCCTGCCCGCAAGTGCTTGCCGCGCCCGCCCGCTACAAACTCACCCTTGATCAACTGCTCGGCGTGCAGGTCGGTAAGCCACAGCCCCTGCCTCGTAATCCCGATGGGGACAACTTCATACTTGGTGCGATCAATCGCCTGCATTACCGAAGCGGCGGACAAAAGCGAAACTTCATGCTCGCTGCTGCGCCCGCCAAAAAGCACGCCTACGCGGAGTTTCTTCACTGTCATAGTGGTCTGACTTCCTTGAGCTGTTCTATATGATTATAAGGTTTCGCAGGATTTACGTTGCGCCATAGCTCCAGAAGGCATGAATATTCCACAAATTACTGGCGCATTTCCAAGACCGACGCATCTACCTTGCGTCTGATCTGCGGCTGAAAAACTATGCACTTCCATTGGCGTCTGGCATCTGGAAAGCATGCGCTTTGGGGAGAGTGTCGTCTAAGAAACGCACCCATTTTTGAGAGTGTCATCTGAAAGGCGCACCCTTGAGAGTGTCATCCCGAGCGAAGCGAAGGACCCCAGCGATGCCCAAATCTCCTGCCCAGTCCCAGGCTTCTGCATAACTAGACGCGGTCTCATAAGTCGGTTTTGAAAGGGCACGACTTTAGTCGTGCCGCAAAAAGGCTCATTTCACGCGGCTTTAGCCGCTGAGGGATAAGCCCTTCAGACGTTTCAAGCCATTTTCTAGTCCGTCGGAGTCAGCCGACGCGGAGCTTCGCCCCTGCCCCTACAGTATCTTCTTCCCAAACGCCGAACTCGTCAGCTCCACCGCCAGCTCCGCCGTCCGGTTGTACTCGTCGATCACGGGATTCACCTCGACGACGTCCATGCTCGTCATCCGTCCGTGGTCAGCAATAATCTCCATCGCCAGGTGCGCCTCGCGATAGGTCGCCCCTCCCGGAACCCGCGTCCCTACTCCCGGTGCGTCCTCGGGATCAACCCAATCCATGTCCAGCGAGATGTGATAGCCCACCGTCCCGCGACCCGCCAGCCGCAGTGCCTCTTCCATCACCGTGCGCATCCCGCGCTCGTCGATGTCGCGCATCGTGAAGACCTCAATCCCCGTGCGCCGGATATTTTCTTTCTCCGCCATGTCCACATCGCGCAGCCCCACCAGCACACAGTTTTCCGGTCGCACCTTCGGCGTCCATTCATAGAGCTGTGCCAGCGGTTCCAGTCCACCCAGTCCCATCAGCGCCGCCAGCGGCATGCCGTGGACGTTTCCCGAAGGTGATGTCTCCGGCGTATTGATATCCGAGTGAGCGTCAATCCAGATCAGCCCGATGTGCTGCCCCTCGCGCCGGTAGTATTCTGCAACCCCGCTCACCGACCCAGCCGCAATCGAGTGGTCTCCACCGATTGCCAGTGGCGTTTTGTCCGCTTCCAGGGCGTGCAGAACCTCCTCGGCCAGGTTCGTGCACGTGGCCGTGATCTCGCGCAGATAGCGCGCGTGCATGTCGCCAAAGTTCTTCTGCTCCGGCAGCGTGACGTTGATATTGCCCGCGTCTTCCACCCCGTGCCCCAGCGCTTCCAGCTTGGCTTGCAGTCCAGCCACTCGAACCGCCGAGGGCCCCATGTCCACTCCGCGCCGTTGCTGACCAAGATCGAGTGGCACGCCGATGACGTAAATGTTCTTCTTGATGATGTCTGTAAACGATGCAGGAATGCTGACCATACAATTTTCGATTCTCAATACAGGAGCCCAGCTCCTGTCCTTTCCCTACCTGCTTGCCGCCATCCGCCCTCTTTTGCCGAACGTGGGAACTCGATCCTACGGATACATCCGGTTCAGCATCCTCGGGAACGGAATTGTCTCCCTCACATGATCGAGCTTGCATATCCAGGCCACGGCCCTCTCCAGTCCCATGCCGAAGCCCGCGTGCGGCACGCCCCCGTACTTGCGCAAATCCAGATACCACTGGAATGCCTCTTCCGGCAGCGCATGCTCTTTGATGCGCTCCAGCAGCCGCTCATACGATCCCATGCGCTGCGATCCGCCGATCACTTCGCCGTATCCTTCCGGAGCCAGCACGTCCACGCACAGTGCTTTCGTCAAATCCTCCGGGTCCGGCTCCATATAGAAAGCCTTCACCGCCGAAGGATATCTGTGAATCATCACAGGACGGTCAAACTTCGATGAAATGTACGTCTCGTCCGGCGATCCAAAGTCATTGCCGTACTCGAACTTCGCCTCCAACTCGCCCTTGGCAAAGCCTTCATCAAGCATCTTCACCGCATCGTCATAACTCACGCGCGGGAATGGCACCTCGATCTTCTCCAGCGCTGCCACATCGCGCCCAATCACTCCCAGCTCATGCCGTCGCGTCTCCAGCACTCGCTTCACGATGAACGTGATGAAGTCTTCGGCCAGCTTCATGATGTCGTCCAGCGTCGCATAAGCAACCTCCGGTTCGATCATCCAGAACTCTGTCAAATGCCGCCGCGTCTTCGATTTTTCCGCCCGGAAGGTAGGCCCGAAGCTGTACACCTTGCCCAGCGCCATCGCCGTCGCTTCCATGTAAAGCTGTCCTGATTGCGTCAGATAAGCCTGTTCCTCGAAGTAATCCACCGGAAACAGTGTGCTTGTCCCTTCGCATGCCGCCGGAGTCAGAATCGGCGGATCGGTCCGCGTAAAATCCCGCTCGTAGAAAAAGTCATGCATCGCCCGCTCAATCTCTGAGCGAATCCGCAGGATCGCCACCTGCCGCGGCGAGCGCAGCCACAGGTGCCGGTGCTCCATCAGGAACTCCACCCCGTGATCCTTCAGCGAAATCGGATACGGCGTCTCCTCGGAGACCTTCTGCACCACCTCAACCCCGGCCAGGTCCAGCTCAAATCCCCCCGGTGCGCGCTTGTCCGCCCTCACCTTGCCGTGAATGATGACGCTCGACTCCTGCGTCAATCCCTTCACCGTCTCAAACATCTCCACCGCAACCGCGTTTTTCGCCATCACTCCCTGCACCAGTCCGGTGCCATCGCGGAAGATGGGAAACAGCAACTTACCGCTTTCGCGCAGATTGTAGAGCCAGCCGCGCAGTGTCACCTCTTGGCCTTCAAACTGCCCAAGGTGTTCGATCGTTGTAATTGGCGCCATGTGCGTCCCGGGCCTTCGCGCAAAGAATTGCACGGCGAATACCTGCACCGCGCAGCGCGAGACCTAACCTGTGATTGTAAGCTCTACCGCCAAACTATGGATAGCGCGACTCTTTTCGGTAGTCTCTCACTTTGAATTGGTTCCAGCAGAACACCAGCAATATCCAGGCGCCGTCCGAAGAAAAGTCGCCGTGCCTCTCCCATTCATGGAAAGATTTCAGCTATTTTCGTCCTGCCCCTTGACAGCCGCCCTGTTTTTTCTCATTCTTTACATGCAGCGATAAGGAGCTTTCCACTTATCGCAAAGTTGTACAAGTTTTGTAGGGGGAGACATGGGCTACTGGGTAATCTTTATTCGTCATTCTTTTCTCTGGCTGCTCGATGGCGTTAAAACAGGTCTGAACATTCATAGCTCGTCCATCCGGGAACCTGAATCCACACGCAGAAGCACCGCCCTTACCAGTGCAAATTCCTGGCAGGCTCCAACTGCAACCACCAGAGCTCTATGGCCATCGATTCCAACTTCCCTCGCACAGCTCCCCCGGAATTCAGCTGATCAGTTCGGCATCCCGAGTGCACCCTCGATTTTGTCCAGCAACGCTGATCGGGAAAATGGTTTTTGCAAAAACAATATCCCTGGCTCCAGAATTCCGTGATGCACAATCGCATCCGGGGTATAGCCAGACATAAACACCACCCGGAATGAGCAACCCTGCTCTGCAAGGCGGGAGACGAGTTGTTTTGCGTTTCCGCCCTTCAAGACTACGTCGGTCAGCATTATGTCGATTTCCAGCCTGTGTTCCAGCGCCGCCACGCATGCGTCTTCCACCAAGCCCACCTCAATCACCCTGTGGCCTCCCGATCGCAGAAAATTACCGATAACATCTCTTAGGCTGTCATCGTCCTCCACCAGCAGGATCGTCGCCTTCTTCTTGATCGCCGGTTGATAGGCAGCGTGCTTTCCGGGCACCGTCTGCACATCTCCATTCGCCTCCGGCAAATAAATCTTGAAGCACGTACCTTGTCCCACTTCGCTGTAAGCCCAAACAAAGCCTCCGCTCTGCTTCACAATGCCGTAAACCAGTGACAGCCCAAGCCCGGTTCCCTTCCCTTCAGGCTTGGTTGTGAAGAACGGCTCGAACACCCTTTCCAAAATTTCCGCGCTCATCCCCATGCCGGTGTCGGTCACCGCCAGCATCGCATACTTGCCCGCCGGGACCAGCGAATGCGTCGCAACGTACTCTTCTCCGATCTCGCAGTTTGTCGTTTCCAGCGTCAGTCGGCCGCCATCCGGCATGGCGTCACGTGCGTTCACCAGCAGGTTCATGATGACCTGTTCAAACTGTGCTCGATCGGTCTTCACCTTAAGCGGCTCATCGTCTAAGGCGACCTTTACGTCAATATCCTCCCCTACCAGCCGCTGCAGCATATCTGAAACACCTGTCACCAGCTGGTTCATCGTCGTCACCGTGGGCTGGATGGTCTGTTTCCGGCTGAAGGCCAGCAGTTGTCCCGTCAGTTCGGCGGCCCGCCGGGTAGCTTTCATGATTGCTTCCGCCCGTTCTACCTGCGCTCCCTCAAGCTTCAGCGCCAGTAGTTCGGTATGTGCGGAAATAACCATCAGCAGGTTGTTGAAGTCGTGCGCAATGCCACCCGCCAGCCGTCCCACTGCTTCCAGCTTCTGCGCCTGAATTAACTGCACCTCCAGCGTCACCTTTTCCGCCTCAGCCCGCTTCCTCTCGCCAATGTCCAGGGAACTGCCGTGCAGCCCTACCCCCTCACCTGTCGCGTCCCACACCGCTTCGCCCCGTGCCAGCGTCCATCCCCTCCTACCGTCGGGGAACACCGTCTCGAGCTCCACTTCATAAGGCAGCCCCGTGCGTGCCGTCTTATCACCCTCAGCGTTCAGCCGCGCCCAGCTTTCAGGCGTGAACATGTGCTCCAGCTCCGCGTGCGTCGGAGCCACATGAGAAGGTTCGAGCCCCCTCATGCGGAACATCTCGTCCGACCACGTAGTGACTCCTGTCCTCAAATCCCGTGTCCAGTTGCCGACGTGGGCAATGCGTTGCGCGTCTTGCAGTTCAGCCTGACTTTTCCTTACTGCTTCATCAGCCCTTTTCCGCCCGCTGATGTCCATCGAAATGCCACGAAGCCCCACCACCTCGCCCGTCGGGTCCCGAACCGGTTCACCTCGGCTCATAACCCATCCCTTGCTCCCGCCGGGGAGCACAATCTCGTGTTCCACCTCGTAAGGCACCCCGGTGCGTGCCGTCTTATCACCCTCAGCGTTCAGCCGCATCCAACTTTCATGCGTAAACATAGTCTCAAGTTCCACGGGCGTCACAACCCCTTGCGGTGAAGGTTCAAGCCCCCTCATGCGGAACATCTCGTCCGACCATGTAGTGAGTCCTGTCTTCAAATCCCGTGCCCAATTGCCAACGTGGCCAACGCGCTGCGCCTCTTTCAGCTCCTCCGTACTCTTCCTGGCCGCATCTTCAGCCCGCTTCCGCTCGCTGATGTCCAATGTAGTGCCGTGAAGCCCCACCACCTCGCCGGTCGCATCTCGCACCCCTTCGCCCCGTGCCTGCACCCATCCCCTCCTACCGTCGGGGAACACCGTCTCGAGTTCCACTTCGTAAGGCTGCCCCGTGCGCACAAGCTTTTTGACTTCGGCGTTCAGCAGCACCCAGCTTTCAGGCGAGTACATCTTCTCCAGTTCCGTGAATTGCGGACCATCTTGGGACGAAGATTCAAGCCCCCTCATACGGTACATTTCGTCAGACATCGTGACCTGTCCCGTCTTCAGGTCCACGGTCCAATTGCCAAGATGTGCAATCCGTTGCGCCTCTTTCAGCTCCTCCGTGCTTTTCTGCGCTGCCTCTTCAGCCCGCTTGCGCCGCGTGATGTCCATGCATATGCCACGAAATTCCACCACCTCGCCCGCCGCGTCATGCGCCGCCTCGCCCTGGGTCATCACCCACCCTGTGCTCCCGTCGAGACACACCGCTTCCAGCTCTAGCTCGAAAGGAATCCCGGTGCGCGCGGTTTTTTCAAGCTCGGCGTTGAGACGCGCCCAACTCTCAGGCGAGAACATGCGCTCCAGTTCCAGGAACGACGGGGGACCTTGAGGCGAGGGTTCCAGGCCTTTGAGGCGGTACATCTCATCTGACCACCTAAGACATCCCGTCTTGAAATTTTGTGTCCAACTGCCAAGATGGGCGATCCGTTGCGCCTCTTTCAGCTCCGCCGTGCTCCTCTCGATCGCTTCTTCATTCCGCTTTCGCTCGCTGATGTCTTGGATGAAGCCCTCGTTGTAGAGCGCCTCTCCCTGGTCTCCGAAGACCAGGCGGCTACTCAGGGCAACCCAGACGATCGTTCCATCCTTGCGCTTCAATCGGCATTCGAACCCACTCACTCCTCCCTGCTCCCGGAGGAGTTGAATGAATTGTGAACGTTCGCTCGACTCAGCCCACAATTGCCGACCCGAATCGGTGACCAGGGATGTGAACTCTTCCGGCGACGCGTACCCCAGCATCTTCGCCAGGGCGGGATTCGCAAGCAGAGCCTTTCCATCCAACGATGTCCTGTAGATGCCTTCGATTGCCCCGTCAAATATCTCCCGATAATTCTTAACCGCCTCTAGAAGTGCTTTTTCCGCATCCTTCTGTGCCGTTATCTCCTTTGCAAAAATCGAAACACCCGATATCACACCATCCTGGACAATCCGGTTGAGAGCCACTTGCAAGATCCGGTCATCAATCGTCCTGAACTCCTCCTTGAAGG
>Ga0364922_10458_pt1 | contig 19926 bp, 16 predicted proteins | sample ExccelJu500001D4_2_FD_206955 | JGI IMG/M metagenome (GOLD analysis project Ga0364922, IMG submission 206955) | Enriched cells from Trout Bog Lake Hypolimnion, Wisconsin, USA - BchlTB.June20.5000.01.D4 | ecosystem: Environmental > Aquatic > Freshwater > Lake > Hypolimnion/Profundal zone | place...
CAGGAAAGGATCTGAATTATGATTTCTGTTATCCCCGCAAAGCCTTCGACCGCCAATCGATGATGTGGGATCTGAACTATTTCAAATATTATTTTCTTAAACTGGCTAAAATTCCGTTAAACGAGCAGCTTCTGGAAGACGATTTCATCGCCTTTACCGATTATCTGCTTAAAGCGGAGAACCACTTCTTTATGTTCCGCGATTTTCAGAGCCGCAATATCATGTTGCGCGATGATGAACCCTGGTTCATTGATTATCAGGGGGGCCGACAAGGGGCGCTGCAGTATGATCTCGCCTCGCTCCTTTACGATTCCAAGGCTGATATCCCGGAACAGGTCAGGGAGGGTCTGATCGATGATTATCTCAATGAGCTTGAAAGGATTCATCCGGTCAACCGGATTGAGTTCAGGCAATATTTCTTTGGATATGTGTTAATCCGGATGATGCAATCCATGGGAGCTTACGGGTTCAGAGGGTTTTACGAAAAGAAGGAACACTTTCTGAAAAGCATCCCCTATGCCCTGAATAACCTGGAAATTGTCCTTCAAAAAATTGCCCTTCCGGTTGAACTGCCTGAACTGATTAAGGTATTAAAATCACTGCCGGAATCAGAAACGCTCAAAACTATTGCTTCAAAGCCGGCAGAACTTACCGTTGACATTGTGAGCTTCTCCTATAAAAAGGGATATCCGGCTGACCTGTCGGGAAATGGAGGTGGATTTGTCTTCGATTGCCGCTCAGTCAGAAATCCCGGGAAATATGACCAATATAAATCGCTAACGGGAAAGGATAATGCAGTCATCAGGTTTTTTGAGGAAGATCAGGATATGGAAGAGTTTCTCAAGCCAATATTCCAAATGGTAGGGCGAACCGTTGAAAAATACAGCGAGCGGGGATTTACCCATCTCTCAGTAAGCTTCGGCTGCACAGGCGGTCAGCACCGTTCGGTTTACGCCGCAGAGCGAACTGCAACTTTCCTGAGAAACAAATATCCGATCAGGGTTGTTATTCACCATCGGGAGCAGGATCACTAATTGTTAATGAATAATGGTTAATCTTCCGGACATGCCAGATTATAAACCATATCAGATCAAAAATTTATTCTGGTCTTTGAAACTCACTCCAGTAAATTAATAACGAGATGCCAAAAAAGCGTTGTAAAAAAGAGGGTTACGAGAAGCCTGAAGAGCCAAAGTTTGAATGCAAAAAGTGCGGTCGGACAGCCATGAAGGAAAAACAAGTTTGCAAGCCAAAGGGAATTTAAAGAAGGCTATTAGGCTTTTAGGCTATTAGGAAATTGAAAATATTCGATGATGAAGGCAATGATTTTTGCAGCAGGACTGGGAACACGACTCTATCCGCTGACCAGCGACAGGCCCAAGGCACTTGTTGAAGTCGCTGGCAAAACATTGCTTCAGAGGGCAATTGAAAGAGTCAGAGATGCCGGATATAATGATCTGGTAATCAATATTCACCATTTTGGAGATCAGATAATCAGCTATTTGGAGGCAAATGACAATTTTGGTACAGCCATTACAATTTCAGACGAACGGGAAGGACTTTTGGATACCGGTGGAGGAATTCTGAAGGCTGCAGAGTGGTTAGATGGTAATGAGCCTTTTCTGGTCTATAATGTGGATGTTCTGAGCAATATCGATTTAAGCTTGTTCAGGAAGTATCATCTGGAAAGGGGAGGGGTTGCTACACTTGTCGTGCGCGATCGTTCCACCGCACGTTACCTCGCTTTTGATGAGTCGATGCAGCTCTCCGGCTGGAAAAATATTCAAACCGGGCAGGAGATTTTATCGGGGAATAAACCTATTTGCAATTTATTGGCTTTTAGTGGAATACAGCTGATTGAGCCCCGGATATTTAAACTGATTACTGAAACCGGAAGCTTTCCGATTATTCAACTCTACCTGCGACTGGCAGCAAATCACCCAATTTACGGTTACAACGACCAATCTTCACTGTGGATGGACCTTGGCAAACCAGATCAGATTACAGAGGCTGAAAAATATTTAAATGTTGTTAAATAAAATATTAAGTAAAAGATTATGAGTACACTAAATGTCGTTGCAATTGCAGAAACATCATCCGAAAAAGCTGAAGATCTGAAGTCAGTTTGTGTCGGTTTGATTGAACCTACCAGAAAAGAGAGCGGATGTATCAGTTATGAGCTTTACCAGGATGTTACAAATCCCGGGAAATTCACATTTATTGAAAACTGGCAGAGCATGGAGCACCTGGAGGCACACCTAAAAACTTTGCATATGGCGGAAGCAGGGGCGGCATTCGGCAAAATTCTGACCAAAGAACTGACAATTTTATTGTTGAACAAATTAGCCTGACATTACCAATTAATAGGTTCTTTCCCGTGATTGATCAGGTATTCATTGGTTTTGCTGAACTGATGATTTCCAAAGAATCCCCGGTGGGCAGAGAGTGGTGACGGATGAACAGACTTTAATATCAGGTGGTTACTGGCATTGATTAATTCTCCTTTCCGCTGGGCATAGGCGCCCCAAAGCAAAAAAACCAGGTGATCCTGTGACTCGCTAAGGGTCTGAATTACCTTGTCGGTGAAGCTTTCCCAACCCTTGTTCTGATGCGAACCGGCCTGATGTGCCCTGACCGTTAGGGTAGCGTTGAGTAAGAATACCCCTTGTTCTGCCCACCGTTCCAGATTGCCTGAAACGGGGACAGAAATATCGAGATCGTTTTTTATCTCTTTAAAGATATTTTGGAGCGAAGGGGGGAAGCTCACACTGTCAGGAACCGAAAAGCAAAGCCCGTGAGCCTGGCCCGGTTCATGATAGGGATCCTGACCCAGGATGACCACCTTCGTTTTGTCGAATGGACACTTTTCGAAAGCGTTGAAAATCAGTTTTCCGGGAGGATATATTTTTTGTGTGGCGTATTCTGATCTTATAAATCCGGTTAAATTAGCGAAATAAGGTTTCTCAAACTCATCAATTAACTGCTCTTTCCAGCCTTGTTCAATTTTGATCTCCATGCTTCAATTGTTGTAACGGGGTGCTTTATTGTTTAAGATTTTGAATTGCAATCGACTACCTAAAAATAAACATTTTCTGGTATTGAATTTGTCTTATGGCCAATTCCCTCCCAAAAATAAACCACTCAAACGATTTTTTGACTAGAATTGTGAATAATTTGGAATAATGACCATCAGAGATAGAAACTTCCAGGATGAATTTGTATTTCAGGCTTCACGCAGCGGAGGTCCGGGAGGGCAGAATGTCAATAAAGTCAGCTCAAAAGTTGAGTTACGGTTTAATATTGCAGAATCGGCCTTATTAAATGACGATGAAAAAGCAATTTTAGCGGAAAAGCTTGTGAATAAACTCAATAAATTAGGTGAATTAGTCCTGGTTGCACAAACAGACCGTTCCCAGCTAAAGAATAAGGGGAAGGTAATCGATAAGTTCTATCTGCTTATTGAAAAGGCACTTACACCTCAGAAAAAGCGCCATAAGACAAAACCTACAAAAGCTTCAATTGAAAAACGATTAGTATCTAAGCGGGTTCAGTCAGAAATTAAAAGCACCAGAAAAGATGTGGATTTATTGAACTAAGAATTTTGAATAATTTCGGTACCAAAATACGATATTATTGGAATGCCATTACTTAGTTAAATGATGGGTGAAGATTTAAATTATAATTCTTTAATTTTCTATTCCTTAGGTTTTATTAGTTAAGTTTTTGGCAATTAGGTATTTTGCAAGTATCACTTTTAGCATTCATAGAACATCCATTACGATGAATCTTATAAGTCGTTCCAGTCTTTGCCCCGCACCTTTGGCACCTTTCGCACTTATCACAATTTTGGATATTTAAAAAGGATACTAAAATCAGTAAGACAATAACAATAAACAGAAGAATTGAATTAGTTGAAAGGTTTGTCTTTTGCATGGCAATTTAGTGATTAGCAACAAAATTAGTAAAAATATTTTTATAAAAATCATATCACTGCCTGGAGAAAAGATGTTGATTTATTGAATTAATTGATTTGTTTTTTTCGTCATTAAATTGAATGCTCATATTTGATGGTAAATTCATTTGAATTTTAACTTAATATAAATTTTACGGGATATTTCACAGTTGACCTAATTATTTCCCCCTTCTCATTGGTTGCAGGATACCAAGGATGCGCTATAGCCAAAATTTTTACAACTCTTAAGGCTTCATTATTTATTGCTAAATCACCGCAACCTACGACTAAATCAAAATCGCTTGTAACTCCATCTACACCAACTGAAAATGAAACAATAACAGTTCCTGACTTTCCATTTTCTGCCGACTTTTCAGGGTATTTAATATTATTTGAGCATAAATAGCTTAAATAACATGTTCCCTCTGAATAAAATGCGTTTCTGGCTTTACCAATTGTATCAGAAACAATTTTACCTAAATCATGATTATAAATAAACTCAATCTTTTTGTTAAATCTATAATGCCATTCTCCTGATTTATTATTTTTTGTATAAAATCCTCTTTGAACGGTATCTCCATAAAAAACTAATGCATATCCTCCCTGTTTTATCCTCTTATCACTTTTTAAAACAAAGTATGATTCCGTATAGCCATGCTTTAAAGAATTATTTATTCTCTTTAATTCCTGAGCAAAACAATTATTAAGAGTAAATACTAAAATTAATGGTAGAATAAATTTTCGCAAAACTGACTTTGTTAATTATTCAATCGGAACATTTCTATTTAATATTTTAAATATGTTGTTAGTTGGTCTTTCATATCCTTGCCGACGCAACTATATTAGGTTCAATATTGAGTATATTTTCATTTTAGACTTATACAATATCATAACAAATATAACATAATTAAATGCATTTAATCCAAATATAATGGTATCCACCAAAAAAGGCATAAGCTTTCTCAATTAAGCAACTATCCAAGCGGGAAGAAAGGATGTCAAATTATAACATTAAGCGACCCGGCAGATTGGATTCTGTTTCCTGTAGATCTCAATTAATCATATTAATCATACTTGTAATTTTTATCCTGCATAATCTGAATTCCCGCACATTATTTACTACTTTCACCAACTCAATAATTTCTGGGCATAAATAAAGTGAGGGGTAACTACCCGGGTCTTTTCGGGATAAACGACATTAAAACAACTTATTTGGGTTCAGACAGATAAATGCGTTAAACCCGGATAATGAATTGTTTTAAAAGGCTAATCCTGTTTTTGTTGTTGATTCCAGTCATTGGTTATACCCAGCCATCATTTCATGCAGTCTATGTCTCAAAGCCACCGGTTATTGACGGTCGATTAAATGATGATGCCTGGAAAAATGCAGCAAAAATAGACCAGTTATATCAGCGGGAGCCAAATCCAGGTCAACCCATTTCCGAAAAGACAGAGTTTTATATTTGTTATGATGCCAATCAAATCTATATTGGTGTCAAGTGTTTCGATGATCCTGCCAAAATCACAGCCAAAGAGATGGCGCGGGATGCCAATCTGGGAAATGACGACCGGGTCCAGGTCATTCTTGATACTTTTCTGGATCATCGCACCGGTTATTGGTTTCAGATTGGTCCAAGAGGTTCGTTTGGAGATGCGACTGTAAGCGAAAATGGGGCTGTTTTTAACAAAGACTGGAATGGGGTATGGGAAGCTAAGGCCCGGATAGTTGCAGATGGATGGGAAGCTGAAATGGCCATTCCTTTTAAGACAATGGGGTTCGATAAAAACATCTCAACCTGGGGGATAAAATTCATCCGGAATATTAAGCGAAAACTAGAAGCATCCTATTGGCCGGCGGCAAATATCAATACCTATCGGTTTCAGATCTCGGACGCGGGTTTGATGGAAGGGATTCAGCATATCACGCAGGGGATTGGTCTCGACATCTCTCCCTATGCCATCGGTGGAATGGATACGCAAAACGGGTCAAAAAACAAATACCGCGCGACGGGAGGTTTAGATGTGTTTTACCAGATTACACCCAGTTTAAAATCGCTGTTATCTATCAATACCGACTTTGCTGAAACTGCTGTAGATGACCGGCAAATCAACCTTACCCGTTTCGACCTCTTGTTTCCTGAACGGAGGGATTTTTTTCTTGATGGGGCCAGTCATTTTTCATTTGGTATTCAGGGGAATGACGGGAATCCTTACGGCAAAGCGATAATCCCGTTCTTTTCACGCAGGATGGGACTCAATAACAATGGATTACCCATAAAAATCAATTATGCCGGAAAACTAACCGGTACAATCGGTCCCTGGAATGTTGGGGTGATGCAGGTTAATGACGACCACCAGACTGGGAATACCAATTTTTCGGTGGCCCGGATCTCCAGGAACATTGGTGGAGCCTCCTCAATTGGAATGATCGGAACCTATGGCAATGCCGTTTCCGCCGGAAATAATCTCGTCGGTGGAGTCGATTTGAAACTGGCCACCTCAAAATTCAGGGGCAATAAGAATCTTACGATGATTTTGTTTGGGTTGAAGTCGGACACCAAAAGGCTTTCGGGTAAAGATGGATCATGGGGAGGATCGGTTACCTACCCGAACGATTTTCTTTATTTCACACTGGGGCATCATGAGATCGGTGAAAACTTTGTTGCCGGGATGGGTTATGTTCCACGAACCAATATCAAAGAGTCGTACGGAAGTATTAAGATAGCTCCCCGCCCAGACCGGTGGGGAATTTTGCAAGTCAGCTCTGGCATAGGGTTTGATCATATTGCCAATTTTTCCAATGTAATCGAAACGCGAACGATCAGCTATTCACCTGTTTATTTAAGGTTTAAATCTGGAGAAGAATTTTCGTATTCACTTTTGCAGGATGGCGAAAATCTCGAACAACCCTTTAATATTTATTCCTCCTTCTCCATCCCGGCTGGATTCTACCAGTTTTATCGACAGACCCTGAGTTTTCTGACCGCCGGAAGCCGGAACTTCGCAATTAATGGCTCTTATGTCTGGGGAGATTTTTACAATGGGAGTCGAAAGGACTACAATTTCGGAATGAATTATAAAGTAGCCGTCCCTTTCTTCCTGGGAATCAAATATCAGCAAAATGATGTGACTCTTCCCCCAGGGAATTTTACAACGCGCATTTTCCAGATGAATGCCAACATTCTTTTTAGTCCAAGAATTACTCTTTATAATTATTTTCAATACGATAACGACTCTAATACGCTTGGAATCCAGTCCAGATTTCAGTGGATCGTTAATCCGGGAAACGAGATTTTTATTGTCTGGAGTTCAAATATCTCACAACCATTAGAGCGTTATGTCATGAATGATAGCGCATTGAGATTTAAGGTGAAGTATAATATCCGGTTTTAAACCGAATAATTCAGATCTTTCTTTCAAATCTCGATCGTTTGCCCGACTTTATGATGCTTCAGTGACTTTTGACTTTCTGACAAGGCTTCAAGGTTGGCAACGACTAATTCAGCAATATCTTTTACAGGTGTCGCTGAGAATTGGGCAATACTCTTTTTGCACATAGGACATGAAGTTGCAATAATTTCAGGATCCACAGAGTTTAGGTATCCCGCTGTAGCCATTTGGATGGCATTTCGTTCCTCAGGGTTAATGGAGAGGTTTCCAAGACTGCCACCGCAACAAAGGGCATTTTCCTTTTCCTGATCTATGGTCACCAATTCCATAAAGTGGCTCAACAACATCCGAGGCTGGATGTAAATATCTGATCCTCTGCCTAATTCACACGGGTCGTGGTAGACGACTTTTTTACCTGAAGGATGAAGCGCTAATTTCTTTTGCAGCATTAGTTCAAGCAAATATTCACTGTGATGCAGTACTCTGATATTTAAATGATAATCTTCCTTAAAGCTCTTATAACAGATAGGGCAGGAGGTGACCAGTATTTTCGCTCCGGAAGCAATAATTTGTTGCCGGTTACTTGCGACCAGTTTTTGTGCAGCTTCAAACTGTCCTGAGATCTTAAGTGGCCGACCACAACAAACACTGCCATTTTTATCCAAAAATAAATAGCTAATCTTTGCCGTTTTGAAGATCTTCTCCATCGACCGGCTGATAACGGGAGAAAGATGACTCATACAGCCTGCAAAATAGATAACATCTTTTTTTTCAACAGGTTGATTTACAGGAAGGTATTTAAATCCGGAAGGAATTTCAAATTCCTTTTTTTTACGTTGCAATAACCTGTGCTGGGTGAGATCGATGCCGACAGGACAAGCCTCATTGCACCGCCCGCAAAGCAGGCAGTTGTCTGTGAGATCAGGACGAAGCTGATTGTACCGGTAATCGCGTAAAAAATAGACCATTTGAGTGGTACTGTTTTTCCCCTGAGAATTCATCTGGCAGGTATCGATACATATGCCGCATCTGGAACAGGATTGAATCTCAATTTCGGAAAAGCCCGAGAAATGATCCTTGGTTTTTATTCCCCAGTTTCTTAAAAAGATTAGTAGAATCTCGGTGGGGATGTGCATATATCTTGAAAATGGTATTGAAACCATAAAGAGTCCAAGCGAGATGGAGTACATCCACCAGAATACGATAGCTAATTGATGAACCGGCAGGAAGAGTGCCATAAAATTTCCTACAGATTGAGTCATAAAACTGCCGTTTCCAGAATAACCGGCAGTAGCACTTTCGGATAAGAGTCGAAGTGGAAAGATCAGCCATAGCGCGATTAATGCCAGCCGATCGCCGGGGGAATGCTTTGTGATCTTTTTCATTCCGGCAATCCGGGGACGGAACCTTCTTAAAATGGCAATAACGATTCCCGAAAGGACGACTAATAATACAAAATCCATTAAGGCATTGAATGCCAATAACAGAGATGATTTGTGGGGAGTTGGTTCAAAAAAGCGGAAAAAGACAGGGTAGTAGAACTTGTTGGCAAATTTTCCGGTGTAAAAGAATGTTTCGAGTTTTCCAACCACGATGAGCAAAAACCATCCGAAAGCAAGACTCATATGCATATATCCAAGCAATGGATTGGTTTTAAATACTTTGCGATGGAGAAGGCTTTCCATAAAGACTTCGCGGATCGCGTAAAGGGTTTTTATTGTAAACAGGTTCCCTCCAATCTCATTCCGGTTCCCTGCTTCAAGGTCACTCAACCACTTGATATATCTGACAGCTAGCAGGATTGCCAGGATGAGCATTCCTGCTGTGAACGGAACAACAAACAGGTTAAAGTGCATGGCAAGTATTTAAGGCTCGTTTGATATTCTGGATCACGTTACGGGTATTAATACCACGGGGACATACCAGTTGGCATTTCCCGCAAAGCATACATTTGGCTATTTCATCAGCAAGACCTTTTATTTCGCCCCGCTGGATCAGCAATTTTAGTTTCCGGGGATTAAAATCGGTTAACCGCGCAGCTGAACAGGTAGCGGTACAGCTTCCGCAACCAATACACCATCGGAACGATGGCTCGTGTTTGGTGATGTATTCGGCAATTGAAAAATCGTTGTTTTCGAAGTCTATCTGCCGCCCTTTTAATATGGAATATCCCCAGTCTTTCACATTTATTTATCAATCAATTGTTTGATTTCACCTGGTTACAATTTGATTTTTATTTGCCAGATAGAACTCGCCATTATCAGTCATTATCGCGTTTGATCAAAGATTTCTTATGGCTTGTTTCATTCTCCCTGAGCCATGAGATCATTTTAACCGTCGCAGCCCTTGCATCGGTCAAAGTCTCTGCAACCGATAACGGTTCCCGGCAAGTACCAGCTATGAATATTCCCGGAGTGTTCGTTTCATTCTGACTAATATGGGAATCCAGACCTGCCAGAAAATTGCCGGAAGTAAACTCAAGAGCGGCCGATTTCCCGATCTCCACTGTACGTGGCTCAGGAACCATCCCTGCCAGCAAAACGACAAGATCGAAACTCATCTTGATTGGACGCCCTGAAAGGGTATCTTCGGCTTTTAGCTGCAGTGAATTATCCTTGTTTTCTGCGATCTCGGAAACCCGTCCGCGTATAAAAGTAACTCCCCATTTTTGCTGCGCTTCGATGTAGAGCTCTTCAAAATTCTGTCCGAACATTCTTAGATCCATGTAAAAATTAAAAACCTCTGCATCCGGAAGCCGGCGTTTTATTTCGATAGCCTGTTTCACACCGGTAATGCAGCAAGTTCTTGAACAATAGATGTTTCCTGATTTTATATCGCGCGAACCAACGCAATGAATAAAGGCAATTCTTCGAGGGGTTAACCCTGCCTCTATTCTGATTGGATTTCCCGTTTTTAACTGCTTTTCCAAATCGAATGAGGTGATGACATTCTCATATATCTGATAACCGTATTCCTCTTTTTTTTCAGCATTGTAAAGCTTAAAACCGGTAGTAATCAATACAGTGTCAGCCTGAAATGCCTGACCGTCACTTAAATTTATGCGATGTTGACCATTTTCGGGAATTACACTGACTACTTCGGCATTAGTCAGGATCTGTGGAGGATTTGTTTTAAATCCGTTTGAGAGATGATTCAGTACTTTGTCTGAATTTCGAAACTCGGGAAACAGCTTATCCCATATCAAGAGTTTTCCACCGGTTTGTTTTTCTTTCTCAAGAACGGTAACCCGGTAACCTGCAGTGCCAAGACACGAGGCTGCCTCAAGTCCGGCGGGGCCTCCACCGATAATGACGATATGCTGACTATTGATTGCCATTTATTTTTTACACAATTAAAAACATTGGTTTTTGTGGTTCCCCGATATTCTGTCCATTGGAACCAAGGTATTTATCTTCTTTCTTATATTCGATTCCCAGCTTGTCAAGCAGAGGTTCAACAGAGACCTGATGCATCTGTAAACCGATATCCCATGGGGAATAACCCATTACTAGTCCGGCCATCTCTTCATAAGTTAACACCGGAATACCGGTGCCATTGCTGTCATAGGTAATTCCTTCCATTTCAGCAATAGTATATTGCCACCGGTCTAAAAACATCGAGCAACCGGGGCAATTGGCCACCATAAAATCGGGTTGGTAAGGCTGCATCGATTCAAACTTTTTTTTCGAATTAGAGACTGAATAGCCACGATTGGCCTTAACCAGATATTGCCGGAACCCAAATCCGCAGCAGTGACGGCGCTCAGGGTAGTCAATCACTGTTCCACCCCAGGCTTCGATCATTCCTGTGAGAACAGCAGGAAACTCGGCCCCACCAACCCCCGATTGCGGGAACATTTTGGAATAGTGACACCCAATATGTTCTACCACATTAAGAGGCAACCCGGTCTTTTTATTAATGAGTGAAACTTTTGAAAGATCCTTAATCCGATTCCTGAATTTATAAATTATGTCAGATGTATGAACCAGATTTTCAGGTACTTTGAATTCTCTTTTTGTTGCTTTCCATAGATACTCCCTGATTTTGGCTTCTATTTCGGGGAAATGCCTCCAGGTATCGAGTACTTCGGTATATAACCCGAAAGAGGTGACGCATGAAGGGATAATATTCACGTAACCAGCCTCGGTCATCAATGCAAAGTGACGGGCAATTACGGTCATTGTGGTTTCCAGTGGTACGATATCGGTATGATACCCTATTCCGGTACAAGTGGTGTGACGGGCATCCTCAAATACATCTTTCTTAAGGTCATTCTGTAGGATTTTGAGAAATGTGGTTTCAGATCCCGGAAAGAATGTTTGCCTGATACAGCTGCGAACGTAAAAATAGTGGTCGTCAGCAATCTCTTTCTGATATTCTTCCCAAACTCTTTTTTTACCTTCAGTTTCCACTTTAAAAATTTATTATATAGCTGTAAATGAAATATTTATTTGCTGCTATGACCCGCTTCCTTGTGATCACCAGGGATCGAGGTCGTCTTAACCATTATGTGACCCGTTATTTTCAGTATAAACTGTCATGAAATATTCATTTCCGATTCCTTCATCCGAGATTTCAATCCCCAGTTCATTGGCTTTGTGTTTCGAATGTTTCTCGATAGTATCAAACAGGGTATAGCAACCGGTTACCTCGAAAATGCGATCTAGCTCCTCAAGGACCTCCGGCGCAATAGCTCGCATTCCACCCACACCAGCCTGTTTGTAGTTGGAGCCCATTTTTTTCATAATTTCAGGGGTATTCATTGAAATCCAGTCCCATACAGGACCTTGTTCCGGGTGCATCCGTGGTGATACAATGTCAGGGTTTACGCAATAACCGGTACGAAGGATATTGCCTCCTATTGCTCTTTTAATGGCGAATTGCTGCCTCCCTTTTTCGGAATCGGTAAAATAGCCTAACTCCTGGGAAAGTTTACGCAATGCCATGATGACAAATCCGGGGGTGTTATTTCTGGGGCAACGGGTTTTACATGACATGCATTCTCCACAGTACCAGATCGTTTCACTGCGAATTAGGGCCTCGATCAGTTTTTCGTCTTTACTTTGAACCGTAGCACAAATCACCCTGGGATCATAGTGGTAAAATTCGGCTGCCGGACAAATTGCAGTACAAACGCCGCAATTCAGGCATCCGTTGAGTCCTTCGATAAACCGGATATCCTGGTTTAACCGATCGTATAATTTACCCATTTTGGAGTATTTGAATCAAATGTTCAATAATTTACCGCTAACAAAATTACGCTTTCAAACAGAGGAAAGAAGTCGTAATAAGTGGTATTTTTTGATGGGTATTTATACTTACTATGTTTTAATTAGTTGATATTTAATGGCATACATAACGAGGCCAGCAGTATTTTTACAGTTGGTTTTACACAATATATTGGCCCTGTGTTTTTCGACGGTTCGTTTACTGATAAATAGTTGATCACCTATCTTCTGATTCGACAGTCCTGAACAAATCAGGAGTAATATTTCAATTTCGCGTTCAGATAATTCAGCATCTGGTTCTTTGGTTTCATGGATTGCCTTGTAGTTTCGCAATAGGTTTTGCATTAATTCCTGTGAAAAATAATTGCCTCCGGACATTACGGTGTCAATGGCGGTCCTGACTTCCAGTAGATTTGTATTTTTCAGAAGAAAACCTTTTGCCCCGGCGTCTACCATCTGATCGTAATACTCCTCGTCACCATACATCGAGAGGGTAATTATTTTAAGTTCCGGTTTATGTTCAATGGCTTTTCTGGCCGCATCAATGCCATTAATCTCTGGCATCTCTATGTCGAGAAATACAATATCGTAATCGTTTTTTGTGATTAAATCCAGAAAATCCCTTCCGTTTGAGGCTTCCCCCGTTACCTCATATCCCGGCAAGGTGTCGAGCAGCATCTTCAAGCCATTGCGGAACAGGGTATGGTCATCCACCAGCAAGATTTTCATTTGAATATGAATTTAATTAAAAAGGTACAGAAATGACAGCTTTGGTCCCTTTCTCTTGTTCTGAGGTGAGATTAAAACTACCGTTTAGTGAATTGATACGGGTTACCATATTTGAATATCCCATCCCGGAGTGATAGGCTGAGGATGAAAGACTTGTATCAAATCCCCTGCCATTATCAGTATACCGGCATATAATTTTTTTCTGAATTTTTTCAAGCGATATAGTGATCAAAGAGGCCCCGGCATGTTTAATGGTATTATTAATCAGCTCACAAAGAACACGGTACAATACAACCTCTGTGTTGCTTTCAAAGCGATCGTCTTCGAAATTGGATGAGAACTTAATTTTTATTGAGTCAGAGTAATTTATTTTATTGATAAAATTACGCATCGCTTTATTAAGTCCAAAGTTATTCAGGATGTGCGGGCTCAGGTTGTTCGATATCTCCCGGATGCTTTTTATGGCCTCATCGATCACCACATCGGAATTGTGCAGTATTCTTTTGGTCTGATCGTCTTTTTCGATTCGTGAAAGTGAAGAGAGAGACATCTTGACGGTTGACAAAAGAGGACCAAGACCGTCATGCAGATCTTTGGCAAAACGTTTACGCTCAGTTTCTTCAGCTTGAATGATCGCATTTAACAGGTTTTTTTCCATATCCCGTTTTTCCTGCTCCACTTTTTTCAGGTATTTGAATATCTTCTGAATCAGAAAGACACCTGCTGCAAATGAGAAAGAGACAGCAACTCCGAGCCAGACAAAGACTTCGCGAAAAGTTTGTGGTGCAAAATCAGGGATTGTGGAAAGAAATTCAACGAGACACCTGACGGCCATAATGATGAACCCGGCACTGATGAGCATCCATGACACATTGTATTTTGTGACCCTTGTAAGTTTTATGGCGACTCCTGCCGCAAAAACCTGCAAAACCATCGCCAGGACCAAGGCAAATTGGAGAAGCATATTTTAATGGGATTTGGATAACTGCAAATTTACTATAATTGTCCGATTCGCCTTCGCTTATGGTTGGATTAATATTGGTTTCTCTGGAACTCAAATTATTTTAATCAAAAGAGGGTATCCCAACGTTTGAGACACCCTCTTTTTTGGAGAACATACGGTATTAATCTTATTTATCCTTGCCTCCGTGGTCACCTATCAGAACCCATTTATCCCCTTTTTTCATCAGGATGTCTGTCCATCGCCCGTTTTCAAAACTTTTCTTTCCATCTTTATTCTCTTTTACCATGGAGTAATAATAATCGACAAAAGCGAACTCGCCGTGTATTTTAATGGCAACAGGTTTAATGTCATAAACCGGGACTTTTACACCCTGGTAAGCAAATTCAACCCATTTTTTAGTCACTTCCTTATTGGATGGCAGGACATCCCCATTATCCCATCCTACATAATCAGCATCAAAATACTCCAGGAATCCGGCAACATCTCCATTTGCCATTATTCCCCAGTAAGCAGTCACATTTTTCCAAATCTCTTTTTGGGCTGGCGACCATTCCTGTGCGAATGCTGAAGAAAGCCCAAGCCCCAGAAAAAGGGCAATCGTTAAAAATAATCTGCCTTTCATAAAGTTACCTCCTAATTGATTGTGAATAATAAAAAATAATTAACTCAATTCTTTAATAATGTCTTTACAGAATATAGGCAAATGTACAAATTATTTTAATTAAGACTAAATAAAGGAAGAATAAATTTTAAAATAAAGAGACTGATCCAATATTGCGAGACAGTCTCTTTATTATCAATTTGGCATTAATAGTCGGATAAATCCATAGTGATTTAAGCCAGCTATTTCATCCATTGCATTTTAAATCTTTTTCAGATTTGCAGTATTATCGTTAGTATACTTAGATGTTAATATCTTAGAAAGGGTGAAAATTCATTTCTGTAAATACTTTTTGAAAGATCATCTCGGAAGTTCCCAGAAGGGCTGTCTGATCGCCCATATCTGAGATAAGCAGGCTGGTACTTTCCGAAATTTTCTCCAGGCAGAAGCGGTTTAAAGATTGCTGGATGGGAGATAAAACGTATTGTTTGGCCTTTGAAAGGGGCCCGCTGAGTACTATCACCTCCGGATTTAGTAACTGGATAATATAGGATAGTCCTTTCCCCATGGCATTTCCCACTTCGTTCAGGATCGAAATGCAAAATTCATCCCCCAGGCGTGCGGAATTTATAACGTCTTCAGGAGTCACTTTCTCGGGATGGTTTTCAAATTGCCTGATCAGCGAGGAAATTTCCTTGTCTGCAAAACCCTGCCTAACCCTTCGGATAATGGTGTTGGAGGAGGCAATGGTTTCGAGGCAGCCCCGTTTCCCGCAGATGCACAAATCCCCGTTTTCAACAACAGGAATATGAGAGAATTCACCGGCAAAGCCATTTTTCCCGCTGCAAAGCTGACCGTTTATGAAAATCCCCAGACCAAGTCCCCAACTCCAGTGGATAATGATGGCATCCTTATATTCTTTGGCTGCACCAAAATGAAATTCTCCCTGGGCGTGCATCCTGGCATCATTATCAATATAAACCAGCTTATTGAAACGCATCCTCAGTTCACGGCCAATAGTTTGCCGTTTTTTATCCTTGATGGTGTAGTTAATCCCTGTTTTTGAGTTGATTAACCCAGGCATATCCACTCCAATCCCGTAGACTTTTTCATCCGGAATATGGTGATCGGCCATTAACTGGTTAGCAGTCTCATGCAATTTATCAACAAGCAGAGGATCATCAATATGCGTATTTATTTCAGCAATTGGGGTGACAAATTTATGGTAACAGTCCAGAATGGCCATATTGGCCGAAAAGCGGGCAACATCGCAGGATATCACATAAAAACCATCTTCAGGCAACCCATAAAGACTTGGTTTCCGCCCCCCGCTGGATTCGCCAATACCAAAATTCTTCACATAACCTGAAGCAATAAGGTCATTCAATAAAACGATACAGGTCGGAAGGCTTATCTTCAACCATTTACTGAGTACCGGTGCTGAAGTGAATCCATTCGTACGCAGCAAACTCAGTATTCTTTTCTTCTGCCTGATTTTATTCAATTCGGCTGAAGAGACCTTTTTAGTCTGTGAATCAGTATCTTGAAGCATAAATTTACAATATGGAAAAGGATAACTTAGTAAATTGACCGTCAAAGATACTTAAATGGCTAATTATCTATTTATAATTCTTTTACTTTTTAATCGAGGCCATTTGTATTATTTGGAATGTTTCGGAGTAAAATAGAAATGGACCTATTAATTTGGTATGATGACCTTTTCACCGAGAAAATGGGGTTGCCTGGCGGTCATCATATCGTACTGCATGAGCATCCTTGCTGCGACCTCATGCAACTGTACTTTAAGATCTATATTTTCTGTCAGATCTTCTGAATTGAATGCGATAGCTTCAATTCCCTTTTTACGTGCTAAAAATATAGCTCTCTGATTATGAAATGATTGTGACACAATGGTGAATTTACCCTGTCCAAAAACTTCCTTACATCTTACAACTGAATCAAGTGTTCTGAATCCTGCATAATCGAGTATGATTTTTTTTCCTGGTATTCCTGCAGCAACAAGATCGTTGTACATGGTGACGGGTTCATTGTAATTCCTGTTTCTGTTATCCCCGCTAACGATGATATAGTCAATTTTATTGCTGTTGTACAGTTTCACAGAAGCTTTTATTCGGTCAGTATAATAGCGGTTCCTGTGGCCATTAGCCAGGTATTTGCTGGTACCTAAAACCAAGGCACAATGATTGTGCGGTATTGAATCTACCGAATTATAACAAAACCTGTTCCCTATTTTTGTAATAGATAAATGGGAATAGGTAATGAAACTGACAGAAACAAGACAGATAATGAAAAATGTTTTTAAATATGTACTTAAGCTCTTCAAGATAATCTGATTTTAATCAAAACTTTAAAGTAAATACGGTCTCCACATCCGGGTCTGAGTGAGCAGTCAATGTTCCACCATGAAGCCGCAATATTTGTCGTGATAAACTGAGCCCAATCCCTGATCCTTTTGGTTTGGTAGTGAAGAACGGCACAAATATTTTGTCAAGGACTTCGGGCAGAATCCCCTGGCCGTTGTCGATGATCTGAATATTTATTTTCCCATTCAAATCGATAAAAGCGTTTAGTTCAATTCGTGGATTTCCTGTTTTTTCAAGAGCCTGGATGGCATTTTTAACAAGATTAATCAACACTTGTTCTATTAATTGCTCATCTGCGGAAAGTTCCAGATTTTCAGGTGTTGTAGAGGTTATATATTGAATATTAAGATTTTGCATTTCATTTTTCATCAACCCTTTCACATTTTCAAATAATATTCTTACTGAGAAGATGCTGAATTTTGGAGCCGGAATGCGGGTTAGATCTCTGTAGGATTCCACAAAATGGAGTAATCCGGTACTTCGTTTATGAATTGTCTCAATGGCGAGTTCTATCTCATCGATGGTCTCAAGCTCCGTATTATTAGGAATTGCACTGGAGTAAGTTGATCTTACCTCTTTAATCATGATGTTAAGCGTTTGAGTTATCGAGGCAATAGGCGTGATGGAATTCATAATTTCGTGAGTCAGTACCCTGATTAACTTTTGCCAGCTCTCCATCTCATTCTCTTCCAGCTCATTCTGGATATCCTTGATGGTTGCCATTCGGATTAACCGATCAGCCACCTTGAATTCTGTGGCGAAAATCGCCAGTTGAAGGATTGTATCCTGCTTATGAATCTTTACCATGATACTTTCTCCGTTCGAAATTGTCATTAATTTGGCTACCAGATCGGGCGAGAAACTTTCAAGTTCACTTAGATTCTTGAGGCTGGTAATTTTGAAAAGTTTTTTTGTTGAGTTATTAATTAGTTCAACAACCCCATCTTCACGGTAACTAATCAAACCAAATCCGATATGTTCAACGACTGTTTCAAGATAAAAATAATTTTGTTCCCTTTCTTCCCTCACTTTTCTGAAGTCATCGATTACAATACTAAATGATTCAGTAAGGCGGTCGAAGGAATATCCTAAGCCTTTAATTTCAAAAGTTCTGGAAAAGTCAGAATATCTCAGCGATTCAAGAAAATTAGTCAGCAGGGTATTGGTTGTTTCGACAAATTGAATGAGGATGATTACCTGGTAAATCGCAATACCTACAGCCAGCAATGTGGTAAAATAATAGCTGGATGTAAATATCAGCCACATAATCAAAAACGCATTGGCAACGACTGCCAGTACCCTGAGAATAACTGAAATCCTGAAATTTTTAAAGTCCATATTTTTCCATTCTTCGGTAAAGTGAAGTGCGTGTTAGCCCGAGTTCACCGGCTGCTTTGGAAATATTTCCCTGATGCATTTTCATGACCTTAACAATAATTGTTTTCTCAACTTTATCGAGATCATAATTTTCCAATTCAAATGCTTCAGCAGGCTTATTCAAAATCCTCATCTGCAAATCATCCGGATTTATCCATTCCGTTTCAGTCATAATTACAGCCCGCTCAATGACGTGTTGTAATTCCCTTACATTTCCCGGCCATTCTCCCTCTCCGAGCCGTTTGAGTGCCTCAATGGTAAATCCGCGTAACGGTTTTTTATATTTTTTGGTATAAATCTGGAAGAAATGCGCAGCCAACAAGGGAATATCACCGTAACGCTCCCGTAGTGGAGGGAGGTCAATTTCAACCGTGTTAATCCGGTACAGTAAATCCTGTCTGAATTTCCCCTCTTCTATCATTTGGTGAAGTGGCATATTGGTAGCACAGATTAGTCTGATATCAATGGGAATAGCCTTATTTGAACCTACCCGGGTCACTTCACGTCGTTCAAGAACTGTTAGAATCTTGGCCTGTAAAGGCAAAGGCAGGTTTCCGATTTCATCAAGAAATAGGGTTCCTCCCGAAGCTATCTCAAACCGTCCGGGTCTGTCCACTTTGGCATCTGTAAATGAACCTTTGATATGTCCAAAAAGCTCGCTCTCAAAAAGTGTCTCACTAATGGAAGTCAAATCCACACTGATAAAAGCTTCGTCCAGACGATTTGAATTATTGTGTAATGCCCTGGCTACTAATTCCTTACCTGTACCATTCTCTCCAAGTATCAATACACTGGCATCAGTGGCTGCTACTTTGGAGATTGAGGTATAGACTTTCTGCATTTCGGCAGAATCTCCGATAAAATCTTTAAAGGATCGGTTATTTATGTTATTAATTGCTTTTGCCCGGCTCTTCAACTGCTCAATCTCCTTTTTTGATTTACGCAGATGAAGGGCCGAATTTAAGGTTGCCAGGAGCTTTTCATTTTGCCATGGTTTTAGGATGAAGTCTGAAGCCCCTTCTTTTATTGCCCTTACACTTTTTTCAATATCCCCATATGCTGTAATGAACAGAACCACTGCTTCAGGATCAATCTCCAGAATTTTTTTGAGCCAAAAGAAACCTTCGTTTCCACTTATGGCATCTTTTGTAAAATTCATATCCAGAAGAATTACGTCAAAATCTTCATTGAGAAGTAATTCCGGAATTGAGCTTGCAGTGTTTGAAGTTACAATTTTTTCAACATGAGATTTTAACAATAATCTGAGTGAGAAAAGAATGTCCTCGTTGTCATCGACTGCC
>Ga0364922_10464_pt1 | contig 19789 bp, 12 predicted proteins | sample ExccelJu500001D4_2_FD_206955 | JGI IMG/M metagenome (GOLD analysis project Ga0364922, IMG submission 206955) | Enriched cells from Trout Bog Lake Hypolimnion, Wisconsin, USA - BchlTB.June20.5000.01.D4 | ecosystem: Environmental > Aquatic > Freshwater > Lake > Hypolimnion/Profundal zone | place...
CTTCCGCACGTTTTTACGCATTACGTGGAGGACGCTGGAAAAGAAATCAAGGTTTTGGAATCGCAGGTTTTTCTGGAAATCTGCAACGAACTCGGTGAAATCATAACAATTCAAAGAGGAGTCATTGGAGAGAGAGATCGTCGACTTGTAAGCACATGGAATGGTCCCAAATTAAAGAATCCATCCAATTCATATACACAACGGGACTATTTTTTACGCGACCCCGGTTCAGCTACTCATGAAGCTGGTTTTCATTCCTTCCTCGCAAATTTTCTCGGTTGGGCTTTGCCAACAGTCACAAAATTTAATGGAACAAATTGTCCACTCTACCTAGAAGCTATCTTTCCATTATTTGTTGTTGAACAGAAGCACGGCTGGGGAGGAATCCAGGCCAATTTCCCAACATTCCTAGGCATCCGAGAAGCTAGCAAACGGGCACTGGAATTTGTTCTTAATGTTGATGCGGCTAAAATTATTGAAGAGAAGCAGCGTTTAGATCAAGAGGAAGAACAATTACGAAATCAGTGGAAAAATGTGCTTAATTTGGTCGAAGCCGGTTTGCGGCCGGTCAACGGCAGGGCCATGGGAATTTCTGAGAAACCGACAACACAATGGCCTCCTACCATCGAGCCGCACATAGAGGTTTACAGGACTGGCAATTGGATTCATGCCTCGGAAGCCGAGACTGCTGATAGGACAGAGCTTGTGTCACTTGAATCTGAATCATTTACAACGGTTGGCGAAACTGCAAATGCTCTCTCCGATGAATTGGAAGACGCTAAAAACTCCCTTTATGAAAAGGATATTCTCGCCCGCGAGAAGTTGGAAGAGATTGAAAACGAACGAATGCAATGCGATAGCATTTTGACCCGCCTAGAAGCGCTTGATGACGATTTAGAGAAAAATAAAGATGCCCAGAAATTAAAAACTTTTGGTTCCGTTGCCGAATGGAGTATTAACGACCATTCCTGTCCGACTTGCCATCAGCACTTGACGGACACGCTGTTGCCGCAAAATTCTGTGGATCGCGCAATGACTATTGAGGACAATATTGAATTCATTCGCAACCAAATTAAAAGCTTTCAAATGTTAAAGGAAAACACCACGGAAGTGGTGAATAAAAAGGAATCTGAATTGGCCGTGATGCGCACTGAGATTGACTCTATTCGTGCAAAAATTAGAGCTATTAAGCAAAGTTTAATCTCGCCTGATTCAATGCCATCAATCGAAAAAGTGAGAGCACGGCTTGAAGTAGAGGGACGGTTGAAAACCTTGGATCACGCGCTAGACGAATTTAACGAACGAATTGCGATTCTTGGCGAGGTTTCAACAAAATGGAATGCCTTACAGCAACGAAAAAGTTCTTTAAGTAATGAAGGTTTGTCAACAGGTGACCAAGCAAAATTGTCAGCTTTCGAAAAATCTTTGCGGGAACAACTTGTGGAATTCAAATTTAGCAGTATCAATCCTGAGTCTCTAAACATTTCCTCAGATAATTACAGGCCGACGAGAGAAGGATTTAATCTTGGGTTTGATCTTTCCGCCAGCGACAACATACGCATAATTTGGGCGTATCTTGAAGGACTTTTAGAGCTTGCTAGCCAATTCCGGTTAAACCATCCAGGCCTCTTAATTTTTGACGAACCAAGGCAACAAGAAGCAAAAGAAGTAAGTTTTCGCAACCTGCTAATTCGTGCAGGTGGTGCAATGTCACGTAAGCAGCAAGTGCTTTTTTTGACAAGCGAACCTTTAGCCAATCTTGAAAGACTGATTCAGAATATTCCGGCCAAAGTTACGAGCATTGAAGGCTGGGTGATAAAAAAGATTTCGTAAATCCGAAGCTTGATAAAATCATCGTCGCATCTTGCGGAGGTCATGGTCGCTAGTCCCGGCGCAATTCAGGCTCAACAGGTAATCGTCAAGACCAGCAGACGCAAATCTGCCTCGGCTCGCCGAACCACAGACCGAAGCAAAGCAAGATCACATTTTTTGGATTAAAATGAATCTTTGGAATGATGGGACTGTATTTGTCCAACCCGCCTTTGTTATGCTTGCGAAAATGGATCAGGCCAACAAGTTGAGCGACCGGCTTGCGTCGATTGTTGAAGGCGGATTTTTTCGCCCGTTGGCACGACCGTCATCGCCGATTTACATTGATTGCGCCGATAGGCTGGCACAGAGCGCCGACGAGGGCGGACAACTATCACACAATGATACGCTAGTGTTGATTCGCGAAGTGCTGGCGGCGCATCCTCGCGCTCAACTGGCCGATGATGAAGGCGGACATCTCACGGATTTGCGCCAGCGTGCGGGACAGATTTTCAATAAACTGCTCGAAGCCGGTTGGCTGCAAGAACGCACGGTCAGCTTAGATGAACGTTGGGTGCTTCTGACACCACGCGTCCGCCCGCTCATCAGACTTCTGCGGGAATTCGCAGAAGATAATGTCGCGGAATTAAAAGATTTTGCCGCCACCCTGCGTTCAATTTGCCAGACATTACTTGCAGATGGTGCGCTAGATCCCGCTCGTTTATCTCCCGAAGAATTTCGTCAAACCATCAGGGAATTGAATGACCGCGTTGAACGCGCTGGCGAACAAATGCACGCGGTTGAATCACTCATCCTAAAACATGAAGATCGGCAACGCGCCAGCATCAATGCCAGTGAGACGCTCAATCGTTTGTTGGTTGAGTTTCATGCCGGCGAACACATGGTTTGCTATGATGCACTCCAGGAAGGCGGGCTGATTCCCCGTTTGCGTCAGGCTCGTGCTGTGATTCAGGACGCGCTGGCAAATCCTTTTGCCAAGCAGCGATTGGCGGATGGCTTGGCAGCACACCGTGGAGTTGACCCAACGGATGCCTACATCGAAGCCGAAAAAGTGCTTCGTAAATTGGAGAATGGAATTGCCTCCATCCCAATCAAGCAACGCTTGATTGACGGGCGCATGGCAGATTTCAGTCGGCTCTCAACGCAACGCTACCGGTATCAGACTGAAATACGCGGACGTCGGCCCGAACGGGTGAAAACCTATCTCAATACCGCCGACTCTATTCACACCGGACAATCTTTTGCCGACCTTCGGCGAGAACCCGGCATGACTTTGTTATGCCCCGATGTGGTCATTTTCTTCGGTCAAGATTCACTCGCACCGGTTCGCCGCCTGCGACCGCATGTGGATTTGTCTCTGGCTGAACTGCCGCCCACGGGAGATGTGGCGCAGGCGCAAGATTTGCTGCGCAACTTGAATCTTAACCTGATAACGCCGCAACGCGCCGTGCGGTTCGTTGAGAAACATCTGCCGAAAAAAGGTGCGACATTATCCAGTTCGGAATTTTCCATGCACACGGAAGATGATTTCCTAGACCTATTGGCGATACTGGCATTTGAACGCGCCAACAGCAGCGCCCAACACCATCAGTTGCGGTGGGAAATAAAACCTGCGCGCACTGGTGACGGCGCAGACCCGGCCAGCATCCCGGTGGATCGGTTGGCAGGCAGACGAGTTGAACGCTTTATCCTTGAACGAATCGCATGACACTTCCTTGGCCAACTTTTTGGGCGCACATTCCTGAAGACGACCGTGCCGCCATACGGGAAATTCTCGCCGAACTGCTCGGATCGGGAGTTTTGTTTGGCGACGACGGCCGCGCCCGGCAACTTTATCTGATGGCGCGCGAATATGAGAAAGAGCTTCGGGAATATCTTGCGCCGCTAAACCTTGACTTGATTCCCGACCCCGACCGTTCGTTGTATCAGGCCCGACCGATTCCTGGTGAATGCAACTTGACCGCCCGATTCACAAAAGATGAAACGCTGCTGCTGCTGACCCTCTGGCGGATTTACGACGAAGAACGCATGACGCGCTCGGTCGAAACCGTCGTGGTTCAGGCCAACCAGATTTTTGCTCGATTGAGGCTTTATTTTGAGCACATCGAACCACCAACTGAATCGCATTTTGAAAAGATGATTGTGCGTTTGCGTTCAAAGCGATTGATCCGATTTCAGCGCCATGAAGACCCGCAGCGGTTCGGTGATTCCGTGGTTGAAATTTTACCGACACTGCAACGCGTGATTCCCTTTGAAAGCACCGAAGCCTGGGAGCAACAGGCATCGTTGTATCGCGCACACACATCTGAATCCAACGGGGAGGAACAATGAGCGACCGCCGCATTTCACTCACACGAATTTTAGCCGTCAACTGGTATGGGTTCCGCCAGGTTTTTGACGTTTCCAACGACATTCTCATCTCCGGCAAATTCGGCACTGGCAAGTCCGCATTGCTCGATTTGATGCAATATGTATTGCTCGGCGAAAGCTGGCGACCCAATCGCGCTGCCGCCGGCAATGCCCGCAGTCGTTCACTCGTGAGCTATTGCCTGTGTGCGACCAATCTCTATAAAGACGGCGAACCCCATTACACCCGTTCCAGTGGCGTCACGGTGGTGGGCTTGGAATTCTCTTGGCCGCTGGAAAAGGGCCAGACCGAGCCGCGACGTGAAACTTGGGGTGTGCGCGTTGAATTCAGTTCCGCAACTGCCGAACCCAAGCCGACATATTTTTTGGTTCCCGAACGCGTCGAGTGGCCACAGCTTGCCCCTGACGGTCAAATGATGGATGAGGAATCATTCCGCACTTGGATTCGCCGTGATTTTGGTCGTGAATGTTTGTTTGGCCGCCAGAAGGATTATCTCGCGGAAATGGCGACGCCACATCATTTGTATTTTGATGCGGATCAGTTTCACAAAACATTTCCCAAGGCGATTGCCTTTGAGCCAGAGGAGAACGTCGAGAAATTCATCCGTGATTTTATTCTGGAGGAAAATTCACTTGATGTTCGCGATGTCAAAACCGCTGTCGGTGCCTATCGCGAAACTCAAGCACGGTTGGATTCCCAAGAAGACGAGGCTAAATATCTTCGGCGAATCGAAACTTTTCACGCCGATTACGAAAAAGCCCGTCGTGACGCCGCCATTTTTCAATACACCGGCCTGTCCTTAGAACATGCCCGCTTGGGTGAATTAGTGGAGCGTCATAAAAATGAAATCAAAACCCTTGAGGCCAAGCACGCTGACGACAACAAAGAGTTTGATGCCAAAGTCAAAGAGCGCGACAACTTGGACAAAATATTGAAAGAGTTCGTGCTCGACAGTGATGAAGCACAGTTGGCACAGGCTCAAAGTGACAAGCGCGATGTCGTCCGTGATCTGGCCGGCCTAAAAGAAGCCCAAAAAACCGTCCGTGACCGACTAAAAAACCGCGCGACTGCCTGGTCGAACTGGCTCAAGCGTGGTGCCGCTATCCAGCTTGACGGGTTGAAAGATAATCTCGTCGTTGACGAAGATTTATTATCAGCATTACGAAATGCTGACGAAAAACAGGGATTGCAGGCATTGCCGATTTTGGCAGAAAAGTTTAATGATTTATTCCGCAACGTCGGAACGACACTGATGCCTGTTGAAACGCAGTTAAAAAATCTCAACGCTGATTTGATACAATTAGCTGCGGATTTGGAGCGATTGGAAAACAATGAAACGCCGGGCACATTTCCGCTCTTTCAAGGCATCAAGGCGAAACTTTCCAATTCCGCCACTCCACCAGAACAATTGTGCCGGTTGGTTGAGGTCAAGCCGGATGAAGAAGAATGGCGTGATGCACTGGAGTTGATGTTGGGCCGAAACCGTTTTGCAGTGGTCGTTTCTCCAGCAGATTATCGCACGGCCTTGGATGTATTGAAAAAGGCTCCGCCAAGCCAATGGGAATCGCTGGTTCACCCGCGCGAGGCAGCAGAGTTACGCGCTGATGTTCGCCCCGGCTCCTTGGCGGAAAAGGTGGACGTGAAACACGAGACGGCTTCGGTCTTCGTCCGCCATTTGCTTGGCAATGTCATGGCGGTTGAAAGAGTTGAAGATTTGGATAATTGCGAACGTGGCATCACCCGTGGTGGTATCTTCAAGCAAGCACCCACTCGTCGACGCCTACGGCAGATACCTGGTTTTGAATTCACCCTCGGTATTGAAGGCATCAAACGGCTGAAAGCCGCCGCCATCAAAAGACAAAAAGAGCAAATGGCCATCCGTGACGGACGATCAGCTTTGATTGAAAGTGTCCGCCTATGGTTGAACAGCGCCAAAGAAGCTGGTTTGGGTGACTCACGCTTGCCAGATCGCAGCTCGGAACTTTCTCGCATTCCCGAGCTTGAAAACAAGTTGGAGACACTAAAAACAAAAATTGATTTGCTTGGAACCGAGGAACGCCTTGGTCGGTTGGAAAAACGCGATGATTTGCAGGCTAAGTTTTCAGCCGCAGGTGAAAAGGTCGGTGAATTAAGTAATTCGCGGCAAGGGTTTAACCAACTGCACAAAGAGTTAACGGAAAAAATCAGTGAGGCAGAAAGTGAATTAACTGACGCACTTCTCGAACTAAGTAAAAGTCGAGCCAAACTGCCCGAGGGCATTCTCGATGCCGAACTTGTTGACGTCCTGAATAAATTTCTGGTCGCGCATCACAAGTGGACTGATCGCCTAGAAGCAGCACGCACGCAATCCACAACCGCCAGTGAAAATGCCATCACGTTCCGTAACAACCGAGACACCGAGCGGCGTGCTCTGGCAGATGCCCGCGCCAAAGACGGCAAATTATTGCACCCGGAATATCAGACGGATTTCCCGGCCGATGAGGCCAACAACGAACAATGGTCAGCCCGCCTGAAGTTGCTGGAGGAAACGGAGATTCCAAAATTTCAGACACTGGCTGCCGAACGCAGAAAAGACTGGGAAAAGCGTCTGCAAGAAAGTGTTCTGGATCGGCTTAACGAGCGTTTGAAGGACGCCGAACGCACGGTCAAACAACTGCGTGATTATCTCGACCGTGACATCGGTAAATATCGCTACCGTATCAGTCAAAAACGCGACTCCGTTTTTGGTGCGCTTTGGAAGCTGCTTGATTCCGGGTTTGAACCGACGGATGAATTGCTTAAAGCCAGCCGCAGCGACGAGGTTCAGCAGGCATTGAATCAACTCATGGCAGCGGTGGAGTCTTCAGAGCAGCCAGATGAACGGGCGAAACGCCTGCTGGATTACCGCTACTATCATCATTACGACTTGGAAATGGTTTTGGCAAACCGTCCCGACGCGCCGCCCATTTCCCTTGGTCGCAGCGGGAAGAGTTTGTCGGGTGGTGAAAACCAAGCGCCGTTTTTTATCTCCATGCTCTCTGCATTTCACCGCGTTTACGATCTCGGCCCAAGCCGCTCGCAGCATCTTGGCCTGGTGGTGATGGACGAGGCGTTTTCAAAACTTTCAGCGGATGGCGTGCAGGACTGTTTGGAACTGGCGCGAAATTTTCAACTGCAACTCGTCCTCGCATTCCCGCCGGAAAAACTTGGGGTTATGGCACCGTATTCGGACACCGTCATCATGTGTCACAAAAAAGAAGAACGTGATGCCGCCGGATATGTCACGCGCATTGACAACGTGCCAACGCTGCTGACCTCTGACCAAGTGATTGAATCTTTTGCATGAGCGACAATCCCAAATGGCGCGAATTGCCCATCCTCCGTGAACTCCACAGCCAGTGGCTCGCAAGCCGTGGAGACAAGCTGGCTGACAGTTTTCAGCGACCGTTTGGACGTGATTGGGAAACCTTGCTGGCCGACGCTAATTTGATTTCAGCGGAATCTCGCAACGAAGCAAATCGTGATGCCCGAATGCTCGCCAATGCCAGCTTGCTGACGATCAAAACCGTTAAGCATCGCCCAGAATTTATTCAGCGTGTTGCCATCCCATTGGAAGCTGCAAGCCGACTGCGAGAATTGTTCCCCGAGTGTTATCCGGAACCAAACGATAAGTTTGACCCCACTGCCATCGCATGGGAACCGGAAATGGGATTCATGCGTGAGGCGCGGGTGTCGGTCAATTCGGGGGATTTATTAAAGCTAAATTCATTTTTCAAGAACCGCTCAGCCAAGCGATTGATTGCACCCATCAAAGAACGATCCGTCCAAATCTTCGATGACGAAAAACGTTTGGATTATTTGTTAGGTTCGGCGCTTTTTCGTGAAGGCCGGTTGAGCTTGGAAATACTCGCGTGTGAAATCGTCGGCCAGCCATTCGGCTGGAAGCGTGGACCGATTGACACCGGGAAGATTCTGGTGGTGGAAAATGCGGCCACCTGGCATTCCTATTCCCGTTGGAATTCTGAAAGGAGATTATTCAGCGCGGTGGTTTATGGTTGCGGGAACTGTTTTTTGGAAAATGTCCGGCACCTTGCTGACATACTCGCGGAATTTCCCTCGCCACAGCGTGTGTTTTATTTCGGCGATCTTGACTACCAAGGTCTCCGCATCCCCACCGAAGCATCGAAACGCGCAACTAAAATTGGTTTACCCCAGATTGAACCCGATTTGTGGAGCTATACGCACCTGTTAAAATTTGGCAAGCAGCAAGAAGTTGAATACGACCCACCTGAAACATCTTTCGTGTTAGAATACCAATGGCTGGCTGAACTTGCTGAAACAGTTCGCTCCATTTTGGAATCTGGAAACCGTTTAGCACAGGAGCACATCGGTTTGGAGTTTTTAAGCGCTTTCCATGATGAACCGATTTACAGGTAAAAACCTACCTGCGACTTGCCCGGTTTAATCATTTTAAATCCAACCGGAGATTTTTTTGAATCTGCTTGCGCCAGTTGTTCGCCACCTGTGCCTGTTCTGCGAAATCTGGCCACCGCGACACGGTGGCACGAACCTCCTCGACGATGGCGTCGGCGCGCCCGCGTTTCATCACCGCGTTTTTGGCGCAGGCGCGAAAATCGGCCAGCGTGAATCCATCGCGCTTGCCATTCATCGTCATCTGGTGCGTCGCTGTCCAGTCGCCCGCCGGGTTGTGGCTGTAAATCACATCAAAGGCCGGCGCAAGCGACCACTGCCCGGCCTTGTCCATCAGGAACGCAATGTTTTTGACGTGGTCATCCTGATTGCGCGCGATGATGTTGAACGCCATCCGGCGGAATTGTTCCTCAACGGTTGCCATCGGCAAATTTAGTTGCCGGATGGTCAGCAGCGCCTGCTCGTAGGAGTATGCGCCCGCCGAATTAAAATCAAAATGTGCCAGCGCACACAGCGATTGCATGTGCAGTTTTTCGCCACCGTCAAGCCGGTCAAAGCGTCGCGTCATGAAATGCCGCCGCCCACCTTCCTCTAGTAACCGGCACTCGCTCATGTTGATGCCCGCCGCCTTTGCCATCAGATAATACGCATATTCAATCGCGCCGTAGCCCTTCGGATCTTCCAGTTCCTTGTCCTTGTTGCCGGTCACGCCGTCAAATTTCAGCAGCCAGTAATCAAATCCGGTGCCGGCCTCAATCTGCCCCGAACGCACTTCGTTGGTCTGACGGTTCCAAGCAATGACGGCTTTTGCCCGTGCCCCACCAGCAGAGGTGCCCACGCGCAAAATGTCACCGAGCGCTGCTTTCCGTTTTTCACTGGCAAACGTGGCTTTCAGATTTTTGCGATGCGCCAAAACCTCCGACGCCAGTTTGACCAGCGCATCAATCTCGATTTTCTTCGCGCGTTGCGGCTGCGGCCCGATGGCCGGCGCGAATTCCAACGCGCCCATGCCGCGTATGCCGGTATAGCAAAGGCGTTCGACGGCAGTGAAACTTGCCGGCGTCCGCCCCTGCGTCGCCAGCCACGCATCAATCAACGCGTTGCCGAATCGGTCCGGCAACGAATCGGCCAGCAGACCGGGCAGACCGTGAAATGTCCGCTGTGGTAATTCCGGGAAAACATAAACGCGGTCGCTCAACGGCATGGTGATCGGCGAAATTTGGATCCCGCTCTGGGCAAATGCCGGATCATACTGGAACGCGGCAGTGCTGCCGCCATCTTCCAGTGAGACCGCCCCGATGGTGCGTCCCCAAAGTTGGACTTCGGCGACCGTCATGGTTTATCCCCCCATTGCCATTTTTTGTCGGAAACTTTGGCTGGCTTGGCGGTGGAAGCACGCTGGCGTTTCCTGCCAGCCAGTTTCAATTGCTCAACCGGGCTGGGCACGGGTTCTGGGATGAGCAAATCAAACCGCTCAATCAAGTCGAGCACACGGCACACACGAATAAAGCCGGACAACTGTGTCGCGACCGCGCCCGCTTCCAGGCGCTGCACGGTGCTTTTCGCAACCCCAGCCTCTCCCGCCAATTGGACTTGGGTAAGGTTCCGTTCCAAACGAATTCGGGTTAACCTTTCACCCAGTTCGGCCAAAACTGCCTTATCTGTCGCTTGTTTGGTTATTTTCATAACGCACCATATATGATGCGTTGAACGCATTATGTCAATTAAAACATCACTAAAGATGCTCGCATAAACTCCAACCGCCGTGACCAACGCGGGCTTTCGCTCCGTTTCACGGTCTGCCGGTCGCCCCGTATGCCTCACGACCGCGCCCGTTCTCCTTCGCAAAAACCCGCGCTCGTCACGGACGGCATTGGCAGATGACCGCAATCGCGGCGGGCTTCCGTCTGCGGCACGGCGGCGGGCCGTTTCGCTCCGGCTGCGATTCGCTAGGCACTTCTCTCCGCCCTCCGCTCCACTTTCCCCGCTCACCGGCCACAGACCGAAGCCCATACTTTATTAATCCACTGTTGTTTCTTGCGAATACAAGTTCCAGAAAATAGCTTTTTCTGACACTCCCAGGTTGAAGCCGCAGATTGCAAGGGGACATCGACACTGTTTAGGAAAAAGGCATAACCCGAGTGCAAAACTAGCGGGATTGCCAAGAAAAAAATTGCTGCCACTCATGGCAGAACATTAGTCTGACGAGGCAATGAACATATTCGATCAACCGTTGCTTGGTCCGTTTGTAGAGGGGAACGGCCTAACCGATGGAGCGAACACGGGGGCAACGGTCACATGGACAAGTGCTGGCAATGTATATCGCCTCGATTTAGTTCGATTGCAGACCCATTCTATTTGGCGTGAATCGCTGGGGTTTGCCCAGGCACCCGACCTAGGCTTCGAAGAATTTCTATGGCACTGCTTTGAGCACAACCATCGGCTGCCGGAGTTTCTGAATGAAATCATGCCTTTTATCCGTCCCTCCGGAGGTGCGCCCAGTCCTGCCCAAGCCGGCCAGTGGCTTAATCCCGCGCTCGTGGCCAAGGGCTTTTCGCTCGGCATCGCCAAGGTTCGCAACGGCCAGATTATCCGTGTTCCAGTGATTTGGGTTTTTGGCGGCGCAGTTGAAACTTACGGTTCCCGGTCACAATATTCACGCATTGATTTCATTGATTGGACTCCTTCAGAAACCAAACTGCTACAACATTACTATTATTGGGGAACGGGAGCAAAATCACTGCGCAGACTGTTGCATCAATCAGTGGATAGCCTGAACGAGCCGCTACTGACAGAGGCAGGGCAAGCCCGCATGTGCCAACTCCTCTCGTGGTCCCGCCCCAAGGCTCCGGCGACAAAGCGGATTCCATTTACGCCATCAGAATCAGCAACCGCATTACGGCTTCGCCAGTCGTTGCATGGGCTCCCAGATCCATTACCGGCTAAACTGAAAGACGAGGTTTCTTCCATATCGGAAAGGGCATACGCGGGATTGCTGCGCGCTTGCGTGGAACGTGATTTGCCCGATTCAGCAAGGATTTTGTTGTTTCACCGACCACTGCCAGTCACGGGCAGACAAAAATTACTGGAGAGATTTGTTGATGCTCAATGGCTGAAGATTTGGGATGTGTGCGCTAGAGAGGCATTTTCCGAACTGCCCCAGTCGCGTTACGGCTACGACGCGCTCTTGCATCGCGTAATGGAGACTGGCAGCAAGGCTTTGCTTCAGGCGGTTCTCGGCTCCATATCCAGCATCGGCAAATTGGTCGTCCAGTATCTGCTCGAAGAAGCATTCAAAAAAAATCGTGCGGACTTGTTTAACGCAATTCTTGATTCTCTGGTGGTGCAACCAATCCGGGACGAATGCTTATTGGGTTGTTTCAGAGATTGCCTCTTTGATTATCGGCAAAGCCAGCAGCTTGCGCTTTACCTCTTGGAAATCGGTGTTCGACCAATTCAGTCCATCCAGCCGGACGAAATATTACAGCCATGCCACTGGCTCCTTGAAGACTACAATTTTCCTGTGCTCAAACGAACTTTGGAGCTTGAGTCCCCGACCAACGAAAGCCTTCTCAAACTTCTTGGATGCGGTCATCTCAGGGCGGGCGAGGTCTTCGACTACCTCAAGTCTGTCAGCCGTCAACTTCCGCTGCATCAGGAACGCATGAACCGGGTCGCCTGCCGGGCGGCGACTTCATTCATTTATGGCGGAGAAAAAGAATCCATCACTTTGCTTGATCAGTCGTTTCAAGAGGGTGCCAACATCAAAGACATTGCTTTCAATTTTGAAAAAAGCAAAATGCTGACCGGATACAAGTGGAAAGAGCGTGAAGGCAATTGGATTGATTTGATAGGCCACCTGCTCAAGTCCGGACGGCCGGAAGACGCTGAAGTAATCAAAAAACTGAAGCGACCCCGCCGCAAAAAATCAAGCTGACCACCGCCCCAGAATGCTCATGCCGCCACTCCGCTGGGAGTGATTGAAAAACTCGCGACTCCATGATTGCAGGCCAATGCGAAGATGGCCGGGGGAGAAATTCGGAGGCACTTCACACCGCCAGTTTCGCAATCTTGATTTGGAACTCGCAAACAGCAAAAATTTGGGTAATTTCAAAATCGTATGCCGAAATGGTTTCTAAAGTCGGTTGAGATTAACGGGGGATTTCTGCCCGGATTCTCGCTTCAATTTCCACGCGGACTCACCTGTATCATTGGGCCGCGTGGCAGCGGTAAATCCACTCTGGCGGAGGCACTCCGCTATGGGATTGGTGGAAACGGGCGCGCTTCCAATGTTGCACTTACGCAGGCTAATCTTGGAACGTCGCTGGTGACGCTGGTAACAGCCCCACAAATCGGAGAATTGGGATATACCATCCGCCGCGCATTCAAACAGCCGGCTGCCCTGGTAACGAGCGAGGGGAAGTCCATCGAATCGCTTGATTTGGATCGTGGGACATTCCTGCCACTTGATGCGTATAACAGCCAGGAAATTGAAGCCATCGCCAACGAAACCCTTGGTGAAAAACGGCGGGCATTGCTTGATGACCTCCGCGAAGAAGAATTACGAGAAATCATGCTGATTCTTGCAGACGCACGCCGGTCATTGGATGCGAATGCAGATGCGGTTGCCGCCTCCCGGAGGCTGATTCGTGACCTCACAGAACAAATCGAGGAGGTTGGCGACGCGCGTGCTAGGCTTGCGGCATTGCCACCAGCACCTGAAGGGGCGAATTCTGCGCAGTTGATCCGCTTCACCCAAGAACTTCAGGCTACTGATGCAGACATTCGGGATTTGGATGATCTGATGGCTCGGCTGGAGCAATGGAAAACGTCCATCAGCAGGTTTAGTGACGAGCAAAAACGGCGCTTTCCAAAGCCGGCGGCCCACGAATTGTCGGTCAACAAGGAAATGATTTTGCAAGCATGGGAATCCGTTGGGGATTTGACCACATTTTCGGAAAACCATTTGCAACAGCTAGTTTCCAAAATTGACAGCACCATTGGCACTTTAAGGCAGAATCGCGTGGACGTCGAAAAGTTCAAATTACAACAAGCGGGCGAAACTTCGCGGCTGCAACAAGAAAATTCCGCCGCCGGACAATCAATCCGCGAACGCACTGCTGCCGAGCAGTCGGTCGAGAAACTCATCAATCTGGAAAAGCGACGCACAGATGAACAGGCGAAATTAAAGGAATTGCTGGATGCGCGCGGTGCATTGAAAGGCGATTATCTCTTAAAACGGGAGAAGGTTTCCACCCTGCGAGAAACCATCGCCAAAGAATTACAGAAGAAGATCGGAGAATTCGTGCGTTTGAGGCTGCTTAGAAACGCAGATAATCTCGCTTACCGCGATATGCTGCTTGATGGCTTGCGCGGCGCGCGGGTCCGCAATCACGATGAGATTCTTTCCGGTCTCATGCAGATGCGGCCGGAGCAACTTGCGCAAATCATCCAAGAAAACGACCTGGATGAGTTCGAAACGCTTATGTCGTTTGGGCGGGAGCGTTCTTCAAAGATTCTCGAATCCTTCCGCGCCAGCCTGAATCCGCTGGAAATGGAGGTCATCGAGATTGAGGATCGCGTCAGTATCGAACTTAATGTTGGCAACTCCACCAATCCGCACTTCAAAGATGCCGCTGAGCTGTCACAAGGCCAGAAATGCACAGCCTTGTTGCCGCTGCTGCTTTCACGCCGCGAAATGCCGCTGCTTATCGACCAGCCGGAGGATAATTTGGACAATCACTTTATCTATGAAACGATCGTTGATGCCGTGCGCCGGCTCCGCAATGTCCGGCAGATGATCTTCATAACTCACAACGCTAACATTCCAGTTTTGGGCGAGGCTGATCTGGTGGTGGTGATGAATTCAGATGGCAAAAAGGGTTATATCCAAAAGGCCGGCACCCTTGATGAATGTCGGGATGAAATCATAGATTTGTTGGAAGGCGGAAAAAAAGCCTTTTCAGAACGTTCCCGTCGATATGGCCAACCCTGAGTCATCAACGGCGTATTTTTCAGAATTGCGGAAATTAGCTGCTGAAAACCCACGTCTGGCACGTGCACAATTTACAGCCCTGCTAGATGCCAATGCGTCGTCGGTCGAAGAAATTCTTCGCCTAGCCGGCGCCCCAGGCGAAGGTCGTTTGCGCCAGTTGATTGCCAATGCTGTCAAACAACGCGCCGACAAAGCTAAGGTTGCACCATACTTGCAGGGATGGCTTGGGAATGAAACAGACGAGTTTGCAAAAACATCGATTAGCGCTGCGCTGGTTGGGGTGGATCAAAATGCGTTTCAAACACACATACCGCCTGACCTTCCCCAGGTAGTGGAAACATACAGATATGTGGCGGACCGCTTATGCCACAGGATTCGCAATTCAATGACTGGCCCTGCCCAGCACTTGCGCACACTTGAATCATTGCTAAATGGCGGCACCGATCCAAAATCTCTGGAAGCCAAAAGTGCCGTCACACAATTAAAAGATTCACTCCGGGCATTGTCTCGGATTGTTGAGTTTAATATCGACGACAGCTATTTCGAGTGGCGTGCTGTGGACTTGGCCGCATGGCTGCAAACCATGACGGCGCAATACATCGCAAAAAATGCGCCATTGACCCTGAAAATAACCGGCTTGACCGGGGAACTTGCTGTCCGAATGCGAGCAAACGATCTTCTGCTCGAAATACTCTTTTGGAACTTGTGGAAAAACGCCCAACAATCGGTTGGAAATTCTTGCGAAATCACCGTTCAAATTAAATCGACCGATGCTGAAGTCGAATTGCTCATCATTGATAACGGCAAGGGCTTTAGCCCAGAATATGCCGGCGTGGCTTTCGTTGAGCAGTTTAGTAGTCGCGGCTCGAACCACGGACGCGGCCTGCTTGAGGTTCAGGACGCAGTCCGCCGGCTGGGCGGCACGGTCGAATTAGTCGAACGTAAACCAAATGAATACCGAATTCGCATTCGTGTCCCCGTCTTGAAATGAGCTACCCACGCCACATCCGAACGCTGATCATCGAAGATGAGCAAGGGCCGATTGATAATTACGCGGCAATTTTTAACCAGCTTAAGACGAAGTTCGATTTGGCCCCACCGTTATTTGCCAGGTCTTACGCAGATGCCATCGCACATTTGTCGAACAATTTAATTTTTCATCTGGTCATAGTCGATTTGGGACTGCCGCAAACCACACACGAAACTGCGGAAACGGGAATTGAGCCGGGCTTTGAAATTGTAAAGCAATGTGCCAATCGAGAAAATTATCCGATTCCCAGTGTTTTGGTGATTAGCGGACGACTGGGGCAGGCAAATTTGGCCAGCCTGCGAGAATCCCTCCAGCGCAACTTTTGGCACGGAGAAATGGTTAACAAGGGAATTGATGAGGCGGATGCCATTGAAACGGCTTTGAATAAAATTAACGAATATTGTGGTGTGGGCATATTCACTCGCGATGGCGGTAATAAATTGTATCCAACGCTTTCCCCTCGTGAGGACGACTTGTTGCGCCGCTGCGTGCTCGACGAGCCTTATTGTGTAGGCATTGATTTCGAATGGTGGGGTGCCTATCAAGGAACTTCCGTCACCGAGACCAGAAAATTTGGTATCACAAAAGTTTTGTGGGGACGCTTCTTGCTCAATGAGTCGAACGACCCTTCGCGCCCGTGGTTTTTCAAATTTGAATCGGCGGAAAGCGCCAAATACACCCAGCGCGACCTCTCGCTCATGGTTCAAAAATTGAGCCATATCAAACGATGCTCGGTAAAGTTGGGTGCTCAACGCAGCCTAATTGTCACCCAGCAGGTAGGAGATTCATCGGCCCGGCCCATTTCACTTGTTGAACTGTTTGTAAAATCTACCCAGGAAATATCCGCCACATTGCCATCAATCGCTTCAGACATTGCAGCTCAATTAACAAATTTGGGCAGCATAAATGAGGAACGTTTGCCGGCCTCAAAATTACTCTGGAATTGGCATGACCTCGGGCAGATAAAAGCGGCGTATCTTCAGAATAACGGTGATACAAATGCTGCTCCTGTTGCCTTGCTCGAAAAAATCCAATCCATAACCACACCGATTTGGGTTAATCGCCGCAACTGCACTCACGGCGACCTGAACGCAACAAACATTGCTTTGGAATCAACAGCCGGTGCCTATCGTGCATTTATTATTGATGCGGCTGGAATGCGTGTGGAAACGGCAGGACGCGATCTCGCGATGCTCGAAGTAACGACACTTCTTCACCTCAAGACCACGGGCAATGCCAGTTGCATTGAACTCTGCCGGGCATTGTATTTAAACGGCACCAACTTGCCACAACTACCTCCAGATGCTGACAAATGGCCGCACCCGATTCGAAATATTTTTTTATTCGTTTGTGAAATCCGAAAACAAGCTTTGCATTTCAACCGACTACCCATCTATGGGCTGCTGGTATTTGATTGTGCGATGCTCCAGCTTGGCGGATTGAGCCTGCAAAGCCGTGACAATAAAATTACAAACCCTCATGATGCCGTTTTGCTCGCTGACCTTGCTGCTGATTGGCTGAAGACTGTCGCACCAGATGAATTGGCAAGCGTCCGGTAAAATTGTAAGTTAGCAGGATTCAAATATTTAAGGCTGATTCATAGCCGCCATATTCCGCTTCGTAGTGAAGCGTCAGACGCTACAATAATCTCATCCTTCAGCCTCGTGCTGAATAAAAGGTCGCTCTTGGGACGGCTTATTTCGACAATAATCTTTTAACTTCCGACGCAATGATTGGGGAAAGTAGTCGAACGGTGGTATTGCTTGTTCCGAAATCAGCAATCGCTTCCAATTCGGCAAAAGGCGTTGCAACATTACAGGGCGCGTCATTTGTTGGCACTTCCCCAAAAACGCCTTCGCCGTAATAAGGCGTAATTTTGGTAATGGTGAGTTTTTTTACACCCGCCAATTTTATGAGCCGTGCAAAATAATCTTCTTCGTCAGGGGTTGGCAGCACAAATGTTTTGTGCGCCTGAATACACCGGATGATGTCTTGCGGACTGGCGGTTGGCTGGCTTTCGTGACGCTCGACCATTGACCAACGCAAAGAGAAAATCCGGATTTGCCCGCGACTGCCGAACTCGATGGAAAAACCTTCTCCGCCAGAACCGTCATTATCGCCAGAGAAAAAGGAAATCCCTTCAAGTTGCCGCGACAGAAAAACGCCACGTCCACAAACATGGTTTGTCGCTTGGCCGCTTGTGTCGGAATCGCATAAGTGCGTGTAAAAGCGTTCTTGAACCAGTTGCGCAGGATCAAGGCCGAGTTGGTGCGCGTATTTCCATGCCCCCGCAGCAATCGTTTCATCGCTGGGAATTTTATCACCCGAACCCGCGCCGTAATTCGGCACCGAAAAATACATATTCGCGTCGCTAGGTCTGATGCCGAAAAGTGTAGCAAGCGCGCCGGGATAGTTCGGGCCTTTATCTTCTGGGATAAAAAAATCATTTGTGGAAGGTTTTGGAAAACCTTTGCCTTGAAGCGATCCAAGAACGATGGCATTGGAAATCACCGTCGCGGAAAAAATCCGAGGCAATTTCCTTTGATAAATCCAAAAACTTTTCGGCAATTTATCGGTGGGTGCTTGCCAAACGATGGCGGCGTTAGTGAACAGCCGGGATGAAAGTTCTTCCCATGTCGGCGGGGCGGCGGATGCGGAAGAAGCCGCCCCCAATATCGCCGCGAGGATGGCAATGACTTTCATGACATATTACTGCTCCAGAGGCTCATATATTTGAAACGAATTCGTCTCGCCATTTTCGACTGAAACGACTGACATTGAATAAAAAGGCCAAAGGAAATCTTGCCTTTTAGTGGCGTTGGCTGCTGGATAAACCAAACCGCAGTTGGTTATCGTAATGCTGTCAGGTATGTAGCCATAAAAACTTCTGCCTTGCCCACGTTTAAGCATCTGGATTAGTTCCGCACTGGTTTTAGGTAAGGCCTTGCCGACTGGCGTCAAGTTACGGAAGGTCATTTCGATATCGGCAAGTCGGCCATCGCTGATGTAGCCAACCCGTAACATACCGGCACCGCCGATGGAAAGCACCGTCGCCCCAGCATGAATTTTTTGCCAGAACTCTATGTTGATTTGTCGGGTGTAGCGTTTGCGTGACCCATTGTCATGGCGGTCATTATACCATGTGCCTTCAGTGTTGCAGTCATATTTCAACCGGCCATCGGGAAGATGCTCCAAATCATTTGTTGTGAGGCCAAGCAACGGAAGCAGTGCCAGCGTTCGTTGCAAGGCGTCTTTCTCATTGGGAACTCCCTCGACCAGCGGCTTGTGGTTTTTCAAATCCCACCGGTGATTATCCTCGCCACTACCAAATCGGATCATTCCTGATATTTCAGAAAAAACTAGGGATGCCCGAATTTCTTTATTTGTCGGGTTGGCTTCTTTAATCCAAAACCCCGGCTGGTAAATAATTTCGGGCGGCAGTTTTTGGGGTTCGCTTTTTAAACCCAAAAAAGTGGCCAGCAATTTGAAATCTTTCGGCTGATATGCTTTGGGCTGGACGGCGTAAATTAAAAGATTTGTTTTCGGCGGTTCATCTGCCTGCCAATTCACGGACTGGAGTGAATGCGGTAACGACTCTCCGGCCAAATCTTCGAGTTCGGCATCGCTTGGGCGGTGAATCCCTTCACTTGCACATGCCACATTCGAAAAGAATGCGAAACATCCAAGCAGGCAAATCTCACGGAGCTGTGTTTGCCATTTGATCATCTTCTTGCAAATCACTGCCTTGAACATTGTTTGGGTCTGGATCAGTCTGCGAGCCGTAACCATAAATATGGTCTCCGGCACACTCCGGCCAATAGGCCGAACGGCTGACGTTTGCGTTGGAGGATGATTCTCTCGGTTGGGTGTTCAGGCAAACATATTTCCATGCACCTAAAACAGTGCTGTCCGAGTCAAAGCCGGTTGCGTTGATCAACGCCTTCGTCCAAAACTGCCCCATATCGTGCCTGACGGTCATTTCCGTGGCGTATGCTTGCATGATGTGAAGGCTGGAATTCATCGCCAAATGCTCGTTGTTTTTCATCACGTCATAAATGCCGTAGTCGCGGTATGAAGAACTGCGAAACAAATTACAACTGTAAAACGCCATCCATTTGAGACTGCTGCTCCCCAAGTCCATATCATTCATACCAAC
>Ga0364922_10469_pt1 | contig 19608 bp, 16 predicted proteins | sample ExccelJu500001D4_2_FD_206955 | JGI IMG/M metagenome (GOLD analysis project Ga0364922, IMG submission 206955) | Enriched cells from Trout Bog Lake Hypolimnion, Wisconsin, USA - BchlTB.June20.5000.01.D4 | ecosystem: Environmental > Aquatic > Freshwater > Lake > Hypolimnion/Profundal zone | place...
GGAGAAGACAATCTCATCGATGTCATCATCGAGGATGAGAACTTCAAGATCTTTCCTCTTGTAGATCTCGAGCAGAGGCGAGGTTCGGAGCAGGGATTCGGCTCCGCCGGTGATGTAATAGATGCTCTTCTGTCCTTCCTTCATGCGCGATTTCACTTCGGCAAGACTGGTGAGTCCCTCTACCTTGGTGGATTTGAAGCGAACCAGGTCGAGCAGCGTTTCGCGATTGGCGAAATCGCCGTAGAGGCCCTCCTTCAGTGGGCGGTTGTACTCGGTGATGAAGGTCAGATACTGTTCGGGCTGCCTGGCCGCGATGTTCTTCAACTCGGAAAGGATCTTCTTGACGCTGGCAGTGCGGATGCTGGTCAGTATCCGATTCTGTTGCAAGAGTTCGCGGCTGACGTTGAGCGGAAGATCTTCGCTGTCGATGATGCCGCGGATGAATCGCAAATACTGTGGAAGAAGTTCTTTCGCGTCATCCATGATGAAGACGCGTTTCACGTAGAGCTTCACGCCAACCTTATATTCCGCGTGGTAGAGATCAAGTGGAGCCTTCGAGGGCGCATAGAAGAGCGTTGTGTATTCAAGGCTCCCTTCGGCCTTGGTGTGAAACCAGAAGAGAGGATCTGTCCAGTCGCCCGCAATGGATTTATAGAGTTCCTTGTAGTCCTCTTCTGTAATCTCACTCTTGGGACGACGCCAGAGCGCGCTGGCGGCATTGACCTGTTCGGTGGTACGCGTTTTCGTCAACTTCTTCTCGGTTTCGTTCCACTCGCTCTTGTCGTAGGTGAGAAAGATCGGGAAGGCAATGTGGTTGGAGTATTTCCTTACGATCTGCTGCAAACGCTCACTATCGGTGTACTGCTTGCCTTCATCGTTGAAATGAAGAAGTACAGTGGTCCCGGCGGCCGAACGTTCTGCGGGTTCAATTTCAAACCCGGTGCTGCCATCGCTGACCCAGCGCCAGGCGCTTTCTTCGCCTGCCTTGCGGGACACGACTTCAATGCGGTCGGCAACCATGAATGCGCTGTAGAAGCCGACACCAAACTGGCCGATGAGATTGGAGTCTTTCTTGGCGTCACCGGAGAGCTGTGAAAGGAAGTCCTTCGTGCCAGAGCGAGCGATGGTCCCAAGATGCGAAACCAGATCCTCCTCATTCATGCCAATACCAGTGTCGCTGACTGTGAGAGTTTTCTTCTCCTCGTCCAACTCCAGATCAATTCGCGGATTGAAAGGGAGAGCTCGATAGGTATCTTCGGTGAGCGTCAGGTGGCGGAGCTTATCGAGCGCGTCGGAGGAGTTGGAGATGAGCTCGCGCAGGAAGATTTCAGGATGCGAATAAAGGGAGTGGATGATCAGCTGCAGCAGCTGATTGACTTCGGTCTGAAATTCACGTTTCGACATAGATTCTTATTATCAACAAAAACAAATCCAAAGACGAGGGCCTCTTGCCATCATTACACCGGTTCCGAACGGCTGATCGCTGAGATTGCTCATTTCTTGCCACCGTTAACCGTGCCTAGCTGAAGCACCATATCGGGGCCGTCTACCGCCGCCGCATCACAATGTTGCGCGTGTCTGAACCTGAATCTGGTATCCATCCTGATGGTTTTCTAATTTCAACATCCAGTGCTCATCTCGAAAAACGGGGAGCGAGGTGCCGGGAAATGTGGCGGTTATTTTCAGCCTAGGGGAGACGGCGGGAATTTCCACGGTTAGCAGGCGATCGGCGCTCCAGGCGGCTTGGGCAGTGCGGGGAGAGTCCAGAACGAACTCGCGACGAAGACGGAGAAGGGCGCGGTACCAGTCGAGCATCTCGATGTTTTCCGCGCTTGTTAGCCACTGGAGGCGAGAGCGTTCAAAGGTGGCGGGCGCTTGCGGATCGGGGACATCGCTCCAGCCAAATTCGGCAAACTCGCGGAGTCGGCCTTCGGAGACAGCTTTCTGCAGCTTGGGGTCGCCAAAGCTGGTGAAAAACTGCCAGGGTGCGGACTCGTCGTACTCCTGGCCCATGAAAAGTAGCGGAGTGTGCGGTGAAAGGAGCAGCAGCGCTGCTGCAAATTTGCGCGCCCCGACAGGGATGAGCGCGGTGAGGCGCTCGCCATAGGCGCGATTGCCCACCTGATCGTGGTTCTGAATGCATATGATTTGCGAAGGCAAGGTGACTCCGGCGGCATTGGCTCCGCGCGTGCGGCCTTGCCAGAAACCGAAAGGCTCGCCTTGAAAGACATAGGGCTGGGCGAGCGCCCGGGGCAGCAGTGCTGGATCGGCGAAATCCTGATAGTAGCCGTTGCGCTCGCCGGTGAGCAGGGCATGGATGACGTGGTGGAAGTCGTCGCTCCACATGGCATCTGCTCCGAAGCCCTGCGGCGCGGGAAGAATGTAGCGCGGGAAATTCTCATCGCTTTCGACGGTGACGACAATAGTGCGCCCAACGGCTTGGCCGAAGTCATGAGCGCGGGCGGCGATTTCAGCGACGATGTGCTGAGGGGAGTCGTCCTGAATGGTCTGCACGGCGTCAAGACGGAGGCCGTCAAGGTGATATTCACGCAGCCAATAGAGAGAATTTTCAACAAAGAAGCGGCGGACATGGGGGCTGGCGTCGCCGTCGTAATTGATGGCATTGCCCCAGGGAGTTTGGTGGCGAGTGCTGAAGTAGAGAGCAAATTGCGAGAGGTAATTTCCCTCGTTGCCGAGATGGTTGTAAACCACATCGAGGAGCACGGCGAGGCCGCGCTGATGGGCGGCATCGACAAAGCGGCGAAGCGCTGCCGGGCCTCCGTAATTCGACTGCACGGCATAAAGGCCCACGCCATCATAGCCCCAGTTGCGCGAGCCGGGCACGGCGTTCACCGGCATCAATTCGATGGCCGTGATGCCGAGATCGCAGAGGTAGTCGAGGCGGGAACAGGCAGAGTCGAGGGTACCGCCAGGAGTAAAGGTTCCGACGTGGAGCTCGTAAAGAACGTAGTTGGAGAATGGAAGTCCGCGCCATTGATCGTCAGACCAGGAGAAAGAGGCGTCAACGATCTCGCTGGGGCCGTGGACACCTTCGGGAAGTAAGCGCGAGACCGGATCGGGAAGGGCGAGCGAGCCGACGAGGTACTGATATCGATCACCGGGCGAGGCCGGCAGAGTGATTCCCCAGTATCCGTCGCCGAGGGCAAGCATGGAGAACTCCTGGGGTGCGAGGAACGCTTCTTGCTCGCGCCGCTGAAGACGAATTATGACGGCAGAGAGTCGCGGAGCCCAGAGGCAGAAGTCCACCAAGCTGCCACGGATGGTGGCTCCAAGCGAACAGCCCTGAGCAACGGTGAGCACGATGGTAGGACGATGGGATCAGGTTGCGGGGTTGCGCGGAACTGCTGAAGGCGGCCGCAACTGGCTTCAGCGGCTCCGCAGCCTTCTGCAAACATTCACAAGGGCTACGAGGCTAATTCGCATAGGTCTCGTGTTTGATCTGTGCGGACGGTATCTCATTCAAGGGCGTACTTCAGTTTGTCTATTGTTTTCGGTATGGTTCGTGCGCGAGGCACGGATGCTTAGAGCACTTGACCATGAGCGAGACGAGGGAGTACGATTTTTATAAATTAGACGAGCATTTCCTAATGCTTTTCGGTTGTCGCACTTCCTCCCGCAGGGCGGTCGAGTACGACGAGGTGCCGGCGGAAAGGATCAACTTCGTCCTGTCCGGAAAAGTGACCGTTTTATCGCCAAAACGAGAAGATCGTGCTGGAGGCAACGGACTCCATTCTTATTGGCGCCGACGAAGGCCGTTTAATCATTAATGAAAGCAGTATGCGGCAAGCATGCTGGATATTGTGTAAGTTACCTTAATTTTGATACACGGAGGAATGAAATGGGTAAGATGAAAATGGTGGACCTGAGCCACCCGTTTTTTGGCGACATGCCCTTGTGGCCGTACTTTTCCAAGCCTGAAATCGCACCAATGCACAGCATGGCCAAGGGTGGTGTGCTGACCCAGACAATCAAATGCACCATGCACACGGGCACGCACGCTGATGCGCCCCGCCACGTGATGGAGTACATGTTCGACGGCCGTCGCGCCCTTTATTCCCACGAACTCCCCGTTGACGCCTATTGCGGCAACGCAGTTTGTCTCGATATCCGCGTTGCGGAATGGCAGCTGATTATGCCCAAGGATCTGGAAGACGCCGTGGCCCGCGCGGGCATGAAGCCTTCAGAGCTTGAGGGTATGGTGGTTTGCCTGAACACCGGCATGCACCGCAAGTTCGACGACAGCAAACATTACTATCACTATTCCCTCGGCTGCGGCATCGACGCCGGCAAGTGGTTCGTCCAGCACAAGGTGAAGGTAGTGGCCATGGACCAGCAGGCGCTGGATCATCCGCTGCACACCTCGATGGGCAACAACGGCACGCGCATGAAACTTGAAGGCTACAGCGGCAAGACGATCTGCGACGAGTTCATCGAAAAGTACGGCATCGAAGCCTACGCCGAGTTCGACAAGGATGTTTACATCAAGGTCCACGGCAAGGCCAAGTACGATGCGAAGTTTGGCGAGTTGGAAGCCATCGGCTGCTACGGCACCTGGGAGCCCTGCCACAAGACCATGCTGGGTCACGGCATTGTCGGCGTCGAAAACCTCGGCGGCGATCTGGACAAGGTGAAGGGCAAGCGCTTCCGCTTCTTCGCTCTGCCGATCCGCTGGCACCTCGGCGACGGATCGATGGTCCGCTGCGTGGCAGAGATCGACGAAGACGAGCTGGTTCCGACCGAGCCGCGCGTCTACAAGTACGGCGCTATGTAATGCTTCCGTCCTTCTTCCCCTTCCCGTTCGCGGGAAGGGGTTGGGACGGAAAGAAAGCGCCTCTGAGTGAAACAGATCCCACCTTTATGGCCCGAGTGAATCCCCAAGTCATTTCTTGATAAGCGCTCCGTCTAGGGGCTATCGAGGGTCCGACCACGCCCAATAAGCTTGGTGCGTTCAGTGCTACTCGTACGCCAGGGCCTCGATTGGATCCTTCTGGGCTGCTTTCAGCGCCGGGTACAAGCCACCCAAGAGGGCGCTGACAATGGCCATTATCGCGGCACGCAGCACCCAATGGCCGTCCCACACCATGCGGTGGAGCGGGAAATTGTAGTTGATGAACGCACTTGCAATGCCCGTGATTGCCAACCCAACCAGCACCCCTCCCAGCGCGAGCGCAAACGATTCGCGCAATACAACGTTCAGGATGTAAAAGCGCGAGGCACCGAGCGACTTGAGAATTCCGATTTCGCGGGTACGCTCCATCACCGCCGTGTACATGGACTGGAAGATCACGATCAAGCCGATGGTCACCGAGATTCCGATCACGATGTTGAAGAACGAGCTGAGGAATGGAATGTTGTTCACGGTCATCAGCGAGGCGTATTCAGCCAGTGAGCGTACAACGTACTGGTCCATCCCCGGGATCTGCTTGACGCCTTCCATCACGGCCGCGGTGTTCTCCGGTTTGTCCGTCACCACAAAGAAAACACTGGCCTTGCCCTCGGAGCCGAGCAAATCCTGCAAAGTCGCAATGGGCACATAACGGCGTGCGCCTTTGCCGTGTTCCACGATGCCGCTGATGCGGAATTCCTGATTAAGTAATGAGAAGTGGTCACCCACTTTGGCATGATTCTGTTCGGCAAAGAGGTCGTCCACAATCATGTCATCCGGCCCCTGAAACGGGCCTCCCGCAAGATAGCGGAAGGGCTGACCCATTTTGTCGTAGTTGTTCGGCGATTGCGGATTCAGATCGATGCCGTCGATAACCTCCAGACTCTTGGTGGTGATCATGTGTGTCACGATCGGGGCGACGGCCTTGACGTGAGGAACCGTCCGCAGTTTGTCCGCCACCTTGATTGATACTGGAGCACCGGAGATGCCGGTGAAAAAGCTCGAGCCCGGCGGCAAGACCATTACGTCGAAGCCGATGCCTTTTTGCCGGTTGGCGTTATCGTTGAGCATGCTGAGGCACAGACCCACGATGAGCAGAATGAGGGTGACTTCAATCGAGATTGCGAAGACACTAATCAAGGTGCGCAGCGGCCGATGCACCAAGTTGGACAAAACCATTTTATTCACCCTTTGAGGATAACAAATCCTCGCCGATAAACTTGGCAGTTCCAACCAGAGAACTCAGAATCGGAAGGAGAAATCGATGTTTGGACGCAAGTGTGAGAATCAGAACGCGGTGGAGAAGAGCAGAGCAGTTGGACGTGCAGCGCTAGGCGCCGCTTCCATCGGAGCAATCGCCACGGGCGCTTTTGCCCTGGGTGCGCTCGCCATTGGAGCGGTCGTGATTGGACGCATGGCTGTGGGCTCGGCGCGCATCAAGCGTTTGGAGATTGACGAATTGATCGTAGGCAAGCTGACAGTCCGCGAGCGGTGAAGTTCGATGCTCGGCGGAGAGCCAGATTCGCGGGGTGGATCAGGTGTTGGTGGCTCGCTCATTCACAAAGGCGACGGTGGCATCGAGAATCCGGCTTACGGATTCGGGCGATGCTGCTTCGCAATAGACGCGCATGAGGGGTTCTGTGCCGGAACCGCGCACGAGCACCCAGGCTTCTGCTGGCTTGGCGTGGAGCGGCGCGTTGTCTTGCACCTTATCCGGGACGTCAAGAAAGAACTTGAAGCCATCGAGATCTTCCACGCGTCTTACTCTGTAGCTGCCGAAGGTGGCAGGCCGGGCAGCCACCCGCTGCAGCGCGCTCTGCATCACCTCTGCGGTAAGGTGCAGATCACGCCGTCCGTAATAGTGGCGACCGTATTTTTCCTGCAGATCTTCTATCAGGCGGCCCAGTGTCTTACCCTCTTCGGCCATGACGTTGGCCAGCAGCAGGGCGTTCAAAGTGCCGTCGCGCTCGGGAAGAAATCTGGGGATGCCGATGCTGCCGGATTCCTCGCCGCCGATCAGCACCTGCTTGCCGCTGAGGACGATTTCAGCAACGTATTTGAAGCCTATGCCATGCTCGATCAGCTCGCGGCCATAGGCTTTGGCAATTCGATCCAACATGCCGGTGGTATTGAAGGCGCGGGTGATGGCACCGGGCCACTGCTTGCGCTTTAGCAGCCACTCCAGCAGAAGCGCGTAACATTTATGCGCGTCGACGAAACTGCCATCCTCGGCGACGGCACCAATGCGGTCGGCATCGCCATCGGTGGCTAGGCCAGCATCGTAATGATTGGCGACCACCGCCTCCTGTAATCCGCGCAGATGGGGGAGGATCGGCTCGGGATTCATTCCCGGAAAGAGCGGATCGACCTCGCCGTGAATCTCGATGTGCTCCACGCCGAGTTCCTTGAATATTCCGGCGACGATTCCCCGCCCCGCGCCATACATTACATCGACAACAAACTTCTGCTTTGCCTGGACGATGAGCTTGAGATCAACGAAGGCTTTGACGGCGGCGATGTAGGAGGTCTTGAAATCCGCCTCGACCACGCTACCGCCCTTGCCCTCGATGTGTGGCGTATCAATCAGCGCTTCGATTTTCTTTATGACCGCCGGAGAGGCGGAACCACCATAGCTAGCCTTGAACTTCACGCCGTTCCAATCCCATGGATTGTGGCTGGAAGTGATCATGACTCCACCGGCTGCGCCGAGTTGCTTGACCATGAAGCTGAGCGCGGGGGTTGGGGTAATCTCGCGCGCAAGGCGCACGCCGATACCGCTGGCGGCGATGGCTTCGGCAGTAATCTCAGCAAAGCGCCGCGAGCCGAAGCGGGTGTCGTATGCAACCAGGATTCCCCTTGATGGGTCTTCGAAGCGATGAACGTAATTTGCGATGGCATGGGCAACACGGCGGACGTTTTCAAAGGTGAAGTCGTCGGCGATCACGCCGCGCCATCCATCGGTACCGAACTTGATCTGCTCAGGCATAGTGGAGTTTTTCGCCACTAGACCAGCTTCAACCGTTTCTGCTGGTCGAGATATTTCACGATTTTGCCGACGTCCTGGGAGCGATCAATCGTAGTGATCAACAGCGCGTCGCCTGTGTCCACTACGACGAGGCCTTCCACTCCAACTGCAGCTATAAATTTGCCCGGAGCGTGGAAGTAATTTCTGTGGGCTTCGAGAAGAAACGTGCTGTCTGCGGAGATGACATTGTCCTGGTGCTTACCCTGGGCGATGCGATGTTCAAAGTGCGCTGCCCAGGAACCGAGGTCGTTCCATCCCCAGTCGGCAGGAATGCAGAAGATGTTTGAGCTTTCTTCTCCGGCGGCGGAGCGCGGTTCGAGAATCGCGTAATCGACGCTCTTGTCTTCGCACTTGGGGTAGAGCTTACGAAGAGTGCTGTCGAAGTTACGGGTGCCCCAGGTCGCCGAAATTTTTTTCAGCAGTACCGCAGTAGCAGGCAGATATTGCTGCAAAGCATTCACCAAGGTTCTGGCAGACCAGAGGAACATCCCGCTGTTCCAGTAAAAATTTCCAGCAGCGAGAAACTGCGCGGCGACATCTTTCTCCGGCTTTTCGCAGAAACGGCGGACCCGCATGACTTCGCCTTGAGAGATGGAGCCCAACTCGATGTATCCATATCCGGTCTCAGGGCGGGTTGGTTTGACGCCCATCACCACGATGTTTTCTCCAGCGGCTGCAAGCGCAATGCCTGCCTTCAGATCCTTGCGGAACTGCTTTTGGTTTTGGATGACCTGATCGGAGGGAAACAGTCCCAGCACCGCGTTGGGATTTTGTCGATGCAGAATGAAGGCCGCAAGTCCGATGGCGGGAGCGGTGTTGCGGCCAACAGGTTCAGCCACAATCTGCTTGCGAGGCAGGGATTTGAGCTGGCGCAGGATGTTGGGACGAAGATCGCCGTTAGTGATGATCCAGAAGTTTTCGCCCGGTGCCATGGGGAGCAGACGCGCAACAGTCTCTTGAATCATCGACTGCGCGGAGTTGAGGGGCAACAGTTGTTTCGCAAAGGTCTTGCGACTTAATGGCCAGAAGCGCGTTCCGCGCCCTCCTGCCAGAATGATTGGGTAAAACTCCGGCTTATAAGTCTTGGCCAAGGTCGCTCCTTCGATCAATCATGCGCGGTTGCGCTATCAGTATGCAAAGTTGTCTGTGGTTCTTCCACGGGTTGTGCGGGCAGGCGCATGCGGAGAACCTCTGCGCTCCACTGCGGACGCAGCGTCACCGTGGGCGACGAGGCCGGTATGACTACAGCCTCACCGCGCATGAAGGTGAGGGGCTGAGAACCAGCGCACTCTAAAGCAGCTCCGCCATCCACTGAGACCAGCACTTGGACGGAACTCTTGCCCGGCTCGCTTTCAAGTGTCACGGGGCCGTCGATTTTGTACTTTTCAACGATGAAGCAGGGCGAAGAGACAAGCACCTGGTGAGCCTGCACAGTATGCGGCGCAACCCGCCCTGCGTGTGTCTTTTCTTTGATCGCTTCCATGCCGCGATCCAGATGGAGTTCACGGGGACGACCGTAATCATAGAGCCGATAAGTGATGTCACAGTTCTGCTGAGTCTCAACGATGATGGAGTTGGGGCCGACGGCATGAACCGTACCTGCATCGACATAGAGCATGTCTCCGGTGCGCACGTCCAGCCAGTTCAACATGTGCTCGGCCTGATTGGCTTCGATGGCGAGGCGGAACATCTCGCGATTGATGCCGGGACGCAGACCCAGGCCAACCTGCGCGCCTGCTATGGCGCGAGCTACGTACCAGCACTCGGTCTTGCCGCAGGGCTCGCCGAGGAGTCGCGCAGCCTCGTCATCGGGATGCACTTGCACGCTCAACTTTTGACGGGGAAAGAGGAACTTGACGAGCAGAGGGAAGCGAGTTGGTAGCGGCGAAGCTTCTCCGGTGAGTTCGGCACCATATTGCTTAGCCAGTTCGCGTAAGGATTGTCCGGCGAGCGGCCCGTTTGCGACCTTGCAACTTTCGCCGGTCAGCCATACCTCACCAATCGGTTCACCATCAACCACGCGGCTGAAATAGGGACGCAAATCGCCCGCGCCCCACACCCGCTCGAAGAACTCCGGAAGAAGCAGAAATGGATAGAGTGCCGACATGATTGAAGCGCCTCTCCAACAGAGTAGCGCAATCCACAAGTTGGATGGGAATTGCGGAGGAATGAGATGCCGGGCAGCGTCTCACTCCTCCACGATTCGAAACTATACTTTAGAACTGAGCTTCGCGACTACAGGGACGCGAAGAAGGTTCGCATCCGCTCCAGTCCACGATCAATCTCGCCAGCCGATGTCGCATAAGAGAGGCGAATGTGTCCGGGCAAACCGAAGGCCTCACCGGGCACGCTGACCACATGGCCATCACGCAGCAGGCGCGAACTCAACTCGGTAGTGCTAATGCCGGCGCGCGCAGCAATCTCGCTGACATCCGGAAAGGCATAAAACGCCCCCTCAGGAAGGTTTACTTTCACGCCGGGGATGGTGCGGAGTCCGGCGACGATGCGATCGCGGAGTTGCATGAATTCGGCGCGCATATCGGCCACACACTGCTGCGAAGCAGTCAGCGCGGCCAATCCGGCCTTCTGCACAATCGAGGTTGGATTCGAAGTCGATTGGCTCTGCAACTTCTGCAACTGGCCGATCACGGCCTTGGGCGCAAGGGCAAATCCGAGACGCCACCCAGTCATGGAATAAGTTTTGGAAAGCGAGCCCATCAGCAGCAGCGAATCCTTGTACTCCGTGAGCGAGCCCAGGGAAAATGGGCGGCCCGTGTAATCGAGATACACGTAGCACTCATCGCTCAGCACGAAGATGCCGCGCGAGGCCGCAAGCTTGACGATGGCCGTCAATTCTTCGGGTGCCACCACGGCACCCGATGGATTGTTTGGCGAATTCAGCAGGATGATGCGCGTGCGCGGAGTAATCGCCTTCTCAATCATCGCAGCGGTCAGGCGGAAGCCATCGGTCGCGCTGGTTGCGACAAATGCGCACTTGCCTCCGCAGAACTCCACCATGTCTTTGAATGAAACCCAGTAGGGCACCGGGATAACGACCTCATCGCCGTGATCGATCATTACCTGGAAGGTATTGAAGAGCGCACTTTTGCCACCAGTTGTGACGATGGTCTCGTCAAAGCTGTAATTCGAGCCGAAGTCCTGGCTGTGACGCGCTACCACCGCTTCGCGCAATTCCTTGATTCCAGCCACCGCTGTGTACTTGGTGAAGTTGTTCTGGATGGCTTGGATGCCGGCCTGTTTGATGTGCTCAGGGGTGGTGAAATGCGGCTCTCCCGCACCAAAGTCCACCAGATCCACGCCCTGCGAACGCATCGTGGTTGCTTGGTTATTGATGGCCATGGTGGCCGAAATTTCAATGCGGCCAATGCGTGCGGTAAATGCGATAGCTCCTGCGGTTGGTGACACTGGAAATCCTTTCAAGTTGTGATCAGTTACGCCCCGGTGTTGCAGACTGAAGCAGAGAAACTTATCTGGAAGCCGATGAAAGATCCCGGAGGCGGGCGCGAAGCCGTGCCTCCACCGAGGCCGGAACCAGTCCGTCGATTGTTCCGCCAAGCGAGGCGATCTCGCGAACCAGCTTTGAGCTCAGGTAGGGATATGCCCCTGCCGGCATCATGAAAACTGTCTCCAGGCTGGAGTCCAGTTTGCGGTTCATCCAAGCCATCTGGAGTTCATACTCGTAGTCGCTGACGGCGCGAATGCCGCGCAGAACCGCCTGAGCGCCTCTGTCTCGCGCGTAATCCACGAGCAAACCGGCAAAGGACTCGACGCGAACATTTTCCCACTGACTAGTGCACTCGCGCAGCATTTCCAGCCGCTCCTCCACGCTGAACAGCGGAGTTTTGTCGGAGTTCCGCAGTATCGCGACCACAAGCTGACCAAATATCTTTGCGCCTCGCTCAATTAAGTCAAGGTGGCCGTTGGTCAGCGGATCGAAGGATCCGGGGTAGATGGCGGTGACTAGCTTCAATGTTCCTCGGGGCAACGTCAGGGCTGTTTCAATTTTATGCCCCGGTGGAGAGGTGAATCAACCCGTGGCAAGGTTTTTCTGCCAGAAGTGCGCATCGAACCCGGAGAGATAGCCACCTCAACGAGGGGAAATCACCGGCGGGGCAGCGAGCATCCCACGGCTGCGGAATCCGCGCAGACGCAAAGGGGAAGAGCTGCCGGCTGCGGATTTTGGCCCGTGGCGTAACTTCATAGTTCTACAATGGGGCGACTAGGTAGGCCTCCCACTTCATGAGCTTTCTCGACAAGAACACGCTACGAATCCTGTTCACGGTTTTGGTGACTGCCTCACTACTGGCCTTTGTGTGGCTGGCACGCAAGCCGCTGCTTGCTTTCTTGTTCGCGATACTATTCGCCTACCTTTTGGAACCGCTGATTGGAAAGCTACAGAGGTGGACGCATTGCAGCAGAGGAATCGCCATCGCCGCGGTTTACTTTGCCATGTTAGCGGTTCTGCTGACTGTGGGTATGGTGGCAGGTCCCCGAGTTATGGGAGAGGTTCAGCATCTTTCCGAGTCCGCGCCTGAGCTCTACAACAGAGTTGCCAGCGGCAGCATCGCGATGCAATTCGGTGAACGGCGAGGATGGAGCCAGGAGACGCAGCTACGCGCGCAGCAGTTAATTGTGGGACACCGCGATGAAGTTCTTGCCGCAGTCAGCGCACAGAGCAGCAAAGTCACGGAAGTGGCTGGAAACGCGCTCTGGCTGGTACTGATTCCGATCCTTGCCATATTTTTCCTGAAGGACAAGAGCCGCTTTGCCAGCAGCATTGAAAACCTGCTGGACAATCAACGCAGCCGCCAAGTCTTGAGGGAAATCATGGGCGATCTGGACGATATGCTCTCGCATTTTGTGCGGGCGCAGGTGTACCTGGCTGTGATCTCAGGCGCGGTGTATATTGCCGGACTGTCACTGATGCGGGTGCCCTACGCGCTGGCCCTCGGAACCCTGGGCGGCCTAATGGAGTTCATCCCGTTTGTTGGCCCGCTGGTGGCTGGAATCCTGATTATGGCTGTCAGCCTTGGATTGAACTACGGTCATCTGGGGATGGTGTTATTGTTTTTGCTCGTTTGGCGTGGGCTGCAGGATTACCTGATCTCTCCGCGGGTGCTTGGCGGTCGCATCGAGGTACATCCGTTGGCAACCATCTTTGGAGTGCTGGCGGGCGGTGAGATCGCGGGCGTGGCAGGCATCTATTTCGCCGTTCCTTTGATGGCGGCGGCGCGCATCCTCTGGCTCAACTGGCGGCGCCACAGCGGCGATGGCATGCTCAAACCGTAAATTGCGACAAGAATTGCTGGATAGCGCGAATCCTAAGGTCAGGCTTATTCCGGTTCCCGGAATTGTTCCCTTCACGGCTTCTTAAATTTCTATTCATGCGTCCGCAACTGGCGTTCTCTACGCTCGAATTCGTTAGATAAGAGTGAGAATTCAATCGAAGGGACGAATATGGATCTGATTCTGGAAATTCGTACCGGCCGCGAGCGCGTGACAATGGTGTGCCATGGGAAACTGGTCGGGGGCAAGGAAGCGGATACTTTTCGCCGTAGCGCAATACTGCTACTGGGCGGCTTCGATAAGTTAAACATTAACCTGGCGGGAGTTCGTTTGGTGGACTGCGGAGGGCTGGGGAGTTTGGAGTCGGTATTGGCACTGGCCACGGAGAGCGGCAAGGAAGTACGGATTACTCACGTAAGCGCGCAAGTTAAGCAACTGCTCCAGATGAGTAGCCTGGATAAATTTGTGGATCGGGTTGGCACGCTGCGTCCGTATCTGGTGGCAGACGATTGGGAGGCAATCGCCTGAGGCGTGGAAGAGACTGCGGAGTCTATTTCCGCTGCTACGATGGGCAGAAATTAGAGAGGGGCGGAACAATCCGCCCCTCTTGAAACATCCTGATGGATTTACTTTCTGGGCAAAGCAGCTTTGGCCGCAGCAACTTCCTTTGGGGAAACTGGCAGCGGTTCGGCGGGCGCCTCGGCGGCGGCTCTATCCAAGCCCAGGGCTTTGCGTACCGCCAGTTCGATTTTGGCCGCGATGTCTTTGTTTTCCTTGAGGAAGTTCTTGGTATTTTCGCGGCCCTGCCCAATGCGCTCGCCATCGAAGCTGTACCATGCACCGGATTTCTCAACGATGTTGCGCTCCACAGCGACATCGAGCATGTCACCTTCGCGCGAAATGCCTTCGCCATACATGATGTCGAACTCGGCCTCGCGGAAGGGAGCTGCGGTCTTGTTCTTGACGATCTTGACCTTGGTGCGCGAGCCGACGACCTGGTCGCCATCTTTGATTGCGGCGATGCGGCGAATGTCAATGCGCATGGAGGAGTAGAACTTCAGGGCTCGACCGCCGGTGGTGGTCTCCGGATTGCCGAACATTACTCCAATTTTTTCGCGAATCTGATTGATGAAGATCAGGCAAGTGCGCGACTTGCTGACCGTGCCAGTGAGTTTGCGCAGTGCCTGCGACATCAATCGCGCCTGCAATCCCATGTGGCTATCGCCCATCTCGCCGTCCAGTTCGGCCTTGGGAACCAGGGCTGCCACTGAATCCACCACGAGAACATCGATTGCGCCGGAGCGAACCAGCGCTTCAGTAATTTCCAATGCCTGTTCGCCGTAATCAGGCTGCGAAACCAGCAGGTTGTCCACATCCACGCCGAGACGCTTGGCATAGGCGGGATCGAGTGCGTGCTCGGCGTCCACGAAGGCCGCCATGCCGCCTGCCTTCTGGGCTTCGGCAATGATCTGCAAGCAGATGGTGGTCTTACCGGAGGATTCGGGACCGAAGACCTCTACCACGCGGCCGCGTGGGACTCCGCCTACGCCCAGTGCAGCGTCAAACGAAATGCTGCCGGTTGAGATCACGGCGATGGGAACTATAGGGCCTTTGCTACCCAGGCGCATGATGGAACCCTTGCCGAACTGCTTTTCAATCTGTGCCAGCGCAAGATCAATTGCGCGGGTCCGGTCTTCGGCCATGAAGCACTCCTTGCCTGCCGCCTAGTGGCGTGCGTGGCTGTATGAATTTTCAGAGAGGGAAATGCCCTGCTCCGCAGCGAAAATGATAGCTGCCGAAGGATAGCACGGGCGAGCACAAAGGGGAACAAAAGGAGAACACCGGGGCAAATTTCGCATCAAGAAAAAATCGCTACGAATTTGTGAGTGTCCGCTCTCCTATCACTGAAGAGCCCTTTTCCGTCCCCTCTGTATCTACCTCTGCAACAGGTCTACCGGTTGGCTGATGTCCGTAACCCGGAAGTACTTGGCGAGTGCGGGATAGCGCTCGGCAACGCACTCGTACATCTGGTAGGCGACGCTGCGATAGCTCCAATGGCCACCCACTCCGGTACGCAGTTCGCTGATGTAAACCACTTCAGCCAAGTCCATCTTGAAAAGCGTGCGCTTGCGATAGGCAAGGGGAAGCAGATATCGCGCCGCCTCTGTAGCTTGGCCGCGAGCGGCGAGCCGGGCAGATAGCTCCAGCCCAGCCGCGCCGGCGCGCTGCATTACCTCAGCATAGGGGCCAGCATGGCCTGCGTGCTGGATCTCACGCGGGGTATCAAAGCCATGATCGAAGCAATAATCCTGATGAATTTGGATGCAGCGTCGATGGCGGTGAAGGTCGCGGTAGGCACCGATGTCCATCAAGATGTCAAAGCGGAACTTCTGCCCTGCACAGTAGGCGCGGAGCAGCTCGTCATGGCCACCACGATGGCGCATGCCAAGGTCGATGATCTCTTCGCGCCGCGCCTGAGTAAGTGCAGAGACGGCCTGGCGCAACTGCCGATAGGGATGGCGCGAGCGTTCGTAAAGCAGTGTGGTCGCAAGCTCGATTTCCAGCGGCTCTTCATCAAGAAGATCAACGACGGGAGCCGGAGCTATGCTCTGACCGCGCATCAACTCAGCCTCGGCCTGCGCCAGTTCCTGGCGTGAAGAGAGCTCATAGGCACTGGGCTCGGCGTACTTTACCAGCGTGGGAGAAACCTTGATCTCGCGCAACAGTTCGGTGGCAGCCTGCGCCCCGAGGGCCGCGTCTTTGGCGGTGATTGCCTGAACCAGCGCCTCGCGCTTGCCAGCATTGACGTCCCAGGCAGCTCCGCGGGCGGCCTGCTTCATCTGTTCTGCAAGTAAACGTGCTTCCTCGTAAGGGCTGCCGAGGAGGCGCGAGACTTGCGTCTCCAGAGTGCGTGCATTCACGATCTGCCCGAGCGAGGTATTCGTCGCCAAGGGCAGCAGATAGCGCGAAATGTCAAAGGCGCGGGCGCGCAGAGTACGCTCGTAGGCGTCCTGCGCCATCTCCGGCGGCTTGGGAGTCTGGGCCACCAGATATTTAAAATTCAGTTCGCTGAACTTGCGGTACTCAGCGAAGAGGAACTCAATGGTCTCCCGGAAGAGATTCTGGTCAGCGGCATCGCTGAATGCGGGAGTATAGTATCCACTCTTCTGGAAGTCCTGGTAACGGGTTGAGCGCTCCTGCCCGTCCCAGCGAGTCTCATCCACTACTAACGTAGCCGCCAGCAGAGAGAGCTTTTCGATCGCCATGGCAACGTGCGCAAGATCGGCAATGGAGCGATGCCCGTATTGAAAGTAGAAAGCGCTAAGAAATTTCGCCGCTTTTTGCTCGTTCAACTCAGCTAGAGACTCTTTAAGCGAAAGCGAGGAGCGGGAATACTTGGCCATTGCATAGGCCTGAACCTCCGGTTCCGCGCCGTGTATGCAGTACACTTGCGTTTCGGTGGAGGGAAGTTCGGAGGCGGATATAGTGCCGAGGGCAGGAACGGTCATGCGCTTGATTTTGACTCAAAGCACGCAGTATTGCCAACAGACAATCTGCGACTCAATTTTTGCCCTGCTTTTTAGCGGCTTTGCTTCATGTAACCGCTTCCCGTTAAGATGAAGCGAATTAAGACGAGCAGCGTGGCTCTGGATTGAGGTACGCATTTTCTGAGGCCAAAGCCGTGGAGCCTGAGTTTCAGACCCAATTCGTGACTGCAGGCAGTTTGCTTTACTCGGTCGAGCATCGACCGTGGCTGCCTCCGCGCTCGCAGTGGCTGTTGTCGCAGAACTGGAACGACCAGTTGTTCGCTCATTTTGCGATGGATCCACCCACGGTGCGACGGTTGGTTCCGGAAGCACTGGCTCTCGATCTTTACGATGGGGTCGCATGGCTCACGATTTCGACGCTCTGTACCAGCCATCTGCGCCCAAGTGGAATCCCTCCAGTGCCCGGCGTTTCTTTCTTTCCGCTGGTGATCCTGCGAACTTACGTCACGATGCAGGGCAAGCCGGGTCTGTTTTATCTGAGCGTGGACGCCGGGAATCTATCGGCAGTGTGGCTTGCCCGGATTTTCTTCCGCATGCAATATTGGCACTCGGCCATCTGCATCAGCGGAGCTACCATACGTGCGCGCAATCCGAAAGAGTGCGGCATACATTTCTCCTCATCTCGTCTGCATGGCCCTGCCGCCACGGAAGGTCCCGCTAAGTTGGACGTGATTTATTCACCTGAGGGCGATTGCGAGAAGGCACGCCGGGGCAGCCTGGACGAATTCCTCAGCGAACGTTATTGCGTGTACTCGTGGAATCGCGGCAAGTACTACCGCACCGAAGTGCATCATCAGCCCTGGGTATTGCAGCACGCCAGCGTAGAAGTCCGGGCGAACAGCATCGCGACTCCCTTCGGCCTGGCTCTCTCGCCGAAGCCGAGTCTCTGCCACTTCTCGCGCTCACTCAAGATGCTGGCATGGGCTCCGGAGAGCATCCGCCTTTCCCGCTAACTCACAGGCCAGTCCCGCCGGACCGGGAGGGAAACAAAAGATATGAGGCCGATACCGACAACAAAATCATCCACGCCAGAGTAGCTCGCTCTGTATCGTTCGCAACGCGCAGCGAATGAAGTGGAGAGAACAACAGTAGCGGGAAGATAATGGAAGCCAGCACGGACCCCACCACGCTGATAATGGGCCCGAAGCGGCTTGCCAGTAGCACTAGGATCGCCGCGAAGAGAAACGGGGCCACGAATTTCCATTCGGTTCGCGCAAAAACCAGGGCCAAAGTAACTGCACACAGAGCGCTGATGGCGATTCCGAGGGTAGAGTGCAGAGTAACGGAAATCTTTGTGTTCATGATCTTTATGAATCTAAGAGTCAATTAGCAAACACGGCTAAGATCGCATGGATTCAAAGCTGAGTGGTAAAAATTCGAGAGTTGCTGGCTGCTCTCTGAGACGTACTCTGAGCAGAGTAGATGCATGTTTGAGCGTGTTCTACTCTCGCGCCCCGTTCGCCTTATCTTGTCCAAAAGCTGCAGCTGTTTTCGATTTTGCTCGCTCAACCTAACCTCTGTATAGCAGAATGAGTTTGTTTAACATGCCGCGCGAGAGCTTTGCGCCGCACCACGGACGACCGCCCGATGCCCCATGGAACCGACTCACTGCTGCTCCAGCTGTTCACAATCTTCGTCTGGGCGAAGGTATTTGGTGAGCTGTTTGAGCGAATGCACGTTCCTGCGGTTCTGGGCGAAATTCTGGCCGGCGTGATCCTTGGGCCTTATGCTACCCGCTTCATTTTGCCCGGCGACACAATCTATTCCATAGCTGAAATTGGGGCGGTGTTTCTGCTCTTCACGGTTGGGCTGGAAACCTCGCCCAGCGATCTGATTCGGGTGGGACAACTCAGCCTGCGCGTCGCCGTTGCCGGAATCATCTTGCCCTTCGCAATGGGTTTTCTTTTTTTGAAGTTGCACCATGAACCCACGCATGAGGCGGTGTTTGTAGCTGCCGCCATGGTTGCAACTAGTGTTGGTATTACGGCACGGGTGCTGCGTGACCTCAATGCGCATCGGTCGCGCGCCGCGCAAATCATCCTGGGAGCCGCGGTGTTTGACGACATCCTCGGCATGTTGCTGCTGGGCGTATTGATCAGTACGATCAGTACGGGCAGCGTCCAGTGGCTGCATCTGGCGCTGGTTGCCATTGAAGCCGCCGGTTTTGCTGTATTCATGATTTTCGTCGCGCCGCGGGTAGTAGACCGGCTTGAGCCGGGCATTCAACAGATGCAAACCCAGGACGCTCCGCTCGTGCTGGCTCTGGCACTCTGCCTTGGGCTTTCGGTTGCAGCCACTCGCATTGGTATGGCGGCGATTATCGGTGCGTTCTTTGCCGGGTTGGCGTTTGCGGATTATTCGCCACGCTGGAAGCTGGAACCTCGCGCGCAGGCCATTAATTTGTTTCTCTCTCCATTCTTCTTTTTCACGATGGGATCGCGCCTGGATCTTTCGGTGTTTTCCCGCTCTGTCGTGGCGCTGGCGATGGTGCTCTCGGCGCTTGCCGTGATCTCGAAGATCGTTGGGTGTGGGTTGCCTCTGTATCGTGAAGGCTGGCGCGCCATGTTGCGAGTCGGTGTAGGAATGACGCCGCGGGGCGAGGTGGCACTCATCGTCGCGCTGATAGGCCTGCAGATGAACATGATCTCGCAGCGCGCCTACGCGCTGGTAATCGTGATGACTGCCGTTACCACCCTACTGCCGCCTCCATTTCTCAAAATGTTGTTCAGGAGGGCTGATAATAGCGCCGACAGAGGCACTCCAGGTGGTGAGGAAACGGCTGAAGTGCAGATATCCGGCCATATCGGTTAATCGGGTCGGCT
>Ga0364922_10482_pt1 | contig 19088 bp, 23 predicted proteins | sample ExccelJu500001D4_2_FD_206955 | JGI IMG/M metagenome (GOLD analysis project Ga0364922, IMG submission 206955) | Enriched cells from Trout Bog Lake Hypolimnion, Wisconsin, USA - BchlTB.June20.5000.01.D4 | ecosystem: Environmental > Aquatic > Freshwater > Lake > Hypolimnion/Profundal zone | place...
GGGTTGAGTTCCGGACTGTAGGGCGGCGGATCGATGATTCTCACACGTGAGGGCAACCGGGGATCACCATCCCGCAGGTGGAAGCCGGCATGATCGCGGATGACAACATGGATTGCCCCGGGGTCGTAAGCGCTCAACAGAGCCCCTCTCGCAGTATAGCCAGAGGTCTGGCATCTCTGGCATCTATGCTATCTGAACTTCGATAGTCTGAGACGCGCTCTCCTGAGTCTTGATCCAGTGAACGGGCAGCAGAGCTTCAAGTTCTTTCGGGCCGGGATTGTGCATCAGCTTTTCAAAGACCCACTCGAAATAGGCGAAGGGATCCTTGCCGTGGCGGCGGACTTGCTCAACGAAGGTGTAGATGACGGCACTGCGCCAGCCGGTTTGTTCACCGCCGATGAACATCCAGTTTTTGTGGCCAAGTTTGGTGGGGCGGATGGCGTTTTCAGTGAGATTGTTGTCGAACTCGATTTGCCCGTCCATAAAACAGGGTTCGAGGTGCGGCCATTGCGCGTGGGCATAGGCCAGCGCCCGTCCGAGGCTGCTGGTGGGAGTGATGCGACGTTTCCCGCGCAGGAGGTGACAGATGATTTTATGGAGGTGATCGAAAATCCGGCGGGTTTCCAGCCAGCGGATTCTCTGGCGCTCAAGGGGTCCGGCGCGTTGTTGTCGCAGAGTGGTCTCGATCTGGTAGATGCGGCCGATCAGAAGCAGGACCCAAGCGGTGAGGCGCGGATGGTCGTCCTTGGCTTCGGTGAACTTCCTGCGAATGTGAACAAGGCAGGAAACGGGCGTGATAGGCAAGTGCGGATGGCGCTCCATGAAGGTGCGATAGGCGCGCAGGCCGTCGCTCTGGAGGTGGCCGCGGAAGGAAGGTTCTTCGTTTTTGCCGATGAGGATGGAGTCCAGACAGGTGTTGGCGCGGCTTTTGTGCCAGTCGAAGAGCACACCGTGTTCGGCGTGATGATAGACCCGGAAGTAGCCGAGCTGTGCTTTGCCGGTGCCGGGTTCGAGGCAGCGGATGGGTGTCTCGTCCACCTTGACGTGTCCGGAGGTGCGGAAGCGGGTGGCGATGACCTGATAGAGTGGCAGCATCAGATCGGCCAGATGGTCGTGCCAGGAGCACATGAGGTTGCGGGTCATCTCGATGCCGTGGCCGGCGCGCAATTTCCACTCCTCGCGGTAGAAGGTGCTGTGATAGCAAAATTTCTGGGTGAGCAGATAGGCACCGAGCGATGGGGTGAGCACACTGCCAGGCAGAAGGCAGGGTTGGAGCGCAGGAGTGACGGGAAGCGCGTCGGGGTCGCCCTTGCGGACATGGGTGAGACGCTTGATGATCTCAAGGGTGAAGGCGCTGGGTTTGACATGCAGGCGCTCGCTGGTTTCCTCGCCAAGCAGGCGGAACATGTCGGGCTGGGCCAGCACGTCGGGATGGATGACCTCGCGGATGACGGTGGGCAGACCCTTGAGCGATTCGCTGAGTTTGTTATTGCGGCGGGCGCGTGGTTTGGACGGGAGTGTTTCAGCCGCCGGTGGAACGTCGTTTCCATCGGCGGCTTCGGCTTTTTTTGCCTCGTCGTTGAGGAACTCCATGAGCAGCTGGTCATGGCTCATCTTCTCGCTCTTCGCGCCGTAGATGCGTTTGAGGAGGGCGGCGACGATGCCTTTCTGGATCGCAAGTTGCGCTTCAAGCGCGGCAACCTTCGCGGTGAGTTCGGCAATTTGTTGTTCGGGCGTTTTGATGGTTATCTATCAAGCATCAGTCATGCCAAAAGCGTGGGAAAAAACGGCAAATATAACATATTTCACCGCAGTTCATACCATGGCCGCTGGAGCCCGTCGCGAAGGTCAATGCCGTCGGCAAGCATGGCAAGGGCGGTGGGTTTGAGCATAAGCTTCCGCCGATCTCCTTCGATGTCCTTGGGCCAGCTGAAAGTGCCGCGCTCGAGCCTCTTCGCCACGACCCAGTAACCCGTGCCGTCGAAGTAGAGGATCTTGATGAGCTTGTGCCTTTTGTTAGTGAAAAGGAATGCCGCACCGCAGAGAGGATCAATCTTGAGGTGGTTGCGGGCAATGGCGCTGAGCCCGTTGAAGTTCTTGCGCATGTCGCAGGGCTCCAGGGCGACATAGACCTTGAGGTTGCCGTTGAAGGTGAGCATGGCGGCAGGTTCAGGCGAGGTGGCGAAGGAGTTCGGCAAGCAACTTGATTTCCTCGGGGCGCGTCGCACGGGCAACGGCTCCTCCGGGCAGGCAGCACACCTCAAGGGCTGATCGGTCGGCAGCGCCGGCCATTTCAGCGACAAGGAAAACAGGATGGCTGGGCGATGGCTTGCGTTGCGGATTTTTCCCCGCCGCAAGCCACGCGGCAAAGGTGGGATACTTGATGCCGCACTGCCTGGCAAAAACGGGCGCGCTGAGACTGCTGGATGCAAAGGAGGCCAGAACCTCCTGCTTGTATTGTGCGCTGTAGCGGATGCGGCCGGCGCGGTCGGATTTGACGATGGTTCCTGATGATGGATCGGTTGGGCTAGACATAAGAGACCACACTACCAATAACCGAGACGTCTTGGATAGTGGGGTTCTGTTGACCGCTTACCCTTGGAAGCGAATTTGGCTTTCCGAATGGGAGGGGAGTGGCAATGATAGCCCTCATGAAGGAGAAACCGAAACTAGTGGCGGACGATCCTTGGTTGGAGCCGCATCAGGGAGCTATTGAGAGGCGAATGGGGAGGTTTGCCGATGAATTGGGGGCCATCCTCCGGCAGTCACGCACGCTTGCCGCATATGCCGGTGGGCACCGCTATGCGGGTGTGCATTTTCTGGAATCCACCAAAGAATGGGCCGTGCGTGAATGGGCACCGGCGGCGCAGGCGATCTTTCTGACGGGCGATTTCAATCACTGGAGCCGCGAGTCACATCCATTGGAAAAATTTCCGGCAGGTGTCTGGCAGATCAAGCTCCCGTCGGACACGCTGGCCCATGGACAATTGGTGAAACTTCATGTGGTGGGAGCGGACGGATCGCGGCGCGACCGCATACCGGCGTGCATTCGCCGGGCGGTGCAGGACCCGGTGACTCACGACTATAGCGGCCAGATTTGGAATCCGCCGGTACCTTATGTTTGGAAAAACTCGCTGGATCCGGCGACCCTAGGTGCCCCGTTGATTTATGAAGCGCATGTGGGCATGGCGGGGGAGGAACCGCGGGTGCACACCTATCGGGAATTCGCGGCGGATGTGCTGCCGCGGGTGAAACGCGGAGGCTACAACGTGGTGCAACTCATGGCGGTGCAGGAACATCCGTACTACGGATCATTCGGCTATCATGTCTCGTCGTTCTTCGCGCCGTGCTCGCGTTTCGGCACGCCGGAGGACTTGAAATATCTCATCGACACCGCGCACGGGCTGGGGGTTGCGGTGTTGCTAGATGTTGTGCATTCCCACGCGGTCAAGAACACGGCCGAGGGGCTCAACGACTTCGACGGCTCGGGAAACCAGTATTTCCACAAGGGCGGGCGCGGTGACCACCCACTGTGGGACTCAAAGTGTTTTGATTACGGCCGCCCGGAAGTTCGCCAGTTCCTGCTATCCAATGTGCGTTACTGGCTGGAGGAGTTCCGCTTTGACGGCTTCCGTTTTGATGGGGTGACATCGATGCTCTATCACTCGCGCGGCAACAAGGCGTTTGGAAGTTATGAGGATTACTTCGGCAGTGACGCCGACGAGGATGCCATTCTCTATCTGCAGTTTGCCACAAAGCTTGTGCAGGAACTGAAACCCGGAGCCCTTGTGATCGCCGAGGACATGTCCGGCATGCCGGGGCTGTGTCGCCCCGTTGACGAGGGCGGCATCGGCTTCACCCATCGACTGGCCATGGGTATTCCGGACTATTGGATCAAGGTGCTCAAGCACACCCGCGACGAGGATTGGAACCTTGACGAAATGTGGGAAATCCTAACAAACCGCCGCCACGGGGAGGCCACCATCGCATACGCGGAGAGCCACGATCAGGCGCTGGTGGGCGACAAGACGATTGCGTTCTGGCTGATGGACCAGGAAATGTACTGGCACATGGCCAAGGAGGACGCGCACCCTGTCATTGAACGCGGTCTTGCATTGCACAAGATGATACGGCTGGTTTCACTGGCCCTTGGCGGCGAGGGTTGGCTCAATTTCATGGGCAACGAGTTCGGCCATCCGGAGTGGCTGGATTTCCCGCGCGAGGGCAACGGTTGGTCGTTCCACTATTGCCGCCGCCAGTGGTCGCTGGTGGATAATCCGGACTTGAAATACCATCTTCTAGCAGACCTTGACAAGGAACTGATAGACTTTGCCTGTAACAGCAATCTTCTGGCAATGGCCCCGGCGCAGCTTCTTCACATCAATCACGCGTCAAAGATCCTTGTCGCCGAGCGCGGCAATTATATCTTCGTGTTCAATTTTTCCGTTGACAGCTCGGAGTTTGGATTTCCAATCCACGTGCCGGATGCGGAAATGCGCGAGGTCGTGTTGGACACCGATGCGCTGGATTACGGCGGTCAGGGGCGCATAGATCCCTCCGTCCTCTATCCGGTGGACCCGCAGGGGATCATGAAAGTTTACAGCCCGGCCCGCAGCGCACAGGTGTTTGCCAAGGCGCAATTCTGCTAGAATGCATCCCTTCACCTTCGCGCGAAGCGGAAGCCGGGGAAAGCCCGCACGAGGCGGCGCATCTCTAGTTTCATCAAGGTGGCAGTGACCACGTGCGCGGGTAGTCTGCTGAGTTCGATGACCTGGTCCACCGACATTTCATCACTGCTGAGCGCGGCAAAGACGGCGGCTTCTTCTTCCGGCAACTCGGGGATATCTGCCAGAGGTTCAGCCGCAGATGGCTTGCGTGCGAACGGCAGCTCCCCAAGGTCGTCGAGGATATGGCTGGCATCGCTGACGAGGGTGGCGCCATCGCGGATGAGTTGGTTGCTTCCGGCGGATGTGGGTTTGTCTATCGGACCCGGCACCGCAAAAACCGGTTTGCCGTATTCCGATGCGAGATTGGCGGTGATGAGCGCGCCTGACCATGCGGGGCACTCCACAACTAACAATGCGCGCGACCATGCAGCCACGATGCGGTTGCGCATGGGGAAGGTTTGTTTGTCAGGCGCGGTGGACAGCGGAAATTCAGAGACGACAGCGCCGTTGCCGGAGGCGATTTTTTCCGCGAGGCCGAAGTTTTCCGGCGGATAGAGTTTGCCCAGGCCCGAGCCGATCACGGCGATAGTGCGGCCTTGCGCGGCGATTGCCGCCTCATGCGCGGCAGTGTCGATGCCGCGGGCAAGCCCGGAGATGATGGTGAACCCGGACTGTGCTATCTGATAGGAAAGTTTCTTGGCGGACTGTGTCCCGTAATGGGTGGCCCGCCGTGAACCGACGACACCGATGGCATGACGGTCGCGCGGTTCGAGTTTTCCCCAGACATAAAGCAACAGAGGCGGGTCATAGGTGTCGCGCAGTGGCGCGGGATAATCCTCGTCGTCCCGTGTGACCAGGTTGATGCCGCGTTCCGTGGCGTCGCGGATTTCCGCAGTGGGGTCGGCATGATCCTGCCAGCCGTGAATGATGCCGGCGGTTTCCTCACCGATACCGTCCACGCTCATCAGTTTGTTCGTGGGGGCTGCCAGTACGGCTTCCGGGCTGCCAAAAATGTCTAACAAACGACGCGTCCGCACGGGGCCGATTGTTGGCAACATGTTCAAGGTAACCAGGGCTTCGAGCGGGGACATCAGCGCGAGAGTGAACGTTTTGGGCGCAAGGTCAAAGGCGGAAGACGCATCAGACAGATCTTATTCAAGAGCCTTGAGGTCCGTGGGGCTAGTGTGCGGCCAGCCAGTTGATGCCGGTGCCGTGTTCAACTTCCACGGGCACGCCGTGCGGCAGCGGCAGCGCCATGCGCATGATGTCGAGTATTTGTGGGATCAACTCGTCTTTTTCCGATAGGGCGAGGTCGAAGACGAGTTCGTCGTGGACTTGGAGCAGCATTTTTGTGTGGCAGGATTTTTCGCGCAGCAGATTGTCGATGCGGATCATGGCGAGTTTGATCATGTCCGCGGCGGTGCCTTGGATGGGGGTGTTGATGGCGGCGCGCTCGGCATTGCCGCGTATGCTCTGGTTGGCGGAGTTGAGGTCCGGGAACCAGCGGCGGCGCCCTGATAGCGTTTCGACGTATCCGGCCTCGCGGGCTTCCTCGACGGTTAGTTCCATGAAGTCGCGAATGGCGGGGTATTCGCGGAAGTATGCCTCGATGATAGCCGAGGCCTCGGCGCGCGGGATGGAGAGGCGCTGTGAGAGGCCAAACGGGGAGATGCCATAGATGATGCCGAAGTTGACCATCTTGGCGCTACGGCGCATGTCAGAAGTGACATTTTCCGGCTCGACGACAAACACCTTCGCGGCGGTGATGGTGTGGATGTCCGCGTTGTTGCGGAAGGCTTCTATCATGGTGGCGTCATTCGCGAGCGCTGCCATGACGCGGAGTTCGATCTGGGAGTAGTCACAACTGAGGATTTCAAATTCCACTCCCGGCGTTGCGGATTTCCGCGGCACGAAGGCCTTGCGTATCCTGCGTCCGGCCTCGGATCTAACCGGGATGTTTTGCAGGTTGGGATCGGACGAGGCAAGACGTCCGGTGGCTGCGACGAGTTGGTGGAAATGGGTGTGCACGCGTCCGGTTTCCACGACGATGTGGTTAGGGAGCGCGTCGAGATAGGTGGACTTGAGTTTGGAGGCCTCGCGCCAGGCGAGGATATCGGTGATGACGGGATGTTTGCCTTCGAGCGAGGCGAGAGTCTGTTCGTCGGTTTTATATTGTCCTGTCTTGGTCTTTTTTGCCTTGTCCGCTAGGCCGAGGTGGTCGAAGAGGATTTCTCCGAGTTGTTTGGGCGAGGCGATATTGAACGGTCTGCCCGCGTGGTGGTGGATGGTTTTTGCCAGATCGTCTATCTGTTGTTGGAGTTCCACGCCTATGGAACCGAGCGCCTGACGGTCGATGGAGATGCCTTCCATTTCCATGCGCACGAGGACTGGCAGCAGCGGGCCTTCGATTTCATGGAGGATTTTTTCCTGGCCTGTTTCTGCCAGCAGGGGGCGAAGCTCTTGGGCAAGCTGCCATGTGATGTCGGCATCCTCGGCGGCATATTCCGCAAGTCTTGAGAGCGGAATAGCGGACATGTCCAGGTCCTTGTCAGGTTTGTGTTGCTCCGCATAATCGAACAGGTCGTTAGCCGGGGCGACGGGAGGAGCGGAATGCGGGGCGGAGATGTCCGAAAGTTTGACGGGCGAGTAGTTGAGCAGAATTTCTGCCAGATAGTCCATCGAGTGGCGGCGCTCCGGAGCGACGAGAATATCGGCGAGCATGGTGTCAAAAAACGGGCCGTTAACCTCGATGCCGTGGTGGAGAAGGATGGACAGGTCGAACTTCAGGTTGTGGCCAATTTTTTCCGCGGGCGAACTCAGTGCGGTCCTGATGCCGGAAATCTGGGATTTCAGGTCGGTGACGGGAAGGAACCAAGCCTCGCGAGCCTTCCATGAAAACGCGACACCTAACAATCTAGCCGCAAAGCGGTCGAGCGAGGTGGTCTCGATGTCGAGGCAGAACGATTTTTGTCCGGCGAGCTCGCGGAAGAGCTTTTGTTGGAGTTCCGGGGTGTCCGCAAGGTGGTAGGTGTGATCGACATCGTGGATGGTCAGCAACGACTCGGAAGGGACGGCGGAATCTGCGGCTGATCCGTCTGATTCGACTGACAGGACGGATACGGTTTCCTGTGCTTGTTCTGCCGGAGAGGGAGGAACATCGGTTCCCCACAGTCGTTTTATTAGAGAGCGGAATTCAAACTCCTGGAAAAGAGCCCAGATTGCCGCGTCATCGTGCGGGGAGAGCGCGAGATCCTCCCATGACACGTGCAACGGCACATCGAGGAGGATAGTTGCTAGTTCCTTGGACAGCAGGGCCTGCCCGGCATGGGTTTCGACAAGTTCCTTTTGTTTGCCCTTAAGGCTGGCTATGTTAGCGATGAGGTTTTCGATGGAGCCAAAATCCTCGATGAGCTTTTGCGCGGTTTTCGGGCCGATGCCCGGGATGCCGGGGATGTTGTCGGAGGCATCACCCATCAGTCCGAGCAGATCGATGATTTGGTGGGGTTCCGTCACTCCCCAGATTTCCGGGAGTTTTTCAAGTCCGATGATTTCGTGGTCGTTGCCCTTGCGACCCGGTTTCCACATGCGGGTATGTGCGGTGAGCAACTGGGCGAAGTCCTTGTCCGGGGTGACCATGAAGGAATCAAAGCCCGCTGGTTCGGCGCGCTTGACGAGAGTGCCGATAATGTCGTCCGCCTCAAAACCCCGCATTTCAAGGACGGGGATATGGAATGCGCGGCAGAGTTGTTTGACGTGGGGGATTGAAGCGGCGAGTTCCTCGGGCATTTCATCGCGCTGGGCTTTATATGCGGGATACCGGATGTGGCGCTGGGTGGGGCAGGAGGTATCAAAGGCGACGCCGATGTGGGTGGGGTTTTCCTTTTCGAGTATGGCCAGCAGGGTGTTGGTGAACCCGTATAGCGCGGAGGTGTTGACGCCTTTGGAATTGCGGATGGGGGTCTGAATCAACGCGAAGTGGGCGCGGTATATCAGTGCCATGCCGTCGAGCAGGAAAAGGCGATTCATGCGGGCTAGATTGGTCAATCACACGGCTGGAGTCCAGAGAATGACAGATTTTCCCCAAGGATTGGACGATTTCTTCAACAAATTCACGAAAAACGTAAAATAGGGCTTGTCACAACCCGCACGGTTCCTATTTTCACCGCCCCGCTTTACAGTCCGCCGACTTTTGGTAGAGACGGACTAATCAATATAGGGAATATCGGGTCAGCTCCGGAGAAAAGCTTCAGCAAGGTTTCCTTGTCGTTGCGCCGGTTTGTCCCCAAGCAAAACCAGAACCACGCAGGAAATCATGCCGACCATCAACCAGCTTGTTCGCAAGGGACGCCTCACTCCGGCCGAAAAGTCGAAGTCACCCGCACTTGTGAACTGTCCCCAGCGCCGCGGAGTTTGTCTTCAGGTAATGACCCGCACGCCCAAGAAGCCGAACTCGGCTCTCCGGAAAGTGGCGAAGGTGCGCCTCACCAATGGATTTGAAGTCATTGCCTACATTGGCGGTGAAGGACACAACCTACAGGAACACTCCATCGTTCTGGTGCGTGGTGGCCGGGTAAAAGACCTTCCCGGTGTGCGTTACCACATTGTCCGCGGATCTCTGGATACCTTGGGTGTGGATAAGCGCCGCCAATCCCGTTCAAAATATGGTGCGAAACGTCCGAAAGCCGGGGCCGCCGCTCCCGCCAAGAAGAAATAACCTTTAGATCCCAACCCTCACCCATCCAACGCCATGCCCCGCCGCAAGCGAGTATTTGAAAAGCCGGATCGCCGCGATCCTCGCTACGACAGTCCCCTCGTCGGTCACCTGATCAGCAAGGTGATGAACGATGGAAAGCGCTCACTGGCGCAGCGCATCGTGTATGCCGCCATCGAGCGTGCCAATGAAGGCATCGACACCGTTGATCCTCTCGAAGTGGTCACACGGGCCATTGAAAATTCAAAGCCGCGTGTGGAAGTGAAGTCGCGCCGCGTCGGTGGCGCCACATACCAAGTGCCACTGGAAGTGGCTCCCGAGCGTTCCGAGTCGCTGGCCATGCGCTGGATTGTCACTTATGCCCGCAACCGCAAAGGTACCCCGATGCACGTCGCCCTTTCCAATGAGATCAAGGATGCGGCCAACAATCAGGGAAGCGCAGTGCGCAAGCGCGACGATGTCCACAAGATGGCCCAAGCCAACCGCGCGTTCGCACATTTCCGCTTCTAATCAACACACCGCGTTTCCAACCGCCCGACCGCAGTGAATCCTAATAGTCCCAAACGCCAACATGTGCTTGAACGCACCCGGAATATCGGGATTGCGGCGCACATTGACGCGGGCAAGACGACGCTGACCGAGCGGATACTGTTTTACACCGGGATGATTCATCAAATGGGTGAAGTCCATGACGGGGCTGCCACCACCGACTGGATGGAGCAGGAGCGCGAGCGTGGCATCACCATCACCTCTGCCGCAGTGACCACCGAGTGGTGGCAGCGTGCCGAAGATGGAACCGTGAAACTTTTTCCCGAGCAGAGACAGCGCATTAATATTATCGACACCCCGGGCCATGTGGATTTCACCGCCGAGGTGGAGCGTTCTTTGCGCGTGTTGGACGGTGCCATCGTGGTCTTTTGCGGAGTGGCTGGCGTCCAACCTCAGAGCGAGACCGTTTGGCGCCAAGCCAACAAGTACAACGTGCCGCGCATTGTTTTCGTCAACAAGATGGACCGCATCGGTGCGGACTTCAACAGGGTGTGCAGCGAGGTGAAGGACAAACTCGGCGCCAATGCCGTGCGCGTTCTCATTCCCATCGGCGCGGAAGACCAACTGATCGGACAGATTGATGTGGTCAATCGCAAGGCGGTCTATTTCTCGGATGACGACACGTTCGGCTCGACATACACCATTGCCGAACTCGAAGGCGAGCTCAAGGACATCGCCGAGCAAGCCTATGACGAACTGCTCCATGCCGTCGCCGACGTGGACGATGTGATCGGTGAAAAATTTGTCCACGAGGAGCCAATCTCGCTTGAGGAGCTGAAGATGGGTCTGCGCCGCGCCACCATCTCTAACAAGCTGGTCCCCGTGACCGGAGGCTCCGCCTTCAAGAACAAAGGTGTCCAGTATTTGTTGGACGCGGTGGTGGACTATCTGCCAAGTCCGCTGGACATCCCGCCCGCCATTGGCATGGACCCGGACGACGAAAACGTCCAAATCGAGGTCAAGACCTCCGACCATGAGAAGTTTGTGGCGCTGGCATTCAAGCTTTGGGCGGACAAATATGTGGGCAAGCTGGTTTTCTTCCGCGTCTATTCCGGAGTCGTCAAGAATGGCGACACCATATACAACCCGCGCACGCGCCGCACGGAACGGGTTGGGCGTCTGATCCAGATTCAGGCCAACAAGCACACGGAAATCGACGCGTGTTATGCCGGGGACATCGCGGCAATGGTCGGCCTGAAAAATGTCACCACCGGGGACACACTGGCCGCGGAAAAACACGATGTGGTGTTAGAGCCGCCCACTTTCCCGGAACCTGTCATTTCAATGGCAGTCGAGCCGAGAACCAAAGCCGACCAAGACAAGCTCGGATTCGCGCTCGGTCGCCTTTCCGAGGAAGATCCCACTTTCACAGTCAAGACCGACGAGGAAACCGGCCAGACTATCATTTCCGGAATGGGTGAGCTGCATCTTGAAATCATCATTGACCGCATACGGCGTGAATTCAAGGTTGCGGCCAACACGGGTGCCCCGCAGATCGCCTATCGCGAAACCATCACCAAATCTGCGGGAGGGGAGGGCAAGCTGATCAAACAAACGGGTGGCCGCGGCCAATACGGCCATGTCATCCTCGCCTTGAAGCCCAACGAAAAGGGCAAGGGTCTCACAATCGAAAACAAGGTCATCGGCGGCAGCATTCCCAAGGAATACATCAACGCCGTGATCAAGGGCATCACCGAGTCGATGACCAACGGTGTGATTGCCGGTTATCCCGTCATCGATGTGCATGTCGACATTCTCGACGGGTCATACCATGACGTGGATTCCAACGAGAACGCCTTCACGATGGCCGCCATTTTCGCCATGAAGGACGGTTTCAAGAAGGCCAAATCAATTTTATTAGAACCGATCATGGCCGTGGAAGTCTCCACGCCGGACGACTATCAGGGGGATGTCATGGGCGACCTGAGCCGCCGTCGCGGGCAGATCCAGAACACCGAGTCGAAAGGCAAGCTTTCCATCGTGCATGCCAATGTCCCCCTCAAGGAAATGTTCGGTTATTCCACCGCCGTGCGCACCCTTTCGTCGGGTCGCGCATCCTATGCAATGACTCCCTCGCATTTCGAGCAAGTTCCCAACAATATCGTCGAAGAGATCGTAAGCGACCGCTTAGTCTGATCGCTCGCCCTGAAGAACCACAACGCAAACCGCCATACCACCCTCCACCATGGAAAACCAGAAAATCCGCATCCGCCTCCGCGCCTTTGATCACCGCGCGATCGACCGCTCAGCCCAGGAAATCGTGGAGACAGCCAAGCGCACCGGTGCCCGTGTTGCGGGACCCATTCCGCTGCCGACTCGCATTGAAAAGTTCAGCGTCAACCGTTCGGTCCACGTGAACAAGAAGTCCGCAGAACAATTCGAGATCCGCACCCACAAGCGCCTGCTTGATATTGTGGACCCCACGGCCCGTACCGTGGACGAACTCAAGAAGCTCAACCTGCCTGCGGGGGTGGATATTTCCATCCGCATCTAACCGCTTATCCGGGTCCTGCCATCGATAACACCTAACTTCCAACCTCTTCCACTCATGTCACTCGGCCTTCTTGGCAAAAAGCTCGGTATGTCCCGCCTGTTCGACCAGCAGGCAGGCACCATGATACCCGTCACAGTGATCGACGTTTCCGGCAACACCATCCTTCAAGTGAAGACCACCGAGAAGGAAGGGTATAGCGCCGTGCAAGTCGGCTTTGACAACCAGAAAGAACAGCGTGTTTCCAAACCGGACCTCGGCCACTTCAAGAAAGCGGGATCCACCCCGAAACGCTTCATTCGTGAGTTCCGTTTGAAAGATGGCGCGGTGACTCCGGAAACCCACCCGGGTGTTGAGACTTTCGCCGTCGGCCAGTGGGTCGATGTGATTGCCGACAGTAAGGGCAAAGGCTTCCAAGGGGCAGTGGCACGCCACGGTTTCGGTGGTCTCAGAATGACTCACGGATCGATGATGCACCGCAGGACGGGAGCCATCGGTTGCCGTTCGACTCCTGGCCGCGTCTGGAAAAACCAGAAGATGCCTGGCCACATGGGCACCACGCGCACCACCGTCCAGAATCTCAAGATTGTGGCCGTGCGTCCGGAGGATGGCGTCATCCTCGTCTCCGGTGCGGTCCCCGGCTCCAAGGGGGGATATGTCACCGTCCGTTCCGCAAAGAAAAAGACCGCCTGATGCGGTGGCAATCTAAAACCTTTCACGACTCCCAACCATGTCCGCCAAGCTCCTAACCGTCGAAGACGCCCAGGCCGCCAACCTCGTTTTGGTAGGTCCGGAAAAAGGCCGTCAAGCCGTTCACGATCTCGTGACCGCTTACCGCGCCAATCGTCGCACCGGATCTGCTAACAGCAAGACCCGTGGCGAAGTTTCCGGAAATAACAAGAAAATCTTCAAGCAGAAGGGCACCGGCAACGCCCGCCATGGTGACAAACGCGCGCCGATCTTTGTCGGCGGGGGTGTTGTCTTTGGTCCGCGCCCGCGCGATTACTCAAAGAAGGTCACCAAGACCGTGCGCAAGCTCGCCCTGCGCCGCGTCCTCGGCGATGTCATCCGTGGCGGTAAAATCACCGTTGTGGATTCATTCTCCGTCGCGGATGGCAAGACGAAGTCATTCGTCTCCGCTGTCGGCGATCTCGCCACCCCAGGCAAGATCCTGATCGTTTCCAATTCGTTTGATGAAGCCACATACCTTGCCGCCCGCAACGTGGCCTGGGCGCAGCTTGTCACCGGTGCGGACCTCAACGTCGAACAACTCCTGTTGGCTAACTCCGTCATCCTCGTGGGTGACGTTGTGGAATCGCTCGCCAAGCGCACAGCCTGAACCCCGGACCCCACACCGAGATTATGAAAGACATTTACCATGTTATCAGAAACGTCCGACTCAGTGAGAAGGCCACCCTTCTTCAGGAGAAGAACAACGAAGTCACCCTCGAGGTTGATCGCAAGGCTAACAAGCTGGAGATCAAACAGGCCGTCGAGCAACTCTTCGGGAAAACCGTCATTGGCGTCCGCACCGCCAATTATGTCGGCAAACTCCGCCGCCAACGCCGTGCCGATGCGGGCCGCACCAACCACTGGAAGAAAGCCATTGTCCGTCTGAAAGAAGGCGAGTCGCTCGATCTCATTTGATCGTCACTCCCGCTGCTCCAAACGAAACCACTTACCGTTCCGCGAGTCATGCCATTGAAGAATTTCAAGCCTATCACCCCATCCGCCCGCTATAAGAACCTCCCCTCGTTTGAGGAGGTGACCAAGAGCAAGCCTGAGAAGAGCCTTCTCAGGCCGTTGAAGCGCACTGGTGGACGCAACAACACCGGCCGCATCACCTGCCGTCACATTGGAGGTGGCCACAAACGCCACTACCGTCTGATTGACTTTAAACGCGGCAAGCACAACACCCCCGCCACCGTGCTTGGCATCGAATACGATCCGAACCGGACCTGCCGCGTTGCTCTCATCCAGTATGAGGACGGTCAGAAATCATACATCCTTGCTCCCGTGGGCTTGGAAGTTGGTTCGACCGTGGTTTCGGGAGAAAACGTGGCACCCAAGACCGGCAATTCCATGCCGCTTAGCGCCGTGCCTCTCGGAACATCCATCCACAATATCGAGCTTATCCCCGGCAATGGCGGCAAGGTCGCTCGTGCCGCAGGCCAACTCGCCGTGCTCTCTAACCGCGACGGCGGCTGGGCGCTCGTGAAAATGCCCTCCGGCGAGATCCGCCGCTTCAATGACCGCTGCTTCTGCACCATAGGACAGGTCGGCAACCGCGACCACATGAATGAGACATCCGGGAAAGCCGGCCGCACCAGATGGCAGGGAGTACGCCCGACCGTCCGCGGCATGACGATGAACCCGGTGGACCACCCGAACGGCGGTGGTGAAGGCAAATCGAAATCCGGTGGTGGCCGCCAGCACCTACTCAGTCCATGGGGCCATGCGAAGGGCGAGAAGACCCGTAACAACAAGAAGACCACGAGTGTGTTCATCGTGGAATCCCGTCATAAGAGGAAGTAATCCGAGTTTCACACTGCAAGCCTAACTAAACTTAACCAATCCATGCCACGTTCCCTCAAGAAAGGCCCGTTTGTTGACCAAAAGCTGCTAGCCAAAATCGACACTATGGCAGATGCCGGAGCCGACCGCAAACCCATCAAGACATGGAGCCGCAAGTCCATGATCACACCGGACTTTGTCAGCCATAACTTTGCCGTGCATAACGGCAAGACCTTCGTTCCCGTTTACGTGACCGAAAACATGGTGGGTCACAAACTCGGCGAATTTGCCCCAACCCGGATTTTCCGCAACCACGGCGGCATCGGCAAGAAATAACGCTCCATTCCTCGTATCATCATGTGTTCCACGCTCCAATTCAAGGCACTTGCCGCCGCCCTCGGGCTGCTGGTCGCCGCAGGAGTGTGTTCCGCACAACAAAGCGCAGACCCAGCGCAGTTGCAGACGAAAATTGCCGCTCTCCAAGCGAAGAATGATGCCCTCCAGCGCAGCCTTGTGGAGGCCAACCGTGGAGAGAAACAGGCAAACGAACAACTTACCCAAGTTCGTGAGCGCCTCGAGGCGCTTGGCAAGAACCTGTTGGATGGTGGTGACGACCGGCTCATTCAAGCCGCAGCGGACCTGCAGCTTGCCAACGAACGTATTTCCGCTCTGGAAGGAGCCATTACCCGGCTCGCGGCTTCCATCACGGAATACCTTCGCACTGCCGTGGTTTCCGACCCGGAAGCCCGGCTTCGCGTAGAAACTTCGCTAAGAGAGCTTGACGCGGTGCTTGGACTGCGCAACAAGCCTCGTCCCGATGTCAGATCCGGCTCTCTCCAGCAGGCCCACATCGTCAGTCTCGATCAAGAAAGTGGCATGTTGGTTCTAAATATCGGTGAAACCCAGGGAGCTAGAATCGGCATGACATTCCGCGTCTCCCGCGGGGGGCAGTTGCCCTTGGGCAAAGCCATTCTCGCAGACGTCCGCAAGGGTGTCAGCGGCGCGTTTGTCGAGACCCTCAACAATCCTGCAGACATGCCGCGTCCCGGCGATCTCGCAACCCTCGAAACACAAACCCCAGACCACTAACTCTTACGTTTGTCGCCCTATGGAAGTCAAAAGCACCAGCAAATTTGTTCGCCTCTCGCCCAAAAAGGCGCGTGACGTCGCTCGTGAAATTCAAGGTCTGCCAGCATCGAGCGCCCTCGACATTCTCACATTCACGCCCAAGAAGGCCGCGCAGTTGATCGGCAAAACCCTCAAGACGGCCATTGCGGATGCCGATAATAACTTCGGTCTCGACACCGGCACCCTTGTCATCAAGGAAGCCGTCATTGGTTCTGCCCCCACCCTGCGCCGCTACAAGCCACGCGCCAAGGGATCTGCCGGCCCGATTCTCCGCCGTTCCAGCCACATTTCCATCACTCTTGAGGGTTCTGCTCCCGAGAAGAAGAAAAAGAAAGCTGCCACCAAGGCGACTACTCCGAAGAAAGAAGAAACTCCCGCTCCTGCGGAAGAACAAGCCTGACCATCTCTCTCCAAATTCTTATCCACCACCGATCATGGGCCAGAAAGTAAATCCGATCGCATTCCGCCTCGCAGTCAACAAAGACTGGCGCTCGAAGTGGTATGCCGCCGGCAAAGACTACACCACCAAGCTCCACGAAGACCTTGTTGTCCGTGGTTACCTCAAGAAAAAGCTCCTGAATGCCGGGCTCTCCCAAGTCGTTATCGAGCGTGCTTGGAACAGTGTCCGCGTCACGCTGCATACCTCCCGGCCTGGTCTGATCATCGGTCGCCAAGGCAAGGAAATCGAAGTGATGACCAAAGACATCACTGACATTTGTAAGGGTGCCCAAGTCAAAATTGACATCATAGAAATCCGCAAACCCGAGCTTGATGCCCAATTGGTGGCCGAGCAGATTGCCGTGCAGCTCGAACGCCGGATCAGCTTCCGCCGTGCAATGAAACGGGCACTGCAAACCGCTATGGAATTCGGTGCCGAGGGGATACGCCTCCGTTGTTCCGGTCGTTTAGGCGGCGCGGACATTGCCCGGGCCGAAGGTTATCGCGAGGGTAAAGTGCCGCTTCAAACCCTGCGTGTGCCGCTGGACTACGGATTTGCCGAAGCCCGTACCGTTTACGGTATCATCGGCGTGAAATGCTGGGTCAACAAGAAGGAAGAAGATGCCTCCGGCAAACCTCATGGCCGCGGCGAGCGTAGTGAACGCGGGGGTCGCTCCGGAGACCGTGGTGGCGAACGCCGTCCCAGCAACCCGCGCAATTGAAACATTCCGATTTCACCCATTCCAAAATTCAAATTCATACATAAGGACTGAGCCATGGCCTTAATGCCCAAACGAACAAAGTTCCGCAAGAGCCACCGCGGAAGCCGCTCCGGAAATGCCCAAAGCGGAACCACAGTCGCCTTTGGTGACTTCGGCCTGCAAACTCTCGACCGCGGGTGGTTGACCAACCGCCAGATCGAAGCCTGCCGTGTTGCAATTAACCGCTCACTCAAACGCAAAGGCAAAGTCTGGATTCGCATCTTCCCGCATAAGTCCATTACCTCCCGCCCGCCCGAAACACGGATGGGTAAAGGTAAAGGAGCCGTCGAAGGATGGGTCGCAGTGGTCCGCCCGGGAAACATCCTCTTTGAAATCGGCGGTGTCCCGGAATCCTCCGCCAAGGAAGCCATGCGCCTCGCCTCATACAAACTTGGCATCGGCACCCGCCTTGTGACCCGCAATCCGCACACTTGATCCCACAATTCCTCACCCCAGTCTGAACCATGGCCAAGACCAAAGACATCAAAGACCTCACCACTGACGAACTCAAGGTGCGCCTCCGCAATCTTAAGGAAGAGGCCCTCAATCTCCGCCTTCAGAAAGCCACCGGACAACTTGAAAACTCCGCTCGCATCCGTCAGGTGCGCCGCGAGACCGCCCAAGTCCTAACAGTGATCACCGCGAAATCCCCGGCCTGATCCCAGACACAAACGCCACACCGATTCCCACCATGAGCGAAACTTCCCAGGACACACAAGTCCACCTGCGCAAAACCCGCGTTGGCATCGTCATCTCGGACAAAATGGACAAGACTCTTGTTGTCGAACACGTCGCCCGTGTGCCCCATCCGAAATTCAACAAGATCGTCAAGCGCTCCAAGAAATACTACGTGCATGACGAAAACGGCCAAGCCAAGATCGGTGACCGCGTTCGCATTGTCGAAACCAAGCCACTTTCTAAACTCAAACGTTGGTCCCTCGCGGAAATCATCACCCATTGACACGGTTTCACTGATTCCGTATTTGTAACATTTAATCTCAAATTCCCCTAGTCATGATCCAGATGGAAACCATGCTCGCCGTCGCCGATAATACCGGTGCCCGCAGCGCAAAAATGATTGGCGTGCTCGGCAAACGCAGTCGCACTGCCTGTATCGGCGATGTTATCACCGCCCACATCCGCGATTCCATCCCCACCGCCGCCGTCAAGAAAGGCAGCGTGGTTAAGGCTGTGATTGTGCGCACCGCCGCCCCAATCCGCCGCCCGGATGGCTCCATCCTGCGCTTTGACTCGAACGCCATTGTGATCATCGACAAAGATAACAATCCCCGTGGCACCCGCATTTTTGGCCCAGTCGCCCGCGAACTCCGTGAACGTTCGTTCATGAAAATCGTCTCCCTCGCTCCCGAGGTGCTCTAACCCTTCAATCCCGCCACCAACCATTTCATTCCCCATGAGCCGCATCAAGACGCACGTCAAAAAAGGCGACCAAGTCGAAATCATCACCGGAAACCACAAAGGCAAGCGTGGCACGGTGCTGCGGGTGAACGCAACCAAGGGTCAGGTCACCGTTGAAGGTGGCCGCCAGGTGAAAAAAGCCACCAAACCCACCGAAACCGATACCGTCGGGGGCATCAAAACCATCGACGGTCCAGTCCACATCTCCAACGTCAAGAAAGTGGGCTGAGGCAATCTGCTTCCGCCCGCGCTTAAGCGCAGCAACAACCGCGCTGACCCGCAAAACCAATGAAACTACTACCGCCACTACAACAACACTACAATGACAAGGTGGTCCCTGCTCTTACCAAGAAGATGGGATACACCAACGTCCATCAGGTGCCGCGCCTTGAAAAAATCGTGGTGACCTC
>Ga0364922_10480_pt1 | contig 18740 bp, 13 predicted proteins | sample ExccelJu500001D4_2_FD_206955 | JGI IMG/M metagenome (GOLD analysis project Ga0364922, IMG submission 206955) | Enriched cells from Trout Bog Lake Hypolimnion, Wisconsin, USA - BchlTB.June20.5000.01.D4 | ecosystem: Environmental > Aquatic > Freshwater > Lake > Hypolimnion/Profundal zone | place...
CTAGGACAGACGGCGTTGCTGGCCATGGAAACCTTTACATCGATTGCCGCAGGCAGGATCCGATGGAGGCTTGTCCTCAATCAGGTGGTTGAAATGGGGTTTGGCTCACAGGCGGTGGTCATCATTACCGGCATTTTCACCGGGGCCGTTTTCACAGCGCAGATTTTTTTCCAGTTCTCATCGCTGAACATGACCTCGGCGGTGGGGCCGGTTGTCTCGATTGCCCTTTGCAGGGAACTAGGCCCGGTTCTCACGGGTCTCATGGTGGCGGGACGCGTAGGCGCGGCCATGAGTGCGGAGATCGGCACGATGAAGGTCACCGAGCAGATCGATGCCCTTCGGGCGCTGGCGGTCAATCCTATTGATTACCTTGTGGTTCCTCGCACCGTGGCGATCCTCATTTCCATGCCCTTGTTGGTAGGTGAGTGCGTCTTTTTTGGCCTTCTTGCCAGCTACTTTGTCGCCACACGGCTCCTGAATGTCAGCAGCGTCTACTTTCTTCACCACATGTGGTCTTACACGCACAATAAGGACATCGCCATGGCGATGACAAAGGGGTTTGTCTTTGCGTTGATTGTCGTCTTTGTCGGTTGCCAGCAGGGGCTGACCACAAGGAACGGGGCAGTTGGAGTAGGGCGTTCGACGACAGAGGCCGTGGTGATCAGCTCGCTCAGTATCCTGATGGGAAATTTTTTCCTCACCATGGCACTCAATATCATCTTTCCAGCCGGAGTCCGTTGATGGCTTCCACGACATCCAATCTCATTGAGGTGCGTGATCTGAGGCAGACCTTTTCCGGCCAGGAGATCCTTCGTGGGGTAACCCTTGATATTGCGAGAGGGGGAACGCTGGTTCTTTTGGGCCAGAGCGGGGGGGGAAAGAGTGTCTTCCTCCGCCATTTAATAGGACTGCTTCGGCCGCTTTCCGGCTCCATCAAGATCGAAGGGGAGGAGATTGCCGGCATGGATGAGCGGGAACTCGAACCGGTCCGCCGGAAAATTGGTATGTTATTTCAGGATGGGGCACTTTTCGACTCGATGACGGTGTCTGAAAACGTCGCTTTTCCTCTCGTGGAGAGGGGGGAGAGGAATGAAAAAACAATCCGCGAGAAAGTCGCACACGCACTGGAACTCGTATCTCTTCAAGGACAAGAAAAGAAAATGCCGGTCAATCTGAGCGGAGGTATGCGGAAGAGGGCGGCGCTTGCGCGGGCTATCATTTCTGAGCCCTCCTGCATTCTCTATGATGAGCCGACGGCCGGTCTTGATCCCATTGTATCGGACACAATCAACCGCCTGATTCGGCGCTTGCAATCACAACTTCACGTCACTTCGATCGTTGTCACCCACGACATGATAAGCACCAACCATATTGCCGACCGGGTCGCTCTTCTTCGTGAAGGGCGTATCCACTTCAATGGCTCATTGAGCGATCTCCACAGATCTCAGGATCCGGTAATCAGGGACTTCATTGAGGGACGCTCCCACGAAATAGATTAAAACACTCCATGGATACAAACAACACAGCCACCCAGTTCCGCGCAGGGCTTTTCATGCTTCTCGGACTCATCTGCATCGCATCACTGGTGCTCTATTTCGGGCGTTTCAGCGCAACAGTTAAGAATTTCTACACGATTACCGTCGAGTATCGGAATGCAAGCGGCCTCCTTAAGGGGGCGGATGTGCTTTTGGCCGGCGCCAGAATCGGAGAAATTTCTGACTCCCCCTACATTCTTGGTGACATGAAGGGTGTGGCTGTGCCCCTCAAGATCGACGACAGAGTAAAGATCCCGCAGGGGAGCGTCTTCTCAATAGGCAGTTCTGGGTTGCTTGGGGACAGGTATGTGACGGTAACGATGAGCGAAGATGCCGCAGGGAGAAAACCGATTCCGCCCAACTCCGTGATCACAAACGGCATTAGTGAATCGAGCATTGCCGAACTTCAGAGGCAGATTCATGACGAAATTCTGCCCAAACTCGACAGTGCTCTGGGAAATATTGATGGCGTAAGCAAAACCCTGAGGGATGAGATCTTCAACGAGCAGGGTGTTAAAAACTTTCAGGTGACGCTGGCTAATCTCCGCACCGCTAGCGATGCCTTAGCAGCCTCTTCAGGAGAAATCAGGAATATTACAAGCCAGGCGACCGTTTTTTTAAAGAAGGGTAACGACACGATGGACACCGCCAGAGGGGTGGCGGACGATCTCAAGGCCTTTATCACAAACCTCCGCCAGCACGGGATCATCTTCTACCGCGACACCGCTCCGGTTGGTGCCCCCAGAAAATAGCACTGGCGGGATTAATTCCCGAAATGTGCTACGGGACATCTTTCAGAACGGAGACAGAAAGATGAGGTAGGGGGACAACGGGAAATCCCAAACGGGGCATTTTTTTCTCGCGATTGCTCCCTGCTCCGTCTGCAATCCCGTTGCATCATGTCATCCCTAGCAGACCTCTTTTCCAACAACCAAGCATGGGCTGAAGACCTCAGTGCCCGGGATCCCCAGTTCTTTGAGGATCTGGCCGTGCAACAGCAACCTGAATTTCTCTGGATCGGCTGTGCTGACAGCCGTGTGCCGGCCGAGGAACTGGTCGGCCTGTCACCGGGGGAAGTCTTTGTTCACCGTAATGTTGCAAACGTGGTTGTTCATACCGATTTCAACAGTCTTTCCGTCATGCAGTTTGCGGTTGATGTCCTCAAGGTGAAACACATCATCGTCTGCGGTCACTACGGATGCGGAGGAGTTCAGGCAACACTGCGCGGCGAGCGTGTCGGCCTCGCAGACAACTGGCTCCGCCACGTCGATGACGTGCTTCAGAAGCACCATTCCCTTCTTTCGAGGTGGAAAAATGAGACACAACGCCTAAATCACCTCTGTGAACTGAACGTGATCGAGCAGGTTGCCAACGTCTGCAAGACCACGGTGCTTCGTGATGCTTGGGACAGGGGGCAGCAGGTGACAGTACACGGATGGATCTACGGCATGCGCGACGGACTCCTGCGAGACCTGCACACGAGCGCCACATCGGCTGAGGAAGCCCGCAACGCCTATTTGCAGGCCGTCGCTACACTTCCCGAATAAATTTTCCCAACTGAGGACGGGAGTCGAGTGATAGGCAGGTGATCGGATGATCATCCCGCATGCTGCCCGTTCAAAACTAAGTGTGAATCCCTAGCCGCAAGTGGAGAAGATTTACTTCTCGGTTGGTTCGTTTGCTTCCTTCCAGCCTGCAATGCCTGGTTTGAAATGCTGCACATTTGTGTAACCGAGTTTCTGAGCAGCTTCTGCTGCCCGGGCGTAGGCTCCACAATGTTCGTTCCCGCAATATGCAACGATCAGGGAATTTTTGTCCTTAGGCAGCACCTTGGCCAGATCGGCAGTGTGTGCTGTGAAGTCGATTGCGCCGGGAATGTGTCCGTTGGCATAGGATACGGGGCCGTTCACATCGAGGAGTGTCACTTTCTTTGCCGCGATATCAGCCTTCAGATCTGCAAGACTGATGTCGGGGAAGGCCCCTGCGAACGCATTGGCAGAGAGCAAAGCTGAGGCGAGGAGAAGGAGTAGCTTGTTCATGGCTATGAAAATAGCGCCTTGATTCACTCTTGCAACTGATTATCCGTGACCGACTCTGGGCATCAGTCGAAGTCGGGAAGATCTGCTTGGCAATGGAAGCCCATGCATGCATAATTACAAAATAGTTTCCACTTTCCAAGCCGGCGTGGCGGAATTGGCAGACGCGCCGGACTCAAAATCCGGTTCCCCTAAAGAGTGTCGGTTCGAACCCGACCGCCGGTAGGTTTTAGAGGAGACCTGTCACAGAGTCGGTAGCAGGGTGGATTTAGTAGGGCTATTTTCCAAATCAAAACGTTTTTTCCCTTTACAGGAGAATGACTTGGGTGGAAGTTCAGCATAGGAAATTGTCACCTATAGCAACATAGTATCCATCCCCCATGATGACCCCCACAAAGATGTTTCATTTGAATAATCCAAGCTACTGTTCGGCAAAACGTTGCAATTCACTTTGGCAGAATCTTCCGATTCTGTTCCTTGGTGCAATGCTATTGGCGACTGCTCCAATGCAGTCTCAAACAGAGGCATTGGTTGTGGGAAGTAACAGTTCAGGGGTTAGCTCCAACATCACCGTCTCGACCAATTTTTACTACACGGTCGTTGGCTATACGAACACGGATTCCAACAACACCCTCACCATCAGCGGTTCGTCTGTTACGGTGGGAAATCCTGGTGGAAGCGCTTCTCCTTACGATGCTTCCATTTCGGTCGGCAATGCCGGAAATGGGAACCAGATGATTGTTTCTAACGGTGCCGCCGTGACGGCAACGGCAGGGCTTGCAATCGGATACATCAACCCCTCCAGCAGCAATACGGTCACTGTAACTGGGAGCAATTCCAGCCTTAGTATTACCGGTGGCATTTATCTTGGGTACGATTCCAACACGAGCGGCAACCAACTCATCATCAACAACTACGGGTCGGTCACTGACACGAACACTGCTGATGCAAATGCGCTGGTGGTGGGCAATGGACTCAATGCCAACAGCAACTCGGTTACCGTTTCAGGCAATGGTTTGCTCAATGTCTACGGGATCGTTGTAGGATCAGCCACCAACAGCGGCAACCAGTTGGTGGTATCCGGAGCGGGCACCGTGACGAGTTCCGCGTCCTCATGGGTAGGGTCCAGCGGTTCGTCTAACAACTCCGCGCTTGTTACCGGTGCCGGTTCTGTGTGGAGCATCAACTCTGGGTCCAGCAACAACATCGGACTGGCCGTCGGTGACTCCTCCTCGAGCAACAACTTGACAATTTCCAACGGAGGCACGCTCAATGTGATCGGGGGCACGGTGATCGGTGTCGACGCTCAGCTCCCTGGAACGCCGGGATCGAACAACTCTGTATTGGTAACTGGAACGGGTTCCACCATGAGCAACAGCGGGGCCATCACGGTGGGATCCTCTGGAGGGGGCACCCTGACGGTTGCTGCTGGTGGCGTTGTCACGGCTCCTGCCATCAACCTTGCCGTGTCGAATAATTCAGTTGGAACCCTCAACATCGGCGATTTTGGGGCCAACGATGCGGCGGGAACCCTGATTGCAACCAACATCAACTTCGGCAGTGGGACCGCCACTCTGAACTTCAACCAAAGCAACACGACGACCATCGGAGCCAATATCTCGGGCAACGGAAGTGTCAACCAGTACGGTAGCGGCACTACGATTCTGACGGGCAACAATACCTACAGCGGGGTGACGACGATTACCAACGGCACCCTCCAGTTGGGCGACGGCAGCACCAATGCCAGCGGGCTTTTGTCATCGATGGGCACCGGGGCCATTTCCAATAACGGAACACTGGCATTCGACCAGTACAATACCTTTACTGTTTCCAACACGATCTCCGGCAGTGGTACATTGGTGCAGGGCTCGTCGGGTACGACGATCCTTATCGGCAACAACACATATTCGGGTGGGACAGTGATTAGTGGTGGTAACTTGCAGGTGGGCACCAACGGGAGCACGGGCAGTCTAGGAGGCGGCGGGGTAAGTTTGACAAATGGTGTAACACTCATCTACGACCGAGGTAACGCCAGTACGCTCTCCAATGCCATCACGGGGGCTGGAAACGTTGCCTTCAGCGGCGGTGGCACTACGACGCTCTCCGGGAATAATACTTATAACGGATTCACTTGGGTCACAGCAGGAACCGTTGATGTTACTGGATCCATCTCCAACACCTCGACACGACTCAACGTGGGTGTTTCCAACGGAGTAGGATATAACAACGCAACACTGATCTTTACCAACGGCGGCATCAATGCTGCAAACGCCCTTAATATTGGTTCCTACTCCGGAGGTAATAGCAACACGGTGATCGTCACCGGGGCTACGCTGAATCTTCAGACCAACGCAGCAGGTTCGATCGGCGTTGGTGGAAACGGGGCATCATCGGACAGCCTGCAGATCACCAACGGAGGCCATGTGCTTGGAGGAAACGTCTTTGTTGGGTTCGGCGGGGGATCTAATAACAGCCTTTCAATCGGCGGGGCGGGATCAAGTCTTACGGCTGAAGGAAGCAGTGTTGGATACTTTGTGGGAAGCAACTCCTCCTACAACAGCGTGTTGGTTTCCAGCGGAGGCACGCTGACAACCTATGGCAGCACATTTTTGAGTGAGAACGGAGCATCAAACAACACGGTTTTGGTTACAGGTGCAGGCGCCCTCTGGAGCAATAGTGCGGCCATAGTGGTGGGAGATAATGGCGGGGCCACGCTGACCTTGGCGAACGCTGGCGCCGTAGACGCGTCATCCATCACTCTTGCACAGAGTAACGGTTCGGTGGGAACGGTAAACGTCGGTAGCTATGGAACCGATGGAAGTGGCGGTACCTTGACCGCCAGCAACATCAGCTTTGGCAGTGGATCAGGCACGCTGAACTTTAACCAGAGTAATGCGGCAGCGATCGGGGCCAACATCTCCGGCAGCGGAAGTGTCAACCAACTCGGAACGGGCACCACAATACTCACTGGAAATAACATTTCCTTCTCAGGACTAACAACCATCAGCGCAGGAACACTTCAGATTGGTGACGGAGTTACGTCAGGGACTTCTGTGGGGAGCGGAAACTTCAGCAACGATGCTTCATTGGTCTTGAATCCTCTCGCCTCGGCCAACTATACAGTATCGGGGCAGATTGCAGGTTCCGGTTCGGTTGCTATGAGTGGGGCTGGGACGGCAACACTGACAGGCAACAACACATATACAGGTGGCACTCTTGTGAATGAAGGGACGCTTCTTGTCAACAATACAAGCGGTTCCGGCGTTGGTTCAGGGAATCTGACGGTTGAAACGGGTGGTACACTCGGTGGAAACGGTACGATAGGAGGAGCTGCAACAATCAATTCTGGTGGAAACCTGACACCCGGACTCAATGGTTTGGGTGCGTTGACATTCACAAATGGGCTGACTCTGTCTGCCGGTGCAACAAACTCAGTTTCACTTACTTCACCAAGTGCTTACAGCTCCATAAATATCAAAGGCGGAGTACTCACCTACAATGGAGACCTCATTATTAACTTTGCTAACTACTCACCGGTAGTGGGGAATACATTTACCCTATTCAATTTGACCAACGGAGCTTCCGAGATAGGAGATTTGCAGGGCGTTGCTCTGACGACTAATGGCCTAGCCGACACTTGGATGAATAACAGCTCTCCAGGTACTTGGTCAGTTGGCGAGGCGGGAGTTGAATGGGTGTTTACTGAGGCAAATGGACAACTGGCTACTTATGCTGTGCCAGAGCCTTCAACATATATACTCTTCTCTGTTGGTTTGGTTGCCCTTGTCTTGGTTTACCGCAGGCGGAACAGCATTTAAGAAAACATCTTTTCTTGCTTGGCCTTCTTCTCTCATGAAGAAGGCATGTGGTCCCACTAAATCCAATGAGTGGGATTATTGGCTAACGGATTCTGCTTAGTTCTGGAATAAGCAGGTTTGTATTTCCTTGATTAACCGCAGAATTCACACACCGGTTGTACATTCAAAGGGGACCGGGTTTTCGCAAGAGGACTTTTTTTGGTGCTTAACCAAATATGTCTGATGCACACCCTTGCTAAATCTTTCCAAACGAAAAGCCATGCAGGTCGCATGGCTTTTCGAATCTATACCATAGCCACCGTTTGCCCCTACTACTCCTAATTTTATGGACTATTAGGAGTGAGTTGGTTGGGTGGAGGTGTTGGAGTTGGCGTTGGTGGTGGGGGAGTTGGTATCGGAGTCGGTGTTGGAGTTGGCGTCGGTGTGGGCGTCGGCGCTATTGTCGCCTTGGGAGTGGGCGTTGCCTTTGGTAGGGCCGAAACATCTGTCACAAAACTTGCCACAACCAGAGCCGCAAGAAATGCAGGCAAGCGTAACGACGCAAGCACTTTGGATGAAAGGGAGACGCGGGGGTAAAATCTCATATTAAGATAAGTATCCCATGTCTTATTCCATGGTCAAACTGTAATTTTAGAAATCTCCCTCTGTTTCCATTTTTTTGGATGGTGTATGAACCAAACAATTGGGGAAGGGTGATGCCGCCACCCCAGATGAGGTTTTATATAGAATGAAGCTTCTTGAAGGCTCCAGGTAATTACCTGTTTGTGGTGTTACATATCGGGATTCTATAAATGCTTGTTATTAGGGTCTGTTCTCATCACTAATCAGTTTCCATGTTACTTGTTAGATGCCCATGTCTGTACTTCAAGGCCTTTATCCTAGGGCCTTTAAGTGGCATGTTACTTACCGGCACTTTCATTACGAAGGAAGTGCTTGAGATGCACACAAATACAGTGAGTCTGTAAATCATATGCCGAATTCGTTCCACCACACTCAGTTAGACACTAGTGTACAACCGAGCGAGAGAAGGGCGGATTCGTTAAAGGCTCAAAAAATTCTTCTGAGTGCATCACTGGCTGCCGTTTTTCTGGCAGGAGGCCCCATGCAAGGTGGAATGGGTATTTTTCTCGTTCTTTCCGGGATCGTCCTAGTGGCATTGCGACCGATTACTGTTGTTCCTTGGAAATTTTGGATCATTGGATTTCTTGTTGTTCTTGCCGCTTCCCTTTCAATATTCCCATCAGATTGGATCGGCGCACCCCAACAGTGGAGTGTAAACCTACGCGATATTCCCGGCCTCGTTCTTCCCGACCGGGTTTCCGCCGATCCTCGCAACACTCTTTTCTGGGTGCTTCTGCTCGCCTTCACCGTAACCATCGCTCTTTATTCACTGTCGATACCTGTTGATGCCGAACAAATGCAGGATATAGCACTATTGGCTGTTCTCGGTTGCTCCTTGTATGCCGTGCTGGCATGGATTGCCTGGCAGACCGGATGGATCTACCCGTTTTTTGACAAGCAAACATGGATCCAAGCGTCGTTTGGATTCTTTCCCAACCGCAACCATACAGCGGGATTTTTACTCACGGGTGCCATCCTTTCCCTCGGCCTCATTTACAGGGGCATGCATGGGGGACGTTTGGTACCTGCGCTAATTGCAGCCTGCTGCTTCGCGTTGTTTGCATCGGTACTCCTGTTTTTTTCATTCTCCCGGGGGGGGCTGGTTTTCTTTATTGCGGGCGCTGTGATATGGATCGTGGGGCTGGGCAAATACCGTTCGCAATTCCTCATGGCTTTTGGAGGAGCTGTTTTTCTTCTCATGGCCGTACTGTTTCTCAATTCTGGAAGCGGTCTCTTGGAGCGGTTGAAAGGGTATCCTTCGGAATCACAACCTGCTCACCAGGCAATAAAAAGTCCGGAGGGACTCATTCGTCCTGAAGTGAGGCTTCAAATTGCCCGTGATACCTTAGACATGATTGTGACTCACCCGGTTACCGGAACAGGACTGGGAACGTATGCGCTGGTTTATCCTTTCTTTGCCGATAGAAGTCTCCATGAGCGTGCAACCGCTCTTCACGCGGAAAGTGACTGGTTGACCCTTTGCTCGGAAGCAGGCATTCCCGCTCTTTTGCTGGCTCTGGGATGTGTTGTGCTCCTCATTGCAAGAATCCCTCATTTGGCTTCGATATCCGGCGACGAGTGGCCTCTTAGATGGGCTTTCCTATCCGCTTTTTTCGCCGAATTGCTTCATGGTTTTGTCGACGTTCCACTTCATAAGCCCGAGCTCGGTTGGTGGGTTCTCCTTCTAGGGGGTATCGGGTTCGGAGAGATGGAGATCCGGAAAACTCCTGATCTGTTCAAGGTTCGGCTTCAGCAGGTGCTTTTTATTATCGGAGGTACAGCAATGCTCTGCGTCGGAGGCATGTTGGTTTGGGCTCAGTGGGGAGGGGGGCCGGCAAGTCCTCCGTATGAAGTTGCAGCAGGGCAGAAAAAAGTTCTTTGCCTCTTCGGGGACGGCAGCGATCGGGCTTCCTTGAATTCGGCGATTGCAGAGTTGAAAACCACAATCGGGCGTCATCCCCTCAGTCATCAGCCTTACTACCAACTGGCGGTGCTTCTCCTTTCCACTGGAAAGAATAATATTGATGCTGTAAAGACGCTCTTCCATGCCGAGCAGGCGCTTTCACCCTACGATCCAGATCTTGCATTCGAGCAGGGCAAGGTAATTGAACGGCTAGATCCATTGACTACTGCCACGTACTGGAACGAGGCTCTCGGGCGTCAGTTGAGGCTTGAACAAAGGCCTGATGCAACGATCTGCCGGTCAGGCGAACTCTACAGATCCATGATTCGGGAAGCAAAAGGGAATCAGGCTCTCCTCTACCGGATACCAGCCCTTGCAGGGGAGGATTCCCGACTGCGCCTGATCTGGCTCTCATCCCAGGATAGCGAAACCTCCATGATCGTGGAGGCGGTCAACGATGAGACTTTTATGAACGGGCTTTCCGAAAAGGAACAAGGGCGTCTGATCGAACTCTGGTGGCAGCGTGGGGACAAAACTTCCGTCTCCGCGTTTCTGGAATCACATCCCCGCTATGGCCGTTCAGCCATTTCCACGAGAGCTTCCGCATTGGCGACATCGGGTCAACCGGAGAAGGCGTGCCGATTGCTCATCGATACATTCCGTATCCCGCTACCAGAGGGGATGAATGGAAGTTCGATCATCCGTGCAGCCGATGGAGATGTTCCTGCCGATCCACTTGCTGCCGCTAAATATTACATGGAAAGAGGCAATGAGGCTGCTGCACGCAGACTCCTGGACGAGTTGCATTCAGCTGGCGGGGATAGTCAGGGAGAGGCCCTGCGTCTTTCGGCCGTTCTTGAAATGAAATCGGGAAACTGGAATGGGGCGCTCCAGAAGTTGACCGCCTTTTTATACGCGACCGGTCAGCTCTGATTTGGTTAAAGTTCCACGATGTCATTTGCCCAACGTATCCGTGCAAAGCAGCGCCTATTTTTCAGCGCGCTCATGGCATTTTCCGCGATTCTTTCGGTTCCACATCTTCCCGCCCAAGGAATCCCAACGGTGCAACAAAACCAGTTCCGTTCTCAATGGGTTGGCGATCAAGTTGATCTGATTCCCTATGCTGGAACCATTTCACCCTTAAATGCCCTAGGGGGAGTTGTCGGGCCCGTTCAGACCCCTGAGGAAGTCCAGCGCGAGGTTGATGCTTCACTGGCCGGCGTGAAGGCTAAATCACCCTTTACTTTCAAACCCGCATTGGGGATCGGTTGGCAGATATCGAACCAAGGGACTCAGTCAACGAATAGTTCCGGCACCACGACCTACGGTACCGCTAGCAGTCCATTTCTCGCGCCCTCGCTCGCCATTCTCTATGACCGAGACCACGGTCCTTGGACCATTTCCGCTGGATACTCTGTGGGTTACCAGTATTTCGAAAACCAAAACTACGAAGGTGCTGGCACAGGAAATCAACGCAATCCGCTATCCCAAACAGGACTCTTCAAAGCGGCGTTGCAAATGAGTCGATACATTTTCAACGCCCTGTTCACTGCATCATCCGGCACGGGATACGATATCACCTCAGCCAGTTACAACCGTCAGACCGGTTTTAACGGAACAATGGGATTAAAATACCTCCTTACGAGCTCGACTGCCGTCGACGCCAATGCAGGCTATAATCTCCAGAATTCTCAAGGATCTACGGCGACACCGAACAATAACACCACTAGTATTTTCGGAAATTTTGCACCGGTCTACGATCTCTCCGACAAGACTCATATCAGCGCAGTGCTTGGTATTGGACAGACATCCCAGTCACTGCAGCAGGCATCAACCTTACCTGGAAGCTCTTCTTCGACAGGATTGCAGACGAGTTCCCGCGATTACGCGCAGGCATTGGCAAAGGTAAAATACGATGTTGCAGGAAAGCTCTCCTTTGATCTCGGTCTCGGAGCCCGCTATATCTCTGCGTCAAATATCACAGATCCCGTTGATACCGGAGTGAGGCCCGCATGGACGGTGGGTCTGACATACACACCCACAGAGAAGACTTCCTTTACCCTTACTACAGGGGAACAGGGGTCCGATGTGGTCCCGGAATTAAACTTTCAATTCAATTGGAAGCCCCGTGACAAAACCCAGTTTTCGCTGGGTATTTACCAGAGCGAGGCATTCTCGAGTACATCAAGCTCGCAGTTTAGGGTGTCAAACGGGGCGGTGGTACCTAGTTCCGTGAATTCGCAGTCGGGATCACAGTATCTGATCACCCGGGGAGTCTTGGGCACCGTCACCCAGCAGTTCTTCACTTCGGTTACCTGCACACTCACCGGCGGCTATACCACCCAACAATATTACAATCTCTCCGGCAACCAGTCCTCTGGGGGAGGGCAGTTGGTTCAAAACAACAGCCAGATTCCAGGAAGCTACCTTATTGCGGGTGCCACAGTGGTCTGGAAGATCCGCGACTGGGTCAACCTTTCCAACACGCTCAACTATAACTCCGGCCTCCCTCAGAGGGGCGCCAATAACTCCACGACGACAACACCGCAAGCTTGGTATTCCATTAGCCTTAATTTCACACTTTAGTTTCTCAGAAAACATAATTATATGTTATATTTTAACATGTTCGCTAGCCCCCCAAGATTTCTGCGCTATTGCTGGCTCGTGACTAGCGTTGTTGCGGCCATTCCATGCTCATTTGGTCAGTCAGCGAGTGTTGCCCCTGTGAACCACCCCCCGGTTCAAGCAACCACTGCTACCGAGCAACCTTCTACGGCAACCGGAACCGCCCAGATTCCAGAGACCGCGACGGCAACGGTCCCGCCTGTGCAGGCGCCTTCCTCAAACGTCAATCCTTTGCCAGCGACAGCCCAGCCAGCTGCACTCCCGGCAGGTTTGGGGGCTGCCAACGGTGATTACATTCTCAAGTCGGGTGACACTCTGGACATGGTCATCTATCGGGAACCAGACCTTTCCATCCGCTCCCGGATCGGCAAGGACGGGATGATCCAACTCCCCCTTCTCGGTGAGATCAAGCTTGCCGGCATGACCGTTAGAAATGCTACCACGCTCATTCGTAACAGATATAATGCGGATTATCTTGTCGATCCGGAGGTCTACTTGAACATCGCAGCGTACAATGCCAACAAGTTCACCATTATCGGGCAGGTGAATAAGCCGGGAGCCTATGAATTTTCGGGGAGCGAACCGCTCGGCATGCTTGAGGCAATCGGTATGGCGGGCGGTTTTACTAGGATAGCCGACAGGGGCCATGTCATTGTGAAGAGGCGTGAGGGGAATTCCGTTCGCACTATGAAGATCAATGCCAAAAAACTCGCTGATACCGGTGTTGATCGTTTTGAAATCCAATCCGGCGATGTCATCAATGTCGGCGAGAGTTGGTATTGAGACCCGCACCATTAGCCAATGAATCACTCCACCACGCTCCCCGCTGCCGTGCAACTGCGGCCTCATTCCGTCGAAAGCGGATTTGACTGGCGTGAATATTACTATGCGATCAAGTCCCGTTCGTGGATTGTCGTCTTCTGCATCATCCTTCTCACTTTCTGGGGCATTTTCAAGGCAGCTAACCAGCACGGTCTTTTCAGCGCACGCTCGGTTCTCTTCATTGAACAAGTAAAGAGCAGGGTGCTCAGCGTCAAAGTGGAGGAGGTCCGTGACGACCAGATCAAGTCCATCGACATGATCAACACTCTCGTCGACCTGCTGAGAAGTTACCCCTTTGCCCTGCGCGTGGCAAATCGGGTCAAACTGGCACATGATCCAGCCTTCCTTTCTGCGGCGGGTTTCCACGGGGATGAAACTACTCCTGAAGCAGCTGCGGGGATCCTCGTCGGAATGGTGAAGCCGAACTACCGCCTAAATACGCGGCTCATCGATATCGTAGTCACCACCAGAAATCCCAGCCTGTCCATGAAACTGGCGAATGCCTACGCCGATGAATACCTGTTCTACAATCAGGATCAGCAGAGTGAGGCATCTCGTGCAGCGAGTAGTTTTCTCATGGAGGAGGCTGGCCGCCTCAGAAAGAAAATGAGGGCATCGGAGGAGGGGATGCAGAGTTTCCGCGAACGTGAACGCGCAGCCTCGATTGATTCGATGCTTCAGGAGGCGCAGGGACAGATCTCCGAACTCTCCACACGCCAAAACCAACTTCAGTCCAAGATCACCCAGATCAATAGCGATCTTGAGGTTGCCAAGCAGGACAAGGGGGACACACCGGCCCTGCTTCGTCTGCCCAGTGTGGCAACACAGCCCAAGGTTGCCTCGCTGGTGAGCCAGCTTACCGAGTTGGAGAAGACATTCACGCTCGTCCAGCAACGCTACCGCCCGAAACACCCAGTATATATTAACATCAAGACCCAGATTGACTTCTCGAAGATTGAGCTCAACAAGATGCTTTCCGACGTGGTGGGCCTTCTTGAGTCAATTAAGGCAAACCTGGTAGATCAGGAATCAGCGACAAAAATTGAGCGGGAGGCGGCGGAAAAGCGTCTTCTGGAAGTGACCAGCAAATCAATCGAATATAATGACCTGAAAAGGGAAGAGGAGAGCGACAGCGCTCTGTATGATGCCGTCCTCGGGCGCATCAAAGAAGTGGACATTACAAAAGAACTCTCGGACCAACCGATCCGACTTCAGGAGGCAGCTGTCGGTGCATTTCCCGTTGGAGGAAGTCCTATTGTGACGCTTTTGAAAGCGATGCTGATGGGCTTGGGGATCGGCCTTGCTATCACCATTGGCCTTCACAAGCTGGATACAAGCGTCAAGACCGTGGATCAGGTGGAGACACTCACCGGTCTCAATGTAGTTGCCTCAATTCCGCAGATTGGTGGGGCGTCGACTTCTAGGTTTGGCCTCTTTTCCAAGGAACAATTCACGGACATGCTCTCGGCATGGAAGAACGTCAATGCAATCTTCCATGACAAGTCCCTCCCTATTGAGAAACGGCTTTCGCAGATACACGACACACTTCGTCCGACCCTCGTCATGTTGGGCAATCCGAACTTGGGCAGTTCACTTCCCCAAGGAAGTGAACTCGTGGTCAAAGAGGATCGTAGCGGCATGGTTGCTGAGGCTTTCCGTTCACTTCGTGCCTCCGTTGCGCTTTCCGCCCAAGCGGAAAAACAGCGCACATTTCTTTTCACCAGCGCTCTTCCTTCGGAAGGCAAGTCATTCTCCAGCGCCAATTTTGCACTCACGCTCGCCCATCAGGGGTTGAAGACCCTATTGATTGATGCGGATCTTAGAAAGCCATCAATCTCCCGGATCTTTTACGGAATGAACCGCAAGCCCGGACTCTCCGAGGTTTTGTTGGGAACAGCCGCCTTGGTCGACGCCGTTAACCCATCTGGAGTAGAGGGACTCTCCATTTTGACGGCCGGAGGTCGCTCATCCAAGCCTGCTGAACTCCTCTCCGGTAAGCCGTTGAGAGATCTTCTCGATGAAGCACTCCAAAAATATGATAGAGTGGTGGTTGACTCCGCGCCACTCCTTGCCGTCAGTGACACGCTTCTGATCGCTCCATCGGTGGATGTCCTTTGTCTGGTAATACGCTCATTCATGACTCCTCGCAGAATTATTACGCGCGCCCTCAAGTCGCTTTCATCGGTTAATATAAAACCGGTCGGCATCGTCTTTAACTGTCTCCCGAGTGGCTCGGGTTCCTATTACTATTCCGGCAAGTATTATACCACTTACGGAAGCAAGGGAGTATATGGAAGCTGATTCATTGGAACAGACCGCATCCGTGATATTCCCTCCGACCGCAGGCTCATGCGGCAAATAATACCAACCTCCTCGAACAGGCCATGGACTCTCCCCCGAGGACTTGGCCAAGTGCGGTAGCATGGGGAACAATGGGAGGATGTTGTTCATTAATGGTTACCGTGTCTCTGGGGTCGACTTTCGGCTTTTGTCCACAGGTCTCTTCTTTTAGGATTTAACAATGCGCATTCTGATAACCGGCGGCGCCGGGTTTCTCGGTTCCCATCTCTGCGATCGTCTTATCGCACAGGGTCAAGAAGTAGTGTGTCTCGATAATTTTTTTACAGGTCGCAAGTCCAACATACGGCACATGTTTGGCAACCCCTATTTCGAGGTTGCTCGGCACGATGTCATCGATCCCTTCATGTTCGAAGTGGATCGCATTTACAACCTTGCCTGTCCCGCCTCTCCGCCACACTACCAGTATAACCCGATCAAGACCATGAAGACCTCCGTTCTCGGAGCCATGCACTCCTTAGGGTTGGCTAAGCGTGTCAAGGCACGCGTCTTTCAAGCTTCTACTTCCGAGGTCTACGGGGATCCGCTGGTGCATCCCCAGCCCGAGTCCTACTGGGGGCATGTGAATCCGATCGGTTTACGTTCATGTTACGATGAGGGAAAGAGATGCGCTGAGACGCTTTTTTTTGATTACCACCGGGAGAACGGCGTTGATATAAGGGTTGTCAGAATTTTCAACACCTACGGTCCCCGAATGCTTGCCGACGACGGTCGGGTAGTCTCGAATTTCATCGTCCAAGCCCTCAGGGGGGAGGATATCACCGTGTACGGTGACGGCTCCCAAACCCGCTCCTTCTGCTACGTGGATGATCTTGTGGAGGGGTTCCTTCTCTTCATGGAGCAGGAGAAGAGCATCGGCCCGATGAATCTTGGCAACCCCGGTGAGTTCACAATGCTGCAACTTGCCGAGATCATTCTCAAGAAAGTCGGAGGACCCTCCAGGATCACTCACAAACCACTTCCTGCTGACGATCCCAAGCAACGCAAACCCGATATTACACTTGCAAGGCAGATACTCGGATGGGAGCCGAAAGTTCCGCTGGAGGAGGGCATAGAGAAAACCATCGCATATTTCCGCGCCTCGCTCGCAGGAAAGTAAAGGTTAACAGTTCAGATCCATTCCATCAGTCGCTTTCCCCTTCGGACTATGACTCTCGACCTTCTCATTCGGTCCGGCTACTTTCCATTTTTCCATCCCTGATTTTTACCGATGAAAACATCCCTCACCATCTGTTGTCTAGGTGCCGGTTATGTTGGCGGCCCCACCATGGCCATGATAGCTGCAAAGTGCCCAGATATCCGTGTCACAGTCACTGATCCAGATGAGAAGCGCATCGTAGCATGGAACAGCGACGCTCTGCCTGTTTACGAACCCGGTCTTCAGGAGGTTGTAGAGTCGGCCAGGGGCAGGAACCTGTTCTTCTCCACAGATGTCAAGGGGGCCATCAGATTGGCGGACATCATTTTCGTGAGTGTCGGCACTCCGACAAAAACCTACGGTGTCGGAGCTGGACGGGCCGCCGATCTCAAGTATATCGAAGCGGCCGCCCGCATGATCGCCGAAGTCGCGGAGGGATCGAAGATCATCGTCGAGAAGAGCACCATCCCAGTAAAGACGGCCGAGGCGATGCTCACCATCCTTCGATCCAACTCGACGAAGGCCACATTCCAGGTCCTGTCAAATCCGGAATTCCTAGCCGAGGGGACTGCGGTTGAGGACCTTGAGAATCCGGATCGCGTCCTGATCGGGGGAGAACAGACACCAGAGGGGCTCAAGGCCGTTGAGACAGTTGCTTCCATCTACGCACGATGGGTGCCCCGCGATAAGATCCTTACCACCAATCTCTGGTCCTCTGAACTTTCCAAACTTGTTGCCAATGCCTTTCTCGCGCAGCGCATCTCCTCCATCAATTCCATATCGGCACTCTGCGAGGCTACCGGCGCCGATGTGGATGAGGTGGCCCGCGCAATCGGAAAGGACTCCCGGATCGGGCCGAAGTTTCTCAAGGCCTCCATTGGCTTCGGCGGATCATGCTTCCAGAAGGATATACTCAACCTGACCTACCTCTGCCAGCACTTCGGACTGCCGGAGGCGGCCGCCTATTGGGAGAGTGTGGTAAAGATCAACGACTGGCAGAAGTCACGCTTCTCGGCGCGAATAGTCAGTGATCTTTTCAACACTGTAAGTGGAAAGCAGATAGCCATACTGGGTTTTGCATTCAAGAAAGACACCAATGATACACGCGAGACAGCCGCCATCTCCGTTTGCCGCGATCTTCTGGCCGAAGGTGCGAGGGTGGTGGTGTATGATCCCCGGGTTTCAGAGGGCCAGATTCGTGCAGATGTGCTCGGTTCCTCTGACAATCCCAACCTCGTCGTTGCTACAAATGCACTAGATGCGTGCCATGGGGCGCACGGAATAGCACTGCTTACAGAATGGGACGAATTCAGAGACCTCGATTTTCGGAAGATATACGAAGGGATGCTCAAACCTGCCTTCCTGTTCGAAGGCCGAAATATCCTGCCGCATGAGCAACTCAAGGAGATTGGGTTTCGCCTCTTTGCGATCGGAAAGATGGTGTAAGGCTGAGTCGCGTCCTTCGAGGGAAGCAAAGAATCACGAACACCCCTGGCTTCTTCCCATTTTCCATGTCCAAAAAGCTTCTCGTCACTGGTTCTTCCGGCCTAATCGGATCTGAAGTTTGCAGGTACTTCTCCCGCGAATTCGGCTACGAGATCCATGGTTTGGACAACAATCAACGCGCAGTATTCTTTGGCCCCCAGGGAGATACTCGGTGGAACCAGCAGCAGCTTGTGTCAGAACTGCCTGGATTTGTGCACCATGAAATTGATATCCGCGATCGTCAGGGCGTTCTCACTCTGATCGCCCAAGTCCGTCCCGACGCAATCGTTCATGCTGCAGCGCAACCTAGCCATGACCGTGCGGCAGCCATTCCATTCGATGACTTCGACACAAACGCAGTTGCTACCCTAAATCTCCTTGAGGCAGCCCGTCAGGCCA